>PVMK01118348.1_pt1 | contig 76047 bp, 85 predicted proteins | sample 1853481 | NCBI WGS metagenome assembly PVMK01 (sample SAMN08533507, study PRJNA380276) | Marine sediment metagenome, whole genome shotgun sequencing project.
AAAAATATCGTTGCCATGATGCTTGAGGGCGGCGGATTCAAGGTTATTGACCTGGGCGTGGATGTGCCGGCTGAAAAGTTCATCAAAGAGGTAAAATATCAGGAGGCCGGGATTTTAGCTCTATCTGCGCTTTACAGTCCGACGCGATTGGCCATGAAAGACACGCTCCAAATGTTGATAGATGAGGGAATACGAGATGGGGTCAAGGTAATGGTTGGAGGGGCTCCCATCGATCAGGCATTCTGTGACCTGATCGAAGCGGACGGTTATGCGCCGGATGCGCCTAAGGCTTTTAAACTGGCTGAAAGCCTGGTGGCGGGCAGTTCGAAAGAATAGTCGATCAAATTAAACAAAATAAACTTACTTCAAAGGAGAAACCAAAATGAAAGAAGATCAAGTTTATAAAGATCGAAGAGAGAAAATCAATGAACTGCGGGCCAAGAATGAAAAAATGACTCCCCGCGAAAGAGCTCTCAAGGCGATCAACTTTGAAGAGGCCGACCGGGTGACGATCGATAACTGGATGGTGCCTGAAATCAAAAAGCGCTGTATGGAATACTGGGGTTGCGAAAACGAAGAAGAGCTGCTGGCCTTTTTAGGGGTGGATGTCCGGGATAATTACGGCCCCAGTTACGTTGGACAGGAATTTAAAAAATTTGACGACGACACCGTAGCAGACCTCTGGGGGGTGAGACGCAGGCAGGTCATTTACGGCAAGGGAACCTCCCACGAAGGTATCTTTAAGGAAGTTTCCTGGTCCCCCCTGGAACACATGACGACGGTAGAAGAAATGGAAGCCTATGAGGGTTGGCCTTCACCGGATTGGTGGGATTATTCCAAGATGAAGGAAGACTGTGCCTATTGGCACCCGCAGTATTTTGTTCTCAACAAGGGCGACCGCCTGGATCGAACCGCCCAGCTCAAACCCATGATGTACCTGCGGGGTATTCAGCAGACCTTTGTTGATTTGGCCCAAAATCCCAAAATCGTAGAATTTATCCGGGACCGCGTTGTAAACTATTTCGTGGAATACAATCCCAAGGTGTTTGAGGCGGCCGATGGCGAAGTGGACATGTTCATGATGGGCGATGATGTCGGAGGCCAGCGGGGTCCGCTCTTGAGCCCGGAGATGTGGCGCCGCTATTTCAAGGACGGATTCAGAACCTATGTTGACATTGCTCACAAATACGGCCTGAAGGTGATGTACCACACCTGTGGCGATGTTTATGCACTTATCCCCGATTTTATAGATTGCGGTCTGGACATGTTACAGTCCCTGCAAACCCAGGCAACCAATATGGATATCAAACGGCTGAAGCAGGAATTTGGCAAAGATCTTTCCTTCCAGGGTGGTATGGATATCCAGCAGGTTTTGCCGCTCGGCACACCCGATGATGTTCGTGAGATGGTCAAGTACGCGGCTGACAATGCCAAGCCCGGCGGTGGCTATTTCTTCGGCACCGCCCACAACATCCAGGCCGACACGGACATGCAGAACGTCGTGGCGCTTTTTGAGGCCTATCATGAGTATGGTGTGTATTGAATCATTACGAATTGGAAGAAGGTGCCTATGGAAATCGTCGGCGAAAAAATTAATACCACCCGAAAGAGCGTGCGAAAGGCCGTTCAAGAACGGGACGCCCTCTTTATTCAGGATTTGGCCCGCAAACAGTTTGAAGCCGGAGCGACCTATCTGGATGTGAATTCGGGCATGGCTCTTTACCCCGAAGAAGAAGCAGAGGATTTTGCCTGGCTGGTACCGACCATTCAAAAGGTCGTTGATGTGCCCCTGTGCATCGATTCAGGCCGTAAGGAAGCCATCGAAGCGGCGTTGAAGTTGCATAAAGGCCCGGCCATGATTAATTCGGTCAATGGCGATCCGGAAAGTATGGATGTCGTTTTTCCGCTGGCCAAGGAATATGAATGCAAGGTCATTGCACTGACTTCGAGCCGCGAAGGCAAAATCCCGGCCACCAGCGCGGAGCGGCTGACAATTGCCGAAAAGATCGGCAGCCAAGCCCAAAACCATGGAATTTCGCTCGAGAACATCTATTTTGATCTGCTGGTCATGCCGATCTCAACAGCCCATAACAATGCCCTCGTGTTTCTGGAAACACTGCAGGAAATCAAACAAACATTTAATACGGCCAAAACCATTTCGGGCTTGAGCAATATCTCCTTTGGCCTGCCCAATCGAAAATTGCTCAACCATGTGTTTCTGGTCCTGGGCTTGGGATTCGGCATGGATGCCGTCATTCTTGATCCCACGGATAAAAACATCATGGCGATGGTATTGGCCACAGAAACGATGGTGGGCAAGGATGCATATTGTACTCAATATATTCAAGCGTACAAAGACGGAAGGCTTGAAATTTAGAACAGCCTTCAGAAAGGGGGTGCTGGGTTGAAATTGGGCATTGGTAGGTTGTCAAGAAACCAACATCTAAAAGGAGGAGAAACTGCCATGAAAAGATGGATAATCATTATTTGTGCACTTTTTACCGTTGCATTGATAATGAGTTGCGCAGGCGAGAAACTGCCGGAAAAATTTGAGGTTTCGTTAACTCCCGCAAAAGGATATGAGGGACCTGCCAAGGGAACCGCAATTATCGATACCAAAAGCGGAACCGATGTCAGTATTAATATTACAGGTCTCACACCGGGTGAAGTTTATACAGCATTTTTTGTAAATATAAAAAGCAAAATGTTTGAAGGGATCGGAGAAGAACCTTATGTTTTGTCCGTGGACCAGAGTGGAGTGGTGAAAACGGATCTGAAAATCGGAAAGAATATGTACAAGAAGTATACAAAATTAGGGATCTTTTTGAATCCTGACAAAAAACCGGTCCATAATCCTTTGGGAGTCAAAGCCAAATTGGGTGCCTTGATAGCAAAGAAAAAGCCCAAGATGGTGCTTCAGGGGAAACTGAGATAGCCTTTATTAAAAAAGCGATTTTAATAGCGGAAAACCGTTAAGGAGGAATTATTTATGGCAACAGAAACATCTTATGATGCATCAACTATGTCAAATGACGCGATAATGTCAGCCTGGAGAAGTTGGCAGGTCCGGACGTTTATCACGATCTGGATTACTTACGGGACGTTTTATCTTTGCCGGGCCAATATATCTTTTGCCTTGCCCGGTCTTTCGGCAGAATTCGGTTATTCTAAGACCATGTTGGGTTTGCTGGGTACGATGCTGTTTATTATGTACTCCCTGGGTCAGTTCATTAACGGGCAGCTGGGAGACAAGTTCGGCGCCCGTAAGCTGGTTGTCACCGGCATGATCGTCTCAGCCTTGTTAAACATCGTATTCAGCTTTTCCACGGCCTTTGCCTTTATGCTGATCGTGTGGGGACTCAACGGCTATTTTCAGTCCATGGGCTGGTCGCCCCAGGTGAAAACCATGGCCAACTGGTTTACGGTCTCACAGCGGGGCAAGTGGATGGGCCTCATGGGCTCCTGTTACCAGATCGGCAATGCATATACCTGGCTGCTGGTGTCCTGGATAGCGGCCAATTATGGCTGGCGCGCGATTTTCTGGGTGCCGTCGATTATCTTTCTTTGCTCTGCGGCTCACTTTTTCTTGCGGCTGCGCAATGCACCTGAGGAAGTCGGACTACCGCCCATTGAAGAGCTCAGAAAAATGCTTGAAGGAGGGCCGGAAACCGGTGAAGGGTTGGATGCTGAATCAGCACCTGTTTGCACCGTTACTGAAGATACACACCTGGGATTCAAGCAAACCATAAGAATCTGTGTGACCAACCCTCGTATCTGGGCGGTGTCCGCCGCCTTTTTATGCCTGGACATCATCCGTTACGGATTTTTCTACTGGGCGCCGACATACCTGATCGAAGCTCAGGGAGCTTCAATTACCAGTGCGGGGCTTAAAGTCGCCGTACTGCCGTTGGCCGGTTCGGCCGGTGCCATTGTCACCGGTTGGGCTACGGGGAAATTTTTTCAAAATCGGCGGGCACCTGTGATTGCCATGTGTCTTTTCGTTCTGGCACTGTTTTCATGGTTTTTCTATATCGCACCGCCCGGTGCCTGGGTCTGGAGTCTGGTCTGTCTGGCGGTGATCGGATTTTGCACTTATGGCCCCCACGTGCTGATGGTCGGACATGCTGCCCAGGATTTTGCCGGCCGCAAAGCGGCGGCCTCGGCAGCGGGTTTCATCGACGGCTGGGGTTACGTCGGTGCTGCTATGACCGGCGTCTTCACCGGCTGGCTGGTGGAAAATTACGGCTGGGGTGCCGGCTTCTGGTACTGGATCATCGCGGCCCTGATCGGCGCATTCATCATGCTTGCGCTGTGGCGTGTTCCGGTAGTCGAAGTCGATTACGAAGAAGCCGCCTAAATTTAAGTATTTGTAATTAGCTTCTGTAAACTACAGGCATTGAGACATACGTTCGCGTAACCGAAAGGGCGGGGATCAACCCGCCCTTTATTTTTGTTAGCACGTGTGATAGTCAGTGACCCTGCCTAAAGTTAGGGTCAGTTTCAAACCGCTGAATGCTGTGATAGAAGTCGAGCGCGGCACGTCTCTTTTAAAGGCAGCTTTCCAGGCCGGAATACGCCTGGAGGCCGAGTGCGGTGGGATGGGCCGCTGCGGGAAATGCAAGGTTGTGGTCACCAAAGGGGTCTGCCCCGTAACTCCTAAGGAAAGGGAATATCTGACCCCTTTTGAGATAAACAATAAGGTCCGCCTGGCCTGTCAGACGCTTGTACAGGCGCCGGCACTTGTATCATTGCTCGCAGTATCTCCCGCAAAGGATCAAATCCTGGAAGAGGGCGTCAGCCGAACGGTTGCATTTGTACCGGCCATAAAAAAGCGGTTCCTCGAACTTCATCGGGCAGATTTAAAAAGTGAAAAACCATTGGATCAACTCATTTTCGGGTTTCTGGAGCAGGCCGGCATCAGAAGACCGAACCTTGATTTTTCCAGTCTTAAAACATTACCCTTACTGCTGCGGAATAATTCAGGCGGTGTGACCGCTTTGCTGCAAGACAGGCAGGTTCTGGGATTTGAAGCGGGGGATACCACGGATCGAATTTATGGTCTGGCCGTGGACATCGGAACCACCACTGTGGTCGGATATCTTTTCGACCTTAGCTCCGGCAATCTATTGGGGGTAGATTCAGCACTAAATTCCCAATCTTCTTATGGTAGTGATGTGGTCTCGCGGATTGAGCACGCCCTTGAGGTGCCGGAGGGTTTGAATCAACTGCAGTCGGAAGTGACGGCCACCATTAATCGTATTATCGAAAAGCTAGGCCGTCTGAAAAATATTTCCAGCAAAGAGATCTATTGTCTTATGCTGGTGGGCAATACGCCCATGAACCACCTTTTCTGGGGGATTTCACCCCATTTTCTTTCGCGATTCCCTTATAGTCCTCTGACGGCCGAGGCCTTATGCGTTTCGGCCAGGGATGCGGAAGTCCAAATGAATCCTTTGGGCAGGGTTTTTTCTCTGCCTTTGATTTCCGGATTTATTGGTTCGGATACGGTGGGCGTGGTTTTGTCAACCGGGCTGCATAAAAGCAAACTGCCCCGGATGGCGATCGATATCGGTACCAATGGAGAAATTGTTCTAACCAATGGCAAGACCATGGTGGCTTGCTCCTGTGCCGCCGGACCGGCATTTGAAGGGGCCCACATTCAATGCGGCATGCGAGGAACCAGCGGGGCTATCGATCGCGTTTATTTATCAGATGGTGAGATCCGCTATCATGTCATCGATGAGGTGCCGCCCAAAGGAATCTGTGGATCCGGACTGGTGGATGCCATGGCGGTAATGCTGCAGGCCGGACTGGTCAACGGTAACGGACAGCTGTTGAACGCCGAAGCGGTCGCCAACCCGGCGTTGGCGCGCCTGATCGGTCGGGAAAAATACACGCAACTGGTACTCACCGGAGAGGGCCGGCCCGCCGGAGGGGAAAAAGTTGTCGTTACCCGCAAAGATATCAGTGAGCTGCAGTTAGCCAAAGGTGCCATACGGGCTGGAATTAAAATATTGATGGACAGGCTGGGTCTGCGGGAATCGGATATCCGGGAGGTTTATCTGGCAGGTGGATTTGGCAACTATGTGAGCCCCGAAAGTGCTGTTACTATCGGCCTTTTGCCGACTTTTCAGAAGGCCAAAATAACACCGGTCGGAAATGCGGCCGGGAGCGGCGCTAAAATGGCCCTGTTATCCACCAAAGCCTTTAAAGAAGCGGTTAAGATCGCTGAGCGAGTCGAACATGTTGAACTTGCCAACATTCCACAATTTCAGCAAGAATTTGCAAAAGGAGTGCTTTTTTAAACATGGATCTCAGAAAAGTATTACCCAGAGGAGAAATTTCAAAAGAAGCCATGCAAGCCTTAGCCCCGGTATTTGCAGGTGAGATACTGGTGAAAAAACAGCGCTACGCCGAAGCAGCAACCAAATACCGACAGGCCCTGGACAATTTTCCGGCCCGCAGCAGCGGCCGCTTTATGGTTTATAACAAGCTGGGTATCGCTTATGAAAAGCTTGAAAATTACAGCCGGGCCATAGAAGTTTATAAAAAATGTGTCAGCGAAGGGTCGATCACCCCTTTTACCTACCATCGCCTGGCGAGTCTGCATTTTGAGTTGGGGAAATTAATACCTGCCTTTGAATACTGCCAAAAAGGAATAAAGTCATTGAAACCGGCAAAAACCGACTTTTTTCAAGAACTGTATTTCCATTTCACCTTTCGCAAACTAGTGTGGAAAATAAAACGTCGCATAAAGAGTATCACCATGGCAAAAAAAAAGTCATGAGTTAATAAGCAATCTAAAGTAATTGTCAAAAATATGTTCCGATCGACTTAGCGAATCTTTCAAAAGTCATTGCGAGCGAAGCGAAGCAATCTCTCAGGTTTTCCAAAAGATTACTTCGTCGCTAGGCTCCTCGCAATGACAGATTATCGGAACAAATTTTTAACAACCGTTATAAAATATGAACGTAACTTAACGGATTTGGCAAGGAGGCCCTTCAGATGAGTGAATTGCAAGCGATCGCACGCAAGGTGGAAAAAGGGAAAAACCTCGAGGTTCCCGAGGCCGTAAAGACTGCCCTGGATAATGGCATTGCGCCCTATGAAGTATTGGTAGATGGTCTTCAAGCCGGACTGCTGGTTATGGGCGAGCGCTTTAAACAGAACCAATGTTTTATTCCGGAACTGCTGTTATGCGCCAGGGCCATGAAGGCCGGAATGGAAATCCTCAGACCGTTGCTTGTTGAAACCGGCGCGAAACCGATAGCGAAGGTTGTGCTGGGAACGGTAAAAGATGACTTGCATGATATCGGTAAAAACATGGTGGGTATGATGCTGGAAGGTTCCGGATTCCAAATCATCGATCTGGGCATTAATGTTTCAGAGGAAAAGTTTGTGGAGACCGTCAAAAATGAAAAACCCTCTATTTTGGCGATGTCAGCACTTTTGAGCACGACTGCACCGCATCTTAAAACAACCATCGAGATTTTAAAGGAGACCGGTATGCGTGATAATGTTAAAGTGCTGGTGGGGGGTGCTCCGATTACCGCCGATTATGCCATGGAGATTGGTGCTGATGGATTTGCCTCTGATGCCGCCCATGCGGTCGACAAAGCCAATGAGCTTTTATAAGGAGGAAACTTAATGAAACCGCGCGAGAGATTTCTTAAGGCCATTAAAAGGCAGGAGCCCGATAAAGTGCCTCAACTCGTTCGTTGGGGAAAAGAGGTCGGCGAAAGACTTTCTGCCATATACGGTATTGCCGGAGAAGAGCTGGGAATTCGAGTTGGCAATGATGCCGTTGTATGTCAAGTCGGCATTAATGCTTACATGGAAATGAGCATCGGAGATCTTAAAGATGGAGAAACCGTTACCTCGGAATGGGGGGTTGTGTACCAGCGTCAATCTGGATTTAATAATCCAATTGCATACCCTTTAAAATCCCGTGAAGATCTAAATAATTTTGTTTTTCCAGATCCCCATGCGGATTTTAGAATGAATCAAGTCAAAGAAGTCATGTCTAAGTACCATGAAGATTACGCCGTTATAGTCGATCTTTCCAGTACCTTGTTTGAACCGGCGATGGCACACTTGCGGGGAATGGAAAATTTTCTTCTGGACTGTTATGATGATCCGGCTTGGGTCGGTTCTCTGTTAGACGGGCTTGCTGACTATTATATTCAATTAGGTCTGCGGGCTGTGAAAGAAGGGGTCGACATTATCCGTATTGGCGATGACATCGGGACGCAGACGGCAATGTTGATTCCGCCGGATTTATGGCGAGACTTGGTACAACCCAGGCTTGACAGAATGATCCAGGCGTTCAAAAAAATAAATCCTGAGATCATTATCTTATATCATTCCTGTGGCGACTTTAGACCGATTATCGGTGACTTAATCCAGCTTGGCGTTGAGTTTCTAAGCACCATGCAACCGGTCGGCAGCATGAATCTTTCTGAGATTAAAAAAGAATTTGGCGCCAGCGTGGCCTTCAAGGGCGGACTGGATACCCAACAACTTCTACCGCATGGCACGCCCGCAGAAGTCCGAGCAGGTGTTAAGGATCTAATCAATACATTGGCCGTCGGCGGGGGATATGTTTTCATGCCTGCCCACTTACTCTATCAGGATGTTCCTATTGAAAATATATGGGCGATGCTGCAGGCCGTCAAAGATTATGGCGGGTATCCTTTAAAGAATTGAGATGGATTTTTTTTTCTGCTTATCTGGAAAGTCCAAGCTCCATTAGATAAATCCTCTGTGGGAGCGGCTTCCAGCCGCGAATTCAACTGATCTCCCGCCACCGGGATCCCACATTCAATACCACTTGTTCTTTCTGGATAACCAAATTTTTTTTTAAAGCCCTCCTTTCATGCTGCATGACCCTATTGATTTAGCAAGAGATCGTTGTGCCATTTTCCACTTTTCCTGCCTTCATGAACTTTTAACGCTATTCTAATACGGTCCTAACAATTCAAAGCTAAAATTATTCAAAAATAATTATATATGGAAAAATTCAAAATCGGTATTAACATTAATTTACTAGAACACAAGTCGTTCTGTATAAATTAAAAATAATGATGCCCAGTCAGTGCATCTTTTTAACAATGAATGCAAAAGGAGTCGGATTCAATAGCCCTTGTGTTGACAAAAGGGTTTCATGCGGCTCTCTGAAGGAGGGCAAAATATGGTAGATAAAAAAATAAAAAAGAAATGGTCTGAAACGTGGTGGGGTCTGTTGTGGACCCTTGCGATGGTAGAGGCGAATCCGGGGCGTGGTATACGCGTTTTCATGGAAGTCGATAAAGATTTTGAGGACCTGACGGTGGTGGACGACAATCATCCAGTTCGGAAACCTTCTCGGCCAAGCAAGTCAAAACGAATAACACCATGTCCGGCCGGTGCTGCAAATTGTGAAATATGACTTAGAGCGGTATCCCATCCGTAATGTTGCTTTCTCGCAACCGATGAAAATTTTAGGGTTCTCTCATAACCAAAAGCGGTTTTTGTTTGATCGGACGAGGCAGGGAGGATAGATTGGCAGTTTTAGGATTCAGTAGCAGTCCAATCATCGGTGGCAATGTAGACAGAATGGTTCAAGCGGTCCTGAAAAATGCCGGAGAATCGACTCAGTTTTTTAATCTGACAGAGTTGACTTTTGGTCCGTGTAGAGCATGCGCACATTTATGTGCTAAGGATAACCGCTGTAAGCTAGACGACGATCTTAAACATTTATATGCCAGAATCGCATCTTCTGAAGCCATCATTCTGGGCACGCCCATTTATCACGGCAATATGAATGGTTTCATGACCCTATTCCTTGAAAGGCTCTGGGCGTTTCGGCATCTAAAATTTCCTTTGAAAGGAAAGCCGTTTGCCGTTGTGTCCTCAGGAGGGGGGGTAAACCCTCCCGAAAAGGCTATAGAGGCGGTTAAGCTTCGCATGACGGCATACCGAGCCACTTTTATTGGAAGTGTCTGGTTTGATTCGGGTATTTTGCCCTGTTTTAATTGTGGATACGGGCTTACTTGCAAGGTTGGAAGGTTAATTGATGTTTATGGCGAAGCGGGTCAAAAAAGCATGAAAATAACGAAAGAATTCTTTAAGCGTTGGGAGGATTCCCCCGAGGTTGTGTCTATAATAGATGAATTGGGTCATAAAATAAAATCTCTTTTATGCCGGATACCTTAAAACCTTACTGCATGATTATTGATTACGTGACCGGAAAAGCGATCCCCAATGTCGGTGCCGAGGAAAACCGCCAGATGGTGGAGCGCTTTTTGGTGAATGAAAAAGGATATTCAAAGGCAGATATCGAGGTCGATGTCGATCTGGAAATGACGGTTGCCGGCGAAACGTACCGTTCTCAAATCGACCTTGTGGTCAGCGTTGACGATGGATACGGATCCGCGCGTTTTATGGCGATTAAATGCGCGGCCGCCTCCCTGGGCTCCCGGGAAAGAGAAATATTGGCCGCCGCCCGGCTTCTTGCAGAAAACCAGCTTCCCTTTTCAGTTGTATCCAACGGCAAGACGGCCATTGTTCTGGATACGGTTTCCGGCAAAAAGCTGGGGGAAGGGCTCAATGCGATACTTTCAAAAGAGGAAGCGCGAGAAAAATTAAAAGCAATAAAACCATTGCCTTTCCCGAAAGAAAAACAGGAACGCGAAAAACTGATATTTCGATCCTACGATAGTATGAATGTGAATGTAAGCCGGGACCTAAAATGAGGGACGGACCCAAACGGCCTCTTGCCGGAGTTGTCGATTATTTTTTGATTATTTATTAATATAATCGCAGGATTATCAGATAAAGGGATCAAAAGTCAAATCTAACCCAGAAATCGCCATCATCATCTCAGCATTACACTCGGGCGCCGTTTGTAAGAACAGGGTCTGATTTTTGGTAGTGGTAGGCTTGAACGAGTTTTTTGGCAAACGCGATGTTTTCTTCGGGGCTTCCCTGAAAATTAATACCGCTTTTAAAATTACCGCTTTTATTTTTTACCGAAAATATCACCCGTGCAGCGATTCTGATTAAATTGTTTTCCAGATCGACGAAGATCAAGTAGATATATTTGGATTGAATAACTTGAGCCGTTTCTAACAGTATTCCGTTCTGGCTGATATCCAGGGCAACTCCCATATTTTGATCCAGCAGAATCCCATTCCGATCCACACTATCATAAGAAATCGGGTTGCATATTTTAATTCTTGGGAATTTTCTTCGATCAAGTTTTTTCATGTGATATAACGGTTGTCAAAAATTTGTTTCGTTAATCTGTCATTGCGAGGAGCTTAGCGACGAAGCAATCTTTTGGAAAACCTGAGGGATTGCTTCGCTTCGCTCGCAATGACTTTTGAAAGATTCGCTAAGTCAATCGGAACATATTTTTGATAATTACTTTACGCGGTTATCCAGAAAGAACAAGTGGTATTGAATGTGGGATCCCGGCGGCGGGAGATCAGTTGAATTCGCGGCTGGAAGCCGCTCCCACAGATAGTTTATCTAGTGGTAACTTGGACTTTCCAGATAAGCATATTACTTTAAACATCGGTCATAAAACAAAAATCTTAAACTTTTTTTTAAAATTTCAAATTTTCTGAAGAATCTTGGTCATGGCGTGGAGTAAAAAAAGATTTTCAGGAGAGATAGTGCAAGATAGGCTGGTTAAATATGTAAAACCGGCTTTAAAATCCAATTATTCACCGGCAACCTCTTTCTGACAATGCTTGCAAATTTTCGCTCGCTTTTTGATAATCTCGGCACAAAAGGGGCATTCCCGGGTAAAATACCGTTGGTGAATCTTGGTTATGGCCTCATCGACATTTTTTTGGAGAATATCATTGCCGAATGTTAGGTTTCTAATGGGTTCGATGGCTTCCAGTTCTCCGATGTCGCCGATCATTTCAGCGGCTTTTACTCTCACACGCATCGGCTCTGTTACGTCGAGTAACATCAGCAGCACCTGGGGGCCATCTTTGCTTACGTAGCAGTCCGCCAGGATTGAAAATCCTTTCTTGGTTGCCTCTTTGAGGGCTTCCTGTTCGGCCAGTATCTGGTCATCGATGACCTGACCGCGCCCCCCCATACTGCTGAAAACCGGCAATATTTCAAAAGTTTCAGTCCCCGGATAGTTCATGCACCGATAAGAGGCGGTCTGGGCATAGTTTTCTTTCATGTGATCCCAACCCTGCTGGTAACAGGAACAATTGTCGTTAAAGCAGATATACAAATAAGGGGTTCCCCATCCGAGACCATCGCCAACGTTAATCGGAGGGACTTCCCATAAGTTCATTTCTTCACCGCAATGTGGGCATTTGGGTTTTGGATTGGTGAGGATGCGTTCCAGCACCTGTTCTTTGGTTTCAAAGGCCATTAATTTAACTTGTCTCCGTTTGTGCCAATTCAGCGCCGGTTTTTTTAGTTTAGACGCGCATAATAGCCGTTAACTTAAGCCCCCGTATAAGAATTGTCAATAAATCCGAACCGATTTTAAATCCTGTTGCTTTTTACTTCCGGGTTCAATAGGGTTGCAGTCCAGATGCGACCCGAAATCCTGGCTGATTAAAGCCAAAACCTTTGTCAAAACATTGCCGTCTAAATGAACACGATCGGCCAAATCCCGGAGATCGCCCGACTGCTTAAGGGATCAAACTAAAGTGATGTAAAAACGGTAGAGGGGCAAACCTCTTTGCGCCAGTTTATTGCTTCGATGCTGTCTTACTATCCCGGGTGGATTCTATTCCTATATCGTATTCGTGCCATCCTCGTTAAACTGCTTGGCTTGTATAAACATCCGGCGCCGGAAGCACTCCCCAAACTTGGCCCGGAAGACGTCTCGTTTGTGGTGGGTGAAGCGGTAACCTTTTTCACGGTGCGGCTGGCAAAAGAAAAACATTATTGGGTCGGCGAGACACCTGACGACAGGCATTTAAGCGCATATTTCGCAATCTTTGTCGAACGGCTGGAAGATCATCGCAAGCGGTTTCATGTGGCAACGATTGTTCACTACAAACACTGGACCGGACCGGTGTATTTTAACTTGATTCGCCCATTTCATCATCTGGTTGTCGGCCGAATGGTGCGGGCCGGGGTGGCCGCCAACGAATCAACCCTGCCGGATCGTTATTCGCACAAAAAGAAGGTTTAATATGCAAAAGCGCCTAACATTTTAAACGTCGGCCTTGATTTTTATAACCACCAGCGTTAAATCGTCTTCCAGCCTGACATCTTTTTGAAAACGCCTCAGGGATTCCAGCACCGCATTTTGAATTTCATTGGCGGGGGCTGTGGCATTTTGGCGGACGATCCGATAAATCCGGTCCTTGCCAAACATTTTGCCATCCGGATTTCGAGCTTCCCAGATGCCGTCTGTAGCGATGATGATCACCTGTCCGGGAGTGAGCTCCCGATGCTTTTCTTTGAAATCAGCATCTTCAAAAACCCCCAGCGCTAAGTTATTGCCCCCGGTAAGGTCGCTAAAGGAATCGGTTGCTGGGTCATAAACCATTGCGGGTTCGTGCCCGGCACTTACCCAGCGGATTGAGTTATTCGGCTTGTCAATTTCCGTATAAAAAAGGGTCATGAACCGGCCCGAGTCTTTGACGTCTGCTGCAAGCTGCCGGTTTACATCTGAAACCACCCGGTCGATTTTGCCAAAGGAAGAACACCGTTGTCGGATGAGCGCGCGAACGGTTGCCATAAGCAAGGCTGATGGGATGCCATGATCCGAGACATCACCCACGACAATGCCGATTTTTCCTTCCGCAGGATCGCCGACTTCCAGAAAATCGTAATAATCGCCCCCGGTTTCATCGCAATAGATGCTTTTCCCGGCAATATCCAAACCATCAACCTGCGGATTTGTTTTTGGTAAAAGATTCTGTTGAACTTCCATCGCCAGCGAAAGCGCATGACGAACCCGCCGATGCTCTTTATCCAGAGCTGCCATGGCCTGCTCTCTTGCGTGAACAAAATACCTGAGGAGAACAAAAACGATTGCCGAGACACCGCCGATGTTCGTTACAAATGAAAAAACGACAAGGGTATTCGGAAGTGTGGCCTGTTGCCAGCTGCTGCCGCCGCTTTGAAGGCCTGAGATAACCATTAGCAGGGCATAGGCAATAAACCAGGGTATTGATCGGGTGGTACCGGCAAACATTAACGCACCGATTGGCGAAAGGATCGACCAGAGAACGACTGCACCGGAAGCGGTAAGGCCTCCGAGGCTCCACTGGACTAAAAAGGGTAGGATTAAAATGAGTGCCAGTTGGCTGTGACAGAAAAATTTATAATGCTTTGTTTTAAAAAAATACAGCAGGCTTGCCGCTGAAATGAAGGAATAGCTTAATGGAATACTGCCCGACACCTGAAGGCCGAGGAGTAAATATCCAAAGCCCCAGACGACTCCCGCAATGGTATAGATAACTGCCAAAAATATCAGGACGGCTTTGCGTAACCTTTGTTCTTCGGTGTCCGATGTCAGGCTGCCCGCTTTTGATAAGCGCTCGAGCCAGAATTCAATCAAGTTCTTTAATTTATTCAAACCGCTGATTAATTCTCCTGTATCTACGATACCGCTCCAGGCCTTAATTTTCACGAATGCCATAAAAATTTATTCCAGTATTATAACTTTTTCAAGAGGTACCCACAAATCTTACTTTTTGGTAAAATTATCTTTTCGCAACAAATATAAATTCTCCGATCATGAAGTTTGTATCGAACCGGAATATTGGAAAAGGTTACATTAAAAACAGCGTGAACGAAAATATTTTATCGTCTTTAATATTTTCCCTACTCAGAACACGGGCATGGGCATCTGGCCCCAGTAGTTTCGCGGTGCCGTGGGTTCAACATTCAGCACTTTGCCATTGGCGGTATCCACATCCACCCGCAGCAGGGGCAAGTGTTTGACCGTGAAGGCCAGCGCTTCGTTGCCGCAAGCGTGCTCCCCGTTGGGCCAGGTCAGTTGAGAGAAAATCAGCCGCATGGGGCCATCCCCCGTTAAGCCCATCATCTCATTGTGACCGCGGCGACTTAAAAGCGGAAAAATAAACCCGATTACAGCGCCAAACGACCGCCTGGACCTCATGCGCATACCGGACATATCGGGCTGGGCAAAAAGAGCCTGCATCATGTATTGCCTGGGCATGATATGTACCATGAATCCTTTGTGCCCCTGCTGTTGTAAATTTTCGATCGCGGCGGAAACGGCGCTGTCCTGAAAGGCGATGTCGATAATACTTTGCATCGATTCATCCGTCTGCGGAATTACCGAAACCGCCGTGAGCTTTTTTTCAGGAAGGTATATTATCGATGTTTTGGAAATTGTATAACCGTGCAGGCCAAACGCCCCCGCAGTAAACAGCACCAGGGAGACCACATAAGCCAGCCCCAGCGCCAGCTTTTTCGAACGGATCCAACCGAACAGAGAACGAAAAATTTTAGCGCCCGGCTCACCCGGGAGAAACATGGCTGTGTGCTCCATGTACGCGCGGTAGCTTTCCCCATGCTTTGCCAGCATGCGTTGTTCCTCATAGCGCGCCAGTAGATAGTAGACAAATAACATGCTGACGTACAGGATCAGGATAAAAAAGCGGGGCCAGAACAGGAGCAGGCCCAATCCGGCGATGGCGAGAAACAGATACTGGGGATGGCGAATCCATCGATACAGAATCCCGGTCACCACACCTTTGCGGCGAAACTTGGCCGAGTAAACTTGGAAAGCTCCGATCAAAAATGCAAGGATTCCAAGGGAAAACAGGGTTCGACCAAAACTGTTGACAAAATTGAGAACACTGCTTTTGGAGACGACGGCATGCGGTAAAAAAAAGCCGGTCAGCCAGGCAGTGGCCGGAAAAGCATAGAGCGTGTTGAGTAACGGGCCATACCCGGCATAGAAATAGGCCGCAAAGGGACTGATCATGATGATGATTTCGAGCCCGATTAATAAATATAAAATCATGACAGAACTGCGAACAACTTTCCCCTGCAAGCTCATGAGATAATTTGCTTCCTTTTTTTTTATTTAGTTTGCATGTCTAATGTGGTTTATTTTCCAGCACGGATTAATACCCCTTCTGTAGCTGGGGAACTGTTGAAACCCGTTTTTTCGACCAGTTCAGCATCCACAAAGCCGGCCTTTTTGAGCATTGCCAGGAAATCCTTTCCCGGTATGGCTCCGCCCTCTCATTGAGCCCAACTCTTTATTATTTTATCTTTTTCTTTTGGCAATTCTCCGATTAGAATTTCGTCTGCGACCATCAAACGTCCACCTGGTTTTAACACCCGGTAGATCTCAGCAAAGGCCTTGGCCTTGTAGGGGACCAGATTTAAAGCCCCGTTTGAGGTTACAACGTCAAAGTCTTCGTCTGCAAAGGGCAAATTTTCAACCGATCCTTCCTCAAAGGTCACATTTTTTAAATCCATCATCGAAAGATTATCTTTAGCCCGTTTCAGCATCGCAGGTGTTATATCGATCCCCGTCACTTTTCCCGAAGGACCTGTCTTCATCCCGGAGATGAGCGTGTCGACGCCGGCTCCGCAGCCGACGTCCAAGACGGAATTCCCTTTATTTATAGGTCCCAATGTGAAAGGATTGCCAACTCCGCAATATGTAGCGGCAACCTCCGGGGGTATCGACTTGAGTAGTTCAGGATCATATTTTAAAACCTTCAGCCCCTCATGGCCCGTGGGATAATTAAACAGGCCATCAGGGTTTTTTGCGGCTTTCGAATATGTTTCCCAAATCGTTTTTTGTATCCAGGTTCTGTCTTGAGTCGTAAATTCAGTATCCATAGGTGTACATCCTTAATTTGCAATAACTTTTGCTTTTATAAAAAGATTGATTGGTAATCTCGACATTTACTTAATTTTTGTTCAATACTGAGACCGGATTGTTTTGGGTCTCCGGGTTTCTCACAGTCTTTTATCAGTGGCGATTGATTGGATATCTGCCTGGGTTGCCGATGAAGGGTAGAATCAACAACCAGGGTAAAGTTAGCTTTGCAGGGTCGCGGAATTGCGTCAATCCGATGGTCATACCCGCATGGCCTTTAGCCGGCTGGTGGCAATAGGTTCCAAACAAACGGTCCCACCATGGTAGATTAAAGCCATAGTTGCTGTTGGTCTCGCGGATAATCACGGAATGATGCACCCGATGCATGTCGGGGGTAACGATAAAGTATCGAAGTATGCGGTCAATTTTTAAAGGCAGACGGATATTTCCATGATTGAACATGGCCGCACCATTCAATATGACCTCAAATATCAGGACAGCTACAGCCGGAAGACCAAATATGACCACAACCGACAACTTGATGCCCATAGACAGAATAATCTCGATGGGGTGAAAGCGCAACCCGGTGGTCAGATCATAATCCAGGTCTGCATGATGCACCATGTGCAGACGCCACAAAATCGGAATTGCATGAAACATAACATGTTGCAGGTAAATTACCAGATCCAGCACCATAATTCCGACAACGATATCCAGCCAGTACGGCAGATCAAAATTGTTTAGAAGGCCCCACCCGCGCTCCTGAGCTTTTACAGCCATATTTACGGCCAGAATCGGAAACAACAGACGCACCAGAAAGGGGTTCATGAAGGTGATGCCCAGGTTTCTGACCCAGCGAACCTTTTTGGAAGTGGTCAAACCGCGGCGTGGGGCCAGAAGTTCCCAGAGCGCCACGAGGGCAAAAATAAGGAAGAAAAAACCCAACCGTATTGCATTTTCAGTGAGTATCATCGCACTATTTATTAAAGTCCTGCCTTTTAAATGCAAAGTATTTTACTCGACCTTATTCTGCTTTCTCTTTGTCATTCTGGCTTCTACCCGAATAGCACAGAGACCCAGATTCTAATCGCCGCAATAACGATCAAGACTGCTAACGTTCGTCTCAGTCCCAAAACCGGCACTCTCCGACTAACCAGACTTCCTACGCGCGTAGCCGGTACTACAGTCAGCACGATCGGCACAGCCATCAGCCACTCGATCTGACCCGTGGCGGCCTTGCCGATAAACCCGGCCATAGATGAGAGCAATACAATTGCCAGGTTACTACCGATGGCTATTCTTGTAGGAATCTGGACAAACGAAGTCATCAGCGGTATGAGGATGAACGATCCGCCCTGGCCAACCAATCCTCCCAGTAATCCCACCGCAGAAGCCGCAGTCACTGCACGCCACCGATGGAATGCAAGACATTCAACATCAGGATTCTCGCATTCTCCCTTTACCGGTATCAACAGCAAGAAAGCTGCGCTGAAGGCCAGGCCGGCGAAAATAAAAAGCAAGATTTGGTTCGAAACATAACCGGCGCCGGCACCGCCCACCATCGCAGCGATAAAAATGCTGATACCCATATACAGGGATAACCGCTCAGATACCATCCGGAATTGACGGTGTGACAGAGCTCCGGAAACACACGCCACAAGCCCCTGTACGATCGTTAACCCGGCAACTATTCTCATCGGTAAGGGGGGGTCAAACCCAAATATAGGCGGTACGTAAAGGAGCAGGGGAGCCATAACAATTCCGCCACCGATACCGAGCATTCCGGACAGAAAGCCGGTTACAAGTCCAAGCCCGCCGATCAAAACATAAATACCCATAGCCCTATACTACCGTTATCCCAGCAGGACCGTCTATGATTTCCCCCACTCGAACCGCCGATTGTATCCCGGCGGCATGAAGTGCTTTCAAGAGCGCTTCTGCCTGAGCGTGCGGAACCGAGAACAAAAGCCCCCCGGAGGTCTGGGGATCATAGAGCACTTCCTCCTCGATACTGGAAAGCGAAACTTGAAGCTCCATATTTTTCTGAGCCATACGGCGGTTTTCCTGATTGCTCTCGGTGGTTTCGCCCTTCCGATACATATCAAGCACACCAGGATAGAGCAGTAAATCCGAATATTTCAAGATAGCCCTTGATTCGCTGCCAAGAGCAATCTCGAGTAGGTGGCCAGCGATTCCAAAACCGGTGATATCTGTGCACGCATGCAATTCGAATTTAAGAGAGACTTCCATGGCCGGACCGTTAAGTGCCGCTACGGACGGTAGCACTTCTCGCTCAACATCCCTGTACGGCATTTTTCCGGAACGGACGGCGTTAAACAGAACTCCAGTGCCGATCGGCTTCGTCAAAATTAAGGCATCTCCGGGCCGCGAGCCGGCGTTGGTGACGATGCGATCAGGATGTACCACTCCGTTTACGCAGAGGCCATACTTGGGTTCTTCATCGTCCACGCTGTGACCACCCACGAGACAGGCGCCTGCTTCCACTACCTTGTCGGAGCCGCCATGGAGAATTTCTTTAAGCAGTCCCATGTCTAGCTGTTTTGAGGGAAACATCACCACGTTTAATGCGGTCAGAGGGTGACCGCCCATGGAATAGATATCCGAAATCGAGTTTGCGGCCGATATCTGACCGAACCAGTAAGGATCATCCACCGGTGGTGTGATGAAATCGATTGTATTGATCATTGCGATCTCATCGGTGAGCCGGTACACTGCCGCGTCGTCGGAAGTCTCGATTCCGACCAACAGGTTTGAATCTGATGGTGGGCTCAGACCTGAAAGAGCGTCCGACAGAGCCGCCGGACCAATTTTTGCCGATCAACCGCAAGTACGGGCAAGCCCGGTGAGCGTCTTTTTTTTAAATAATTCCATTGAAAGTTTCTCCTTTTAGGGACCATACGCCCTGGTTTTTTGATTTTTGTTCTCCCTATTCTGTATTAAAGAAAGATTCATGCGATTTTATCTGATTTTGGTTTTCTTTTTTTGAGATTCGGGCGGAGGGAGGCCAAGTTTTTTGCAAATGACCTCTTCCAGTTCTTTATCAGAAACGTCTGATCCCTCCACCACGATCTCTTCGCCCACCATGACCGCCGGTGCGACCGGCAGATCAAGCTCGAAGTATTCATCGGTCATGTATTCGGCGTTGGGTTTGGCAATGGTTTCGATCTCGATGTCGTATTTTTCACCCAGCCCGGGGGTCATTTTCTTAAAATGCTTTCACGGTTTACCGTTGGGCAAATTCATAAAAAATCTGACTTTCAGCATGCCAGCCTCCCTTGGTGTTCGTTGTTAGTTGTCCGGTGACCGTTGTCTTCTTGTCTTCAGAACAGCAGTTGCCCGGATACATCCGCCAGCTATCCGTTACCTGGATTTAATCTCTGCCATCCGTATCAGGAATTGATCGGCAGGCAGAAAATCAACCAGACGCAGATTGCTCTGTTCTTTTCCCTGCCGATCCAAAAAAACAACCGTGGGTACGCCTTTGACGTCATATTTTTGTAAAAGGCGCTCGCTATCGGGATTGCCTTTGCGCGTGAGGTCCACCTTGATCATAATAAAGTCCTGCCCTGCCTGTTTGACAACTTCACGGTCGTGGAAAGTGACCTCATCCAATTCCCGGCAGGGAGCGCACCACGTGGCGGAAAAATCAATGATTACCGGTTTTTGTTTCTCAACTGCTTCAGACAACAGCTGAGCCGAATATGCATGCCACTGCACACCGGGCCCCTGCATGATTAATGAACCAATCATGTAAGTAGCCACGACTATCCCAATAATGCCGGCGCCGGACTTTAGCCAATCAAAGGCCCGAAATGCGGCCCGGGTACGGTCGATCCATCCCAGGTGCAGGCCGGCCGCCAGGGCAACAGCGGAAAGCACTAAAATTCCTGCGGTTTGAGGCAGAATCGGTCGAATGAAATAGGCGGCCATACCCACCAGCACCCAGCCCATGAGTTTGCGAATCCAGACCATCCACTCACCGGACCGCGGCAGTTTGTCCAATTTCCCCGAGAATATGGCCAGAAAGAAAAGCGGTAGGCCCAGGCCGATGCTCAAGGTAAAAAAGATCAAAAACCCCAGCCATGGATTGCCCATGCCGGCCACCCAGGTGAGCAATCCCAGCACAAACGGTCCGATGCAGGGTGCGGCAACGACTCCCAGGGTAATGCCCATGAAAAGACTGCCGAAATAGCCGGAGTATGATTTTGAAGCTGTCTGGGTCAGCCAATATGGCAGACGCAATTCCCAGAACCCGAGGAGGCTGGTGGCAAAAAATACCAAAATAAACGCAACCGCGCCCAGCACAACAGGGCTTTGTAGCATAGCCCCCATTAAACCCCCGGTAAGGGCGGCAGTTACACCCAGCAGGGAATTGGTGACTGACAAACCGCCGATGTAACAGACACCGTGAATCAACAATTTTCCTTGGCTCTCACCAGTTTTGCCGCCAAAATAAGAAACCGTAATCGGGATCAGAGGATAAACGCACGGTGTCAGGTTGAGGGCGATGCCGCCGGCAAAGATACCCAGAAGCGTCCAAATTATGGCCCAGCCCTGGAGAGGTTTAGATGCTTCGGCCTCCGAGGACATTTCAACGAGTCCTGCTGGGGAAGTGTCTACGGGAAATTCCCTGGCATGCCATTCCGGATAGCCCACGGGATCACGAAAGACATTTTGATAACCGAGTTTTACGGCCACCCGGGCCGCCGAGTCGCTGCGGACTCATGCCAGCCCCGCTCAGTAAAATACGATCAAGCGATTCTTGTCCGGCCCTAAAAATGTCTCCAGAGCACTTTTTTTGCGCCAGCGCGACAACCAGGTCGGCTCTATCGGGAAATTCACGGCCTTTTTAATGTGGCCGGTGCGGTATTCCCATTCCTGGCGCGTGTCCACCAGAAACAGGGATTCCGGTTTCGCTTTATAGCGCTCCCATAACTTATCCGTGCTAATAAGCTGATAGCCGCCCTGCCGGGCTTCGGCCTGTACCTCATCCCAGGTTGCCTCTTTCGGGGCCACAACACGGTTCGTGTACCAGAGGGCACCCATTGTAATGGCAACGGCCACCAGGGCGAATAGGGTTTTACCTGCATTTTTCATTGACGTACTCCCGGGCTATTCATTCTCATAAATTCAAGTTCCAAGTTTAAGTACTCCCTTGACCCTCAGCGATTGGAAACCCCATGGCCCGCAAGTCCTGGATGCCTCTTCAAGACGGACCGCGTTAAAACCCTGGGCACGTAACATTTCAACGGCCTGAACAGAAAGCACGCAGTAAGGACCCCCGGCAGTAGGCGACGATATCCTGGTCGCGGGGCAGCTCGGCCAGATGCTGCTTTAGTTCTTTAAGGGGGATGGATAAGGCTCCGGGAATGTGGCCGGCGTTGTATTCCTCGACCGGGCGGACGTCCAGAACGGTCACCGCCTCTTCCCGGACGAGATCCAGGAGCGCTTTTCGATCCACCGGTTCCATTCCGTCTCTTCCTGCCAGGAAGCGACGCTTGATCTGCTCAACCTCTGCCAATTGACTCTCAGCGAGCACGCGCATGGTGCGAAAAAACTCACAGACGGTCTGATCGGCGAGCCGGTAGATGACAAACAGGCCCTCTTTCTCTGCCGCCACCAGGCGTGCGGCGCGCAAAACCTGCAGGTGCTGGGAGGCATTGGCGATGGCCAGGCCGGATTCTTTGGCCAGAACCTCGACGGTTCGCGGTCCCTGGCAAAGGAGGTCAAGGAGTTCCAATCGTTTGGGACTGGAAACCGCCTTGCCAATGCGGGCAAACTGTTCATAAATCGCATCCTTAAAAGCACGGTTTGGATTTTTCATTACATTATCCTCAAGTATTCAATAGATTAATTGAATACTAAAATGGATTTATTCCTTTGTCAAGCAAAAAAATAGCCACAAATACAAATATCGTTAAATAGTTGATTGGTTGAGAAGTTAACTGGCAGGAATTCTAAAGAAACTTTGGGAGATCATATAATAACGAACCTGTTGGTCATCTCAGGGCCCATCAAACATTCCATTGAAGATTTTGGAGGGGCATGGAGAGCGGGTTTTCGAGTTGACATGCTCATATTATCGCGATAATATGAGCGCATGGCATCAAAAAACTACATTCCTCGACTTATTGAAAGCTATCTTTTTAACGAGCAGCTTAGCGGTCGCCACATGATTTTTTTAGCCGGTCCGCGGCAGGTCGGCAAAACCGAACTGGCGCGCAGCTGGCTTGCCGCCCAGCGAAGCACCCCCCTGTATTTCAACTGGGATGATATAAGAACCCGTCAAAGCTACTTCGAGGACAGCCGATTTTTTGAGTCCCCGGCCCGCTCCCTGGGGATAAAAGATCCCTGGATCGTTTTCGACGAAATTCACAAACGGCAGCGATGGCGTGATATCCTCAAAGGCATTTATGATTTGTTCGGCAACGAGTTTCGTTTCCTGGTGACGGGCAGCGCCCGTTTGGATATGTTCCGGCAGTCGGGCGATTCGCTTGTCGGCCGGTACAATCTGTTTCACATGATGCCGTTTAACCTGAAAGAATTGCTGCAGCCGGTCTTCACGCCCGGGTTTTTATGTACCGATGCTTTAAAAGAAATGGCCCGTGCATTCGAAGAAGAGATCCATCCCCCTCCCGCCACCCGAAATTTCCGATGCCTTCGAAAGCCTTTGGCGCTGGGGGCCATTTCCCGAACCGCTGCTCAGGCAAAACGATCGCTTTTCGCGTAAATGGCACCAGGATTATATTGCCCTGATGGTTCGCGAGGAACTGCGGGATCTGAGCCGGGTCACCGAATTGGACAAGGTCGAACAGTTGCTGATGCTGTTGCCGTCGCGCCTGACGGCCCCGCTGTCCATGCACAATCTGGCCGCTGAATTGGAGGTCGCTCACACCACCGTCAAAAATTGGCTGGAACAGTTGCGGCGCCTTTACCTCATTTTTTCCGTTTCCCCCTGGCACAAAAAAATTTCCAGGGGTTTACGCAAGGGAAAAAAGTGGTATTTTATCAACTGGTATTATGCCGCCGGCGAAGGCGCCCGTCTGGAAAACATGGTGGCAGCCCTATTGTACCGCACGTGTCTGTCACTAACCGATAACGGTTACGGGAGTTTCCGGCTTCATTTCGTTCGGACGGTGGATAAAAAGGAAATCGACTTTTTGATTGTACGTGAAGGTCGTCCGGTTCTGGCAGTGGAAGTAAAAAGCACAGATCAAAGCCTGTCACGGCCGTTGGCGGAAAGGAAAAACTGGATTGCGACGGACCAGACCATTGGCGTTCAGGTTATCGGTAAACCGGGTATTCTTCAGAAACATGGCGATTATACTTGGGTGGTCAGCGCCGATCGCTTTCTGGCATTGCTGAATTGACATTTTCCCATCAATGAAATGCTGGACCGCAAATGTGACTGCTGCTGAACGGGTCGATCCACCGCAATTTTATTTAATATCCAGATCATGAAAAGCAGCGATGATAAAACCGTTTTCTGGGAAGTGTTTGTCAAAGGTAAAAGCGTGGGTTATCTCGCGGGATTCCATAATTTCAAAGCTGAGGTAATCAACCAGGCTTATGTTCCGATTGTTGAGAGCAAAAAGTCGCTGGATTGCGCGGGTGTACCAGTCACCGTTGACCCAAATCATTTCTAAAAGCGGCATGATTTTTGATTGAAAATCATGAACCGCCGCGAGCCCCACACGTCGTTGCAAAAGAGCAGCGGTTTCAACCAGGACAAAGGAGCTGGTCAGCAGTTGAACGCGATGTTGAGCAAAATACGCAAAATTTAGTTTTGCCCGCACATGCATGTAATCATTTTTAACCAGCAGGGCAAAAAGTCCGGATGTATCGGCAAAAATCATCATGATCCAAAAGCCTCTTCAAGGTATCGATCATGATGTATGGAAATATCACCTGAATCGGATTTGTATTTGCCGACAACGGATTCTGCCCGGCGGTAAAGAGCGGAGCGGTCCGGTTTGCCTGCAACAATGAACTGATCCACCGCTTGCCGAATTAAGGCAGCCACTGATTCTCGGCCGGCGGCCGAAAGCTCTCTGAGTTTTTTGGGCCTGTTCTTCGGTCAGCTGGATTTGGGTTCGAATCATGAAACCTCCTTTTATCATGATTGATGGATTCGTAAAAAGTCAAAATTTACAGGATTCTCCAATTCAGTATTCTGACAACAAGCTTAAATAATTCGTAATTCCTGAATCCCTAAATTCCTAAATCCATGTAAAAAGGACTTTTTACATGGGCATCATGCTTACATATTTGCCATTATGATTACATTGTTATTTTCCTGCTGTCAAGAAAATTAGTTTTAAAAGAATCCGGGGAATAAACATCTGGCAGAGCTGCTCTACTTGCAAGGCTTTACAAGTGTGGCAAACGGGGTTAAATAGGGGCTGGATCCAGGCTCGCCGATGATGGTTTCCATGTTGTTTATTAGGGCAAAGAATCGATGGTCGACTACGATAATATAAATGCTGAAGATCAAGGCTGAAGGGGCAAAAGCATGGTGCTGGCAAAATTGAAACCGGCCGTATCCAGATACTGGCTCATTTCGCTGGCCGGCCTGCTGTGGAGCGCGGTGGGCGTGATGCTTTGCCGGCTTGCTTACTTGTGGCTGACGGCCGTTCCGTGGGGCGGAGCGGTGTTTTTAGGAATTAGCGGTATTCTTTTAGCGCTGATTGCTTATCGATTCGGTTTTTCCAGGATTGTCGGAAAAAACATCGATCGAATTCAGCAATTTTCAGAAAAGGGATGCATCTTTGCTTTTCAGGCCTGGAAAAATTATTTGATCATCGTCATTATGGTTGCCCTCGGTCTGTTCCTGCGCTACTCACCGCTTCCAAAACAGTACCTGGCGGTTGTCTATCTGGCGGTTGGGGGCGCCCTGTTTCTTTCAAGTTTTCATTACTACGCGCTTCTGTGGCGGGTTGGGGTCCGCGGGCATCCCTGGATATCCCGGTCAAATTCAAAAATTTCCGATTAGAGCGTTTGGATCAGGCCATATTGGAGGTTATCGACAACCTGCAGAAGACACAACAAACTACCGCTATCGGAACGTTATTTTGACAAACGCTCTAGGGCACTTTATGCTATGATTTATTTGATAAAATCAGTCCTTTTTATGGACTCTTTGAACAAGAGAAAAAACAACCAGAATAAAGATAAAAATAACCGTGTAGGTTAAAAGGATTGGGGAGTGTTCCTCCATGGCAGGAATTTTGTGGCCGATGGCGCTATAGATGATCGTGGCAGGAAGCATGCCAAGGGCTGTGGCCAAAAAAAAAGCCCCAGGTCGGATACCGCTCAACCCTGCCATGTAGCTTATAAGATCAAAGGAAATAAAGGGCAGCAACCTGGATAGAAGGATCACGTAAAAGCCTTTTTTTTCTCCCGCGTGTTTTATAAATTCAACCGTTTTCTGATTACGAACAACTTTCTCCAGGGCCACGGCCCCAAAAAGACGGGCGATATAGAACGACGTTGCAGCCCCCATCATGGCACCGATCCAGGATATGACCGCTCCCCAGAAACTCCCAAAAATCATACCGTTAGCTGCCGTCACCAAGAATGCCGGCAGGGGAGCCACGATCGCCTGAGTAATCATTAAAAGCACACTCATTAGGGGGGCGGCAACCCCCCAGGAACGAATCAGCTTGATTGTCTGATCCAAATTTCCGGCAATCAAAATTTCACAGGTTTTTTCAAAATGGTGATGAATAGCAAAGAAAATAATAAGAAACAGCAAAAGAATAATCGCAAAAAGAACGTGATGAGAAATCCTGCTGTTGCCGGTTTTGGCATACACTAAACCGATAATAAGAATTCCCAGAAATAAAAGGACTAAACTGTAAATACCCATATAATTTATAGCAGTCTTTTCATGGTCACGGAGAGCTCATTCACCAGGTCGTCACCGGTGCGATAATGTTCCCGATCAGCCCAGCTATCCGTTAATTGATGCATCCAGTATGTTGGTTCGGGCGCTATCTTATTCCAGTCGACATGCGGTTCATAAAATAGATAAATATCCCAGGCGACATGCCCGCCCCATCCAATTCGATTGGCGATTTCTTTGCCGACAATTTGATTTTGATCATAATAATGCTGGAATCTTTTATCGCTTAGGAACTTAACAGATGGAAGTGTCGCTTCCATGGAATCCTTATCCAGTATGGGAATCCAAACGATTGAAGCAGTGATATTTGCATTCGGAAATTGTGTGATAATAGTCTCATATACCGCACGGGCACCCTGGTCACGTCATAAAGGACAGGTAGGAGAGAGTAAGGCCAGAAATCGTATTTTCTCTTTATTATGATTAAATCGGGCTTTGAGCGGATCCAATGAACTGTCCAAAGTAACGATATTGTTTGATTGTTTGCTATCCATTAGCCCGGATCCTCTAAATTAGATATATTTCAACCAAGCAGGGTCAATGGGCTTCTGCCCTTCAGCTTGTCCACCACCTGGCGGACATCTCCCAGGCATCACCTGCCCTTTGGATTCTTGATAGCGCAGTCACATCGACCGGTCTTCTTTTCTGCCGCTATCTTTTCCATGATCAAGGATCGACCGTTTTTGATGAAGTCTTGTTCGATATCATCTCTTGTATATTCGAAACAGTAACATATCAAATCGTCCATATCAGGAGCAGTTTTCTCCTGTGACTCATCAAGAATACCAGTCAGAAGTTTTTGGTCGTTGATCATATGAGTTGCAACATACCCGGCTTTTAACAAAGTCTGACAAATCTTATCTATGGTAACAGAGAATTGGTCATACGTTACCACGGCATTTTTTTCAGGGAAACTTGCAACGGCGTTTTTTACTCCTGGCAGCTCTTCCAGAGCGCGGACCACTTTGGGCTCTCAGCCCATTCACGTCATACCCTGAATTTCCAGTTCAATTTCCTGAATTCTGTTTGAATGTTTCATCATCAAATTCCTCTCATCAAGATTTAAACCTAAAATGATCCCTTTTTAAAATTTAAAACGCTCAATTTAGGCTAGAATAAGTGCAACTATATAGGCCCCTATAATTAAGGCGGACGGAAATCAAAATCAACATCATTTGTAGGATAGTCAAATAATTGAGTCTATAGTAATTGTCGGAAATATGTTCCGATTAACTTAGCGAATCTTTCAAAAGTCATTGCGAGCGAAGCAATCTCTCAGGTTTTCCAAAAGATTGCTTCGTCGCCAGGCTCCTCGCAGTGACAGATTATCGGAACAAATTTTTGACAACCGCTCTAATAGGCCATGTAGTGAGTTGCCTCAGCAGTTAGACACAACAACTCAGGCCGGATATATCCCGCTTAAACGAAAGCGCTGCAACCTTTAGCGACTCTGCCAGGGTCGGAAACATGGGCAAAGTGTTGACCACCTCATCCACGGTGTTTTTGTTTTTCACCAGCATCATGGCTTCGGCAATCAGCTCGCCGGCATCCGGCGCCAGGATGTGCACGCCCATAACCTGTTCGGTTGAAGAGTGGATGACCATTTTAATCAATCCTTTGGTGCGGTTCATGATGATGGCTCTGGGTACGTTTTCAAAAGAAATCGTGCGGCAGTTGCAGGTCCCCAGGCGTTTCATTTCCTCTTCTTCTGTTAGCCCCACTCCGGCCAGCTGAGGGTCGGTGAAGATCGTAAACGGCACCGTATCGTAATCAATCCGATCTTTCTTTGCATTTAAAGCGTTGCCCGCTGCCAGGCTGCCTTCTCTTCCGGCAGTCGGTTCATAGCGTGCCGGCAGATTGATGACATCACCGACTGCAAAGATATGCGGCCGGGAGGTCTGAAGAATTTCATTAACAACAATTGCCTGTTTATTATCCACCTCGACACCGGCAGCTTCAAGTCCAAGATCCGTGCTATTGGGTGTCTTGCCGGCAGCTAAAAGTATTTCATCGCCGCTAATCTCCTTTTCTGTTCCGCCGGCGGAGACGGCCAGCACTTTTTTGCCGTTTTCCCGCCGGACGCGCTTAAAGGCGGTCGCTGTAATAATATCGATTCCTTCTGATTGAAGTATTTCCGCCAAACGATCCGTCAGCTCCGGTTCGGCAAAGCGCAAAATGCCGGGGCTCCTTTTTACGATGGTCACTTTGCTGCCAAACCGGGAATACATCTGGGCAAATTCGATGCTGACAGGACCCGCACCGATAATCATCAGCTTTTGCGGCAGTTGCTCCAGTTTTAATGCCTCGATGTGAGTTAGATATCCGGTTTGTTCAAGGCCTTCAATGGGGGGTACCGTAGCCTTGGAGCCCGTGGCGATAATAATTTTTCCGGCGCTAAGTGTCTCTCCGTTCACCTGGATTTCAGTATCTGAGATAAACTTCGCGTATCCCTCCAGCAAGGTGACCGATTCCAGGGCCCCCAGTACGTTTTCGTATTTCTCCCGGCGCATTTGGAAAACCAGGTTCAATTCATCCTGAATGAGTGTCGGGAAATCAAATTTTTTAACTTCCAGTTCAACCCCCGGGATTTTATGATTTTTCGCCAGATGCAGAACCTCGCTGGCCCGCAGCAGTCGCTTGGACGGCACACAGCCCACATTGACACAGGTTCCCCCCAAAGGCAGCCCTGAATTCACCATGGCCGCTTTGGCTTTCAGCTCGTTGGCGCGGATTGCGGCGGCAAACGCGCCGGCCCCGCCGCCGATGATGATCAGGTCGAATGTTTTCATTTCACTCCTCCCGGATATTTAACTCCTCCAGAATGGGGCATTTACTGGCTGGACCCCGTCCCATGCACCTTTTTGACAACCTTAAAAGTGCCGCTTGCATGTGTTCAAGATCTGCAATTCGTTTTTCGACGTCCTTAATCTTAGCTTGTACCCGCGCCTTTACCTCGCCACAGGTGGTCCCCGGCTCCACTCTTAATGTAAGCAGCTCCGCGATCTCCTTGAGAGAAAAGCCGAGGGCCTGGGCCCGTTTGATGAACCGGGTACGCTGCAGATCATCTGCCGAATACTGCCGATACCCGCTTACGCTGCGCGGCGGCTCGGGGATCAATCCCCGCCGTTCGTAATAGCGAATAGTTTCAAGATTAACATTGGCCTCTTTGGCCAGCTGGCCGATGGTCAGTTTTTGCATTTGATTTACCTCGCCTGAAAAGATAAACCCTGTACCATGGTACAGGCCAAGGGTTTTTTAAACTGTTCGTCATTTTTTTTTGATTTTCATACAAAACATTTTTATCCGGACAACGATTATAACCTGACTGTTTTGCAACCTGGCGAAATGATACAGATTGCGATGACAAAAGTTCTATTGAACCTGAATCGGCTGTCCCACGCTGAGAATAGCGTCAAAAAACAGCGACGGTTTACCCCACAGCGAGTTGAAGAAGATGGCCGTGACGCTAACGGCCATGGCTGCCATGGCCCAGACCGGGTAGATAAGACCGGTGGCTGCCACGGGGATACCGATACCGTTGAACATGAATGCCAGCACGATATTTTGCAGCATCTTACGGTAGCTGTACCGGCTGATTTTGCGGGCAGCCAGGGTCAACTCCAAACGATTTCCCAGGATAATAATGTCCGCCGACTCAATCGCAATATCGGTGCCGCTGCCCATGGCCACACCGATGTCGGCCTGCATCAGAGCCGGGGCATCGTTGATACCGTCACCGACCATCGCCACCCGGCCGTTTTTCTGCAACCGGCGAATTATATCGGCCTTGTCTCCGGGCTTGACACCCGCGTAGACTTCGTCGATGCCGACTTCACGAGCGATGCGCCGGGCAGCGGATTCATTGTCACCGGTGAGTAAAACGGTCTTTAAGCCGGCCTTGCGCATTTCAGCAACGGTCTCGACCGCATCGGGTCGCAGCCTGTCGCCCAGGGCCACAAGACCGAGGAGGTGTTTATCTTTTGCCACTGCGATCACCGTGCGTCCGGCTTCTTCCAGCTCGCTGATCCGTTCAACGAGATCGCCTAACGGTATTCCCTGTTCTTCCAGAAAGCCGGGGCTTCCCACCAAAACGTTTGCGCCGGTTAGACGGGCGCTGACCCCCTTGCCCGGAACCGCTTCAAATTCTTCCACATCCGGCAGATCTACTCCGCGCTCGAAGGCGGCAGTGACGATGGCCTGGGCCAGAGGATGCTCGGATGAAGCTTCCGCAGCTCCGGCAACGGCCAAAAGCTCTTCTTCGTTTGACTCTATTGTTTCGATTTCTCGAACCAGCGGACGCCCCTCGGTCAGCGTACCGGTTTTGTCAAAGACAATGGAAGAAACCAGACGATAGCCCTGGAAGGCTTCACCGGTGCGCATCAGGATGCCCTTTTCGGCCGCCTCCCCGGCCGCCCGTACGATAGAAAGCGGTGCGGAGATACCCAGGGCGCAGGGATAGCCCATGACCAGGACGCTTAAGCCTGCAAATGCAGCCCGTTGCAGGTTTACCTGTCCGTCGAAAAGATAAGAACCGGCAAGCCAGCCGGCAAAGGCCAGCGTTGCCAATGAGAGAACTGTGGGTGTGTAAATCCGCAGGATGCGGTCTACCAGGTGCAAAAGACCGGGTTTTAACGCACGCGCATCTTCCACCTGGCGGATGACCTGTTGCAGAAAACTTTCTTGACCCACGGCCGTCACCTTGATCAGCAGGGTCCCGGTGCCGTTGATCGACCCGCCGACGACCTGACCCCCTTTGGTTTTTTCCACCGGCATGGGTTCGCCGGTTACAAGAGATTGATCCACCGCGGAATGACCGCTGATAATTTCACCGTCCACCGCTATGCGCTCCCCGGGTCGAATGCGAACCCGATCACCGAGGGCAACTTTGCTGACCGGAAGTTCGACTTCCTTATCATCCTGCACCACACGGGCGGTTTCCGGCTGAAGATCCAGCAGTCGCTTGACGGCCTGGGAACTGCGGGTCTTGACGATCAACGACAGCCATTCCGAAAAGATATGGTAGGTGACCACCATGACCGCGACGGCAAAAAACGAGGTGGTGGGAAATCCCGCAGGTTGAAAGATAAACCCGATCATCCCGCCGGCCAGACCGGCAAAGGCCCCGGCTTCCAGAAGGACATGCTGGTTGAGGATTCTGCGGCGCAGGGCCTGGAAGGCCATATGCAAAATATGATTACCTACACCGAATACAAGGGTGACCGCCAGCGCTCCCACGATAAACGGCGTCGCCTTTGTCAGCAGCCCCTGCTGCTGAAAAAACAGCAGGACTGCCGCTGCCGCGCACAGGCCGGCTGCGCCTCCGGTGGCCGTCCACAGGCTGTGAGACCGTCTTAAGACCAGAAAAAGCAGGGCCACCAGGCTGGCAAATACGGATGCGGGCAGCACCATAGACCATCCGCCGGATGGATCGGCATTGAGCGCGATGGCGATCAGGCTAATGGCGATGGCCGCCAGAAAGCGTGTGCCCTCGCGAACCAGATCGCGTTCCTCTTCTTCATAGGGGCGCATTTTGCGCGGGTCCGAAATGGTGTAGCCGATATCACGCAGGGTCTGCAGCAGTTCTTCCGGGCGCACGACGGCCGGGTCGTATTCCACCAGCGCCTGCTCATGAGTTAAACTGACCGCGACGCTGTCCACCCCCGGCCGTTTGCCCAGGGCTTTTTCAATGGTGCCGGTGCAAAGCGAACAGTGCAGCCCGCCGATTCGGGCCCGAATTCTTTTGCGGTCGGGCCGGTTTGAGGGTTCTTCGCTCCATAGGGGTGGAGCGGATTCTATGGCAGTTGCTGTATTCATAAGATTACCTCCTTTATACTGCCTCCCCCGGTGAAACCCAGAGCCCGAATCCGATGGACCACAGTCCCAGCGCAATCAAAACCAGGCCGGCCCAGAAGGGAAGCCGTGCGGCTAATCCGGCCAGCCGGTCCAGGGCGCGCCGGGCGGGGGCAAACAGTACCGCAACCACCAGCGGCAGAGACAAAGCGGTTCCGAAGATAGCCAGGGAGAAGAAGCCGCTTATCAGCATGCCGCCGCCGGCTCCGCTGGCTGTCGCGGTGCCGAGCAGCGCAAAGATCAGCGGCGCCGCGCAGGCCGGAATGTTAAAGGCGAACAAAATGCCCAGGCCGGCGGAGCCGGTAAACCCGGAAAGCCGTGGCAGGCTCGGCCCCAGTGAGACCAGCAGGGCCCCGGATTTTCCGGTGAGGTACATGAGGCCGAAAGCCAGGTAGATTATTCCGAAAACGATCCAGAAACCCCTTTGAAGCCCGAAAAACGCCGTACCGAGCCAGACCGCCAGCAACCCCAGGGCACCCATGAACACCGCCCGCACCAGGGTGAATACACTCACCTGAAAAAACTTGTGCCGCCTGTCTTTGCCTTCCAGGTATTTGATGAACAGCAGGCTGGCTCCGATGGAGCAGGGTTCGATGAATCCGAAAAGACCCAGACCCAGGGGCAGCCAGACAATGTTGAAGACGTCGAAGCCGGTCATGATTTGCCCGCCACGCGGTAGCCGGCTTTTTCTATAGCTGCCACAAGCTGGTCTTCCGCCACCGTTTTTAAATCATAGAGAACACGGGCTTCGCTTTCTTTAAACGACACGGTGGCCGCCCGCACACCCTGTTTTTTCTCAAGTAAAGACTGGATGATCCGAGCGCAACCATCACAGTGCATGCCTTGAACCTTAAATTTTAGCGTATTCATTTCACACTCCTTGGCCTTGATTACTCAAACAAAATTCGGTCTTTTAAACCTAACAGGTGTTTATTTTAACCCTACACCCTGTACCAAAGTACGGAGTCAAGTCTTTTTTGAATTTTTTTCTTTTTCTTAAGCACCGTACTATTTGACCAATAATATAATCCCTGTACATTGGTACGGGTTAAGGACCCCCTGAAAAAAGTTTAAAAAGTTTGATAAAAAAACATCTGTTACTTTCTGATCCGAGGATCGTATAAATTATGAAAGAAATCAAAAGGAGGTGATCGGTTATGACTGAGGTAATTCGTCCTCGCTGGTTTTTGCCGCCAGTAGCCCATTGCACAGCAGGTTGCTCTATTATGCCCTGAGCATGGCGCAAAACTGCTTAACTGAATGCAGAATTATACGAGAAAACCAATGAAGGAGATTTTTCTGATAGGCACGGGAATTATTCTGCTTGTCATTTGCTGCACGCTGATAGCCACCGGTGGTTCCTTCATTTTCCTGGATGTATCGGGCACTACCTGGGGTACTCTGGCCGGTATAGGTGCTCTCGCAAGTTTTGGGTACTTTTTCTTCGGAAAATAAATAAAGCCTAAATTTGGCCATTACCGCTTTCCAGGCCCGTTGAACGGTATTCGCCTGATTGCAAACAGAGTAATATCATCATGTTGCTCGGCTTTGCCCGTGTGGGCGACAACACGTTTTTCGATGCGGTCTACCAATTCAGCGGCCGATCCAACGGGTCTATTCAATAATGCCAGCAGCCTTTCGGTAGTGAAAAATTTTCCCTCCGGGTTGCTGGCTTCCGTAACGCCGTCAGTGTATCCTAACATAATATCCCCCGGATCCAGGCGGGTTTGCTCAATACCAAACCTGCTTTTTGGATCAATTCCCACTGCCGGACCCGTCGGATTAAATTGAAGCGCCCGGTGCTACCTCCATAACCAGGACTTTTATAAAAGACTTCTGTTGAAGGATTCGCTGTTTCTATAGACCAATATTGCCTATCCCCATTAACTTGAGTATGTTCTTTTAAAAAAACCTATAGCGACGTTAGAGGATATGCCGAGCAATACAAAAAAAATCCAGCCAACCGATGAGAAATTGATGCTTGATATCAGGAAAGGCGACCTGGAAGCCTTTGAGGTGCTTTATGACCGTTATCAAAAACGGCTTTTCCATTTTATTTTGAGGTTTGCCAGGGAAAGATCCCTGGCGGAGGACATTCTTCAGGAAACTTTCATCCGCGTCCTGCGAGCCGGAAAAAGCTATCGAAAAGGTTCTCGGTTTTCAACTTACATTTTCACCATTGCGCGTAACCTCTGCCTGGACGCTTTGAAATCATGGGAAAGAAGGCACCTGCTTTTGAGTCAGGAGGACGAAATAGAGAGGGCCGCGGACAAATCCAAAGGTCCTGATAAAATATTGGAAGAAACCGGAACGGCAAAGATTATACAGAGCGCCATTGAGGCCTTGCCTGCGGATCAAAGGGAAGTGCTTATTTTAAGCAAATACAGCGGATTGGCCTATGACGAGATCGCCCGGATCGTAAATAGCACCCCGACCGCCGTTAAGCAAAAAGCTTACAGGGCCATGCAGTCTTTAAAGCAAAGGCTGAAAATTTTGGATAAATAAGAAATGCGGCCGTTACTTTTTAAGATCTGAATCGTATCTATAGTGAAGGGATTAATGATGAGCTGTGAGATCATAAAAACCGTTATGCCGGCGCTGCTGGCCGAAGAATTATCGACAGATGAACGTCACAGGATGCTTCTGCATCTAGAAAAATGCGGTCTGTGTCGCGATGAAATGGCAGCGCTCGAAAAAACCTGGAAGCATATGGATCAATGGGAAATAGAAGAACCATCTGCCGCCATAAAAGCCGGGGTAATGGCTGCTGCACGAGAAGAACTTGAGAATGTCCATCTCCCCTGGTGGTCAAATTTGCGGAGATCCCTTATATTTCAGACCGTATTGGGGGCGCTCGGATTTTCGATGATCATCTATCTGATCTTTCCCTATGACAGGATCATTAATTTATGTGAGACGCTTAAATTGAAAAGCGCTTTTTTTGCCTATTTCCCCAAAGGGGTGATCTATTTTGCGCTCGGGCTGCTTTATGGATTGGTTCCCATATCCATATCCGGAATTTGCTTTTCAGGACGTGCCGCGGAGAAACCACTGGTCAAGGGATTGGGTGTTGGGGTTATTTTTGCGGCTTTTTTGATTCCTTTTTTTGTGGTGCAGTGCCCGCAATTTGCTTCCGGTTTGGTTTTTGTCATGGCTCTGGGAATAATTGCCGGAGCACTCTCAGGGGCGACGGGAACCCTCTGGGTGTTAAGTAAAATGAAAATGGAGGCATCATGATGAAGATCTCCAGTTTAAAACCGATTATCGCCAGTCTGCCCTCGGCGATTATCGCTTCGCTATGCTGCGTTTTACCGCTTGCCGTGGTTTTACTCGGACTCAGCAGCGGAACATTCATGATGTTTACCATGAAGTACAGCATCATTTTCATCCCCATTGGCGTCATTGGGGTCGGTCTGGGGCATTTTTTTTATTTCCGACAGAAAAAAAAGAGTACAGCCTGTGGTTGCCCAATGCCTGCCGGAAAGCTGAACTTGATAATGCTGATATTTGCAACGGTGATGGTCGTTATATCAATTATCTTCAACACGTTTCCGGAACTGATCGTTCCGTTACTTGAAGGGTGACCTTTGAATAAGGGTGAAAGTCATGAAAGCATTTCCGCATATTTTAATTATACTAATCGCAGCTTTCGCATTAATAGTGATTTCCACAGCCGGAGTGGCTGTCACAAATAAAGTCCTTCTCCAAATCGAGGGCATGTCATGACCGGCTTGACCTTTGATCATTAAAAGAGCCCTGGAGGGGCTTGAAGGTGTGGAGAAAGCAAGCATCAGCTTTATGAAAAAAAGAGGAGAAGTCTTTTTCGACCCGGATAAGGTGAGCGAGACAGTGATTGTCAATAAGGTGAATGAAATCGGGTTCAGTGCAAAAGTGATTGAAAAATAATGTTTCACTGAGCTCGGGTTATAGAAATTCTTCTGATTCCACTAAATAAAATAACCTGCAGCCCTAGAATAAAATAGATGATTTCTCTTAAGACAGCGACCTTGGGAGAGCTGAAATATCCGCTTTGACCGGCAGAAAAACACCCGCAATCAAATTCATGGCCGCGGATGAGATTGATGGACAATACCGTGATAAATGCCAGTAGCAGGGCGTTGATAATGACCGCAGCGGAGCGGGGATAAAAGCCGAGCAGAAGCGCCAGGCCGCCGACGAGTTCCAAGAACGGTATGATAATGGCGATCAGATTAATTAACCCTGTCGGGAAAAGGCCGTATCCATAAACAATTTTGGCAAAATCTGCGGGTGAAACAATTTTGTATGCGCTGGCATAAATAAAGGTTAAGCCAAGTATCCAGCGGGCCGCAAGTTCGATCCAGCTGTTGCTGAATATGGATTGTCGAAGATTACTCAACTGGATAACCCTCCGCTTTCCAACCCGGAAAGCCGTCGATGAAAATCCGCACATTGGTAAACCCAGCGTCTGAGAGAAACTGAGCCAGGTCGTGGCTGTCTTCGCAGGTTCTGCCGGAGCAGTAGGTGACGATTAACGCATCGGGCGGATGCTGGTTTAAAAAGGATTCGATCTGCTCATCAAATTGGCCTACCGGCAAGGATATTGCTCCCGGGATATGTCCATCTTCATAGTTATCAGATGAACGCGCGTCTACAAAAAGAACATTACCGTTATCAAATATTTCCATTGCACGGGCGACGCTATTAATTTCCTCCGGCTTTTCTTCTTCAGTTCCTGATGGACTGGCGGTAATCACCCCCTGTGATGTATCCCACTGCCCGACCAGGGCAATACCACTCGGCGAAAGGAAGTTAACCAGCATAGCCAGAGCGATAGATACAACCAGCAGGATGATGATTTCTTTAGCCGTTTTTCGAAAAACCATTCAGCTGATCCCAATTTGGTTTTTAATGAATCTACCGTGTGTTGAAACACTGCTCATCCAAGAGCCAGTCGGTAGCTTGCCCGTCAAATTTGAGGACAAGCTCACCCGGCAGTTGGCCATGCTCTTTGAAGGCAAGTGTTTGGGACTGGGTCCAAGCAAAGCGGTTCAAAAATATGGCTACTGCAAACAACGCTTTTTCCAGATCCTCAATGCATTCGCGCAGGGTGGAAGCCAGGCTTTGATTCCAAAAAAGGCCGGTCCTAAAACCAATTATGTGCGCACCGAAAATGTAGTGGCTCAAATTATCCGCCATCGGGCAAAAGATGAGGTTTTGAAGCCAGTTTCTATTTTTTCAGAATTTGCGTAATCTTCCCCGACAGCTCCTCCATGGTAAAGGGTTTCTGCATAAAGCCGTCACAGCCGCGTTCCAGCAGCTCAATTGCCTGCCCGTCAACACTGTAGCCGCTTGAAAGCAGGACCTTCACCCCCGGATTCATGGGTTTGATTTTATCATAGACCTCCCCGCCGCCCATATCCGGCATAATGATATCTAAAATGACCATCTTGATTTTATCTTTGTTGACTTCAAAAATGTCGACGGCCTCGGTGCCGTTATGGGCTTTGAGAACGGTGTATCCTAATTTTTCAAGCATGTTGACGCCCACGTCCAGCACCAGTTCCTCATCGTCAACAATCAGCAGGGTGCCGCTTCCCTTAATTAGTCTGGCGTCTGCTTCAGCATTGTCTTCGACCCCTTTTTCGGCAGCGGGCAGAAAAATGGTGAAAGTCGTTCCGTGACCTTTTTCAGATTCCACATCAATATATCCGTCATGGCTCTTAACAATGCCGTAAACCGATGCCAATCCCAGCCCGGTGCCCCGGCCCATTTCTTTTGTCGTAAAAAAGGGGTCAAAAATCCGTTCCAGGGTCACTTTGTCCATACCGCTGCCGGTGTCGGTGATGGTTAGTTGAACGTAGTTGCCCGGCTTTGGATTGTAATGGTCGCTTTTGATATTCAAATGGGTTTCATTTTGTGTTTTTAGAAAAAGCTTACCGCCGCCGGGCATCGCATCGGCGGCATTTACGTAGAGGTTTAACAGCACCTGTTCAATCTGGCCCTGATCGGCCTCTATCGAAAACAGGTCATCTTCAAATTCTCCGCTCAATGGTAATTTCCTTGCGCGTTCGCCCGAAAGTTTCTGCGCTTTCATCCACGATCTGATTTAAATCAACCGGCTTGACATTGAATTTTCCTTTGCGGGCATATCCCAGCATCTGCCGCGTGAGCTGGGCGCCGCTTTTGACCTGTTTTTCAATATTTTTCAGCGGCTCAAAATTAGGGTGGGTGTTATCAATTTCAAAGAGCATGAGCGACGTGTTTCCCCTGGATATTCATCAGCAGGTTGTTAAAGTCATGGGCGATCCCGCCGGCCAGGGTGCCCAGGGCTTCAAAGCGCTGAGCCTGCTGGAACTGGACCTCCAGCTTGCGGCGTTCTTCTTCTGCTTTTTTGCGGTCGGTAATATCGATCATAAAACCTCGCAAACCGACGGGTTTGCCTGCTTTAAAAATGGGGGCGGAATGAATGATTACCGGGAAGGTGCCGCCGTCTTTTCGAAGGGCGGTATACTCATTAATGCCGGTCCGGTTCACCGCTTAATATTTGGGCAACATTTTGTTTGGCGCGGTCGCGATCCGCCGGTATGAGCATGTCCAAGCTGCTTAAGCCCTGCTTGAGATCAGTTTGCGTATAGCCGAAATAGTTATAGGCATTACGATTTACAAACGTCAGTCGGCTCTGCTAAATTGACCTCAAAAATGGTTTCCGGCATCAATTCAGCCAGCTCTCTGAATCTTTCTTCACTTTCGCGCAGCGCGACTTCCGCCTGCTTGCGTTTGGTGATGTCCTTGGCAATCCCGGCGATACGCACCACCTGTCCATTTTCATTTCTGATGGCAAACCCCCTGTCCGATACCCAGCGCACCGAGCCATCCGGCCGCACAATGCGATATTCTCGTTCTTCACCGCCGCCGGTGTGGGCAATTTTTTCAAATGACGCGCGGGCATATTCCAGATCATCCGGGTGGACGCTTTCATCCCATTCGTTATCTCGAGCATAAAGGTCTTCGATGGGGCGACCCCATATGCTCTCATAAGCCGGACTGGTATAGATCACTTCTCGTTTATCCCAAGCATAAAGCCAGAAGGCTTCACTGATATGTTCGGCCATCTCGCGAAAGCGTTCCTCGCTCTTGCGAAGTTTTTTTTCGGTTCTGCGGTGCTCGTTCATTTCATCGTTGAGCTGTTCAAATGCTTCGCGGTACCGATTTTCGGATTCTTTGAGCGTCCGCTGATTGTCGATCAGTGCTAATTGATATTTATTCTTGAGGCGCTCGAAAAAGAAGGAAGCTACGATAACCAGCATAAAGGCGATATAAAAACGCAGTTTAAATTCTGAAACGACCAGGCTTTGATTGCCGCTGACATAGAGCTCGAGGACGAGCAGCGCACAAAATAAAACCGATACCCAGAGCAATGCCCGGGCCGTCCCCAGGGCAAAAAACACCAGCACCGTAAAGAGAAAGGCCCACGGCATCCGGCTTAAATTGCCCTCGACGCCCACGGTGTAGGCGATAAAGAACCCAAACAGTGCAACCAGGGTGTTTAAAAAATAGGGATAGATCTGACTTTCTTTTGTTTTGTAGCCGGGCTTGTTAATCGCCACAAAAAGGCCACAGAAGCATGAAAAACATCAGAACCAGAACTGTTCCGATCAGGTAGCGGCCGATAATGAGGTCATAGATCATGAAAGATGCCCAAAACCGGCAGGCCGACAATCATGCATACATTGACCAGGTATCTCTGGTTATTCAATTCCGTGGATTCGGGAAGGTTGACTTCATCCCGGCTGATTAAGGAGGCCATTTTTCATATCCTTGTTTTTGGAAATCGAATTGCAGGGCTTTTTTCTATAATTTTTGAGGGGATATATTATTATACCCTTAAAACGCTCAGATGCCAAAATTTTCTTGATTGTAAGCGGCCGGTTTTATCGAATTGGAAACTCAACTCATTTGGATCATGCGGTTAAACGATGGTTAATGGGGAGAAGGACCGGTTGAAGATTAAAAAAGCCTGGGTTGAATAGGGTCGCCAAGGCGGCAAGGGACGGGAATATTGGGGTTATTTTAGTGGGTTGAACCTGCCAGGGATTGCTCAATAAGATCAGGCGCTATGAGATCAAGTTGTAGTTAAGACGAGAAGATATCTTAACAATCGCAGCATGGAAACTAGTTGGCGGCCAGGGCCTGCCTGACAGTATTCGCCAGATCGCGCATCACCAGCGGTTTCATCAGGAAGGTTTGAATGCCCATTTCGCAGGCATTCCGGCGGGTAAATTTCTCGCTGTAACCGGTGCACAGAACGACCGCAATATCGGTGCGGATGCCCATCATTTTTTTGGCCAGCTTATCACCGCTCATGTTGGGCATGACAATATCGGTAATCACCAGGTCGAATCGATCCGGGTCTGCCTTGAAAAGCTCCAGGGCTTCGATGCTGCTCGTTCGCGTGGCAACGTTATACCCCAGGCGTTCCAGCATTTGCTTTCCAATTTCCACCAGCGGCTGCTCATCATCTATCAACAGAATACGTTCAGATCCCATCGGCAGCGGTGTGGAAATTTCGTCTTCCGCTGTTAATTTTCGTTTTATGGTGGGTAGATACACGTGAAATGCGGCGCCTTTGCCCACTTCGCTTTCAACCGTCACCGCACCATTGCAGGATTTGACAATTCCCTGGACCACCGCTAATCCCAGGCCGGTGCCTTTACCTTTTTCCTTTGTTGTAAAATAGGGGCTAAAAATTTGCTGCTGGGCATCGGGATGAATACCCTCCCCGCTGTCTTTAACACTCAGTTTCAGATAAGATCCCGCTTTGAGGTCCGGGATGTCGGCGGCGGCCTTTTGATCTAATTCGACGTTGCCCAGGCTGATTTCAAGAACACCGTCTTTTTCATTGATCGCATGGGCAGCATTGGTGCAAAGGTTCATCAACACCTGGTGGATCTGGGTTGGATCCGCTTCAATGACACCGGTATCTTTTTCAATGTGCTGCTGAATTGAAATCGTGGCCGGCAGAGAAGCCCGCAGCATCTTGATGGCCTCTTTGGCAATATGGGCCACCTGAATGGGCTTGCGTTCCTGTTTGTTCTGACGGCTGAAAGCCAGAATTTGCTTGACCATGTCCCGGGCGTGTTTGCTGGCGTTAAAAACTTTCTTTTAGATTTTGCCTGACTTCCGCATCCACGTTTGCGTTCATCAATATCAGCTCGGTGTAACCGATAATGACGGAAAGAATATTATTAAAATCGTGTGCGATTCCGCCGGCCAGCGTTCCGATGGCCTCCATCTTCTGGGCCTGCTGAAGTTGATATTCCAGGTTTTTCTTTTCTTCCGCAGCCTGTTTTTGTTCCGTGATGTCATGCACCACAACCGTTGCGCCCTTTGGTCTTCCATCGGCGGCATAAATCATACTTGAGTTTATCAGCACCCAGAATTCATGGCCGGTTTTGGCTCTGATTTTGAATTCAACCGATGACGGTACTTTCTGGCCTTTAAAAATTTTGTCCAGGCGTCCAAGAAATTTTTTCTGGCCCTCTTCGGTCAAAATATCCAACGCACTCATGGACAAGAGCTCTTGACGGGTATAGCCGGTGTACTCGCAGATGACATCATTGACGCTGACAAATTTTCCGTCGATATAATCAACTTCGTAAATGCCGGCCGGTGCATGATTTCACCAGCTGCCTGTATTTTGCCTCACTTTCACGCAGTGCGGCATCTGACTTGGCCAGCCTGATTGCCACCCGGACAACGGCATAGGATACGATGGGGGCGATAATTCCCGGGAAAATGATGCATTTGATAATCGTTTCCACACGCATTTGGCCTGCAATCAGAGACATACCGATTTCAAGCGCCAGTGCTCCTAAAATTGAGATCAGCGTGATGGCCAGGGCGGTTTTTGCCGCCCCCATTTTTTGCATCCAATTCAGAATCATTAAGTCTGTCCGGTTTTGTTTCCAGAAATTCTAAACGTATGGGTTGCTGTCGGGCACTATAACGGTTGTCAAAAATTTGTTCCGATAACTCTGTCATTGCGAGGAGCTTAGCGACGAAGCAATCTTTTGGAAAACCTGAGGGATTGCTTCGCTTCGCTCGCAATGACTTTTGAAAGATTCGCTAAGTCAATCGGAACATTATTATGGAAAAGCGGTATAAAGTTTTTTGCAAAAACTATGCTACGCATCGTCCGGATAAAAAAAAAGTTATTATCCGACCTAATATTTTGATAAGATTGGGATAAATCCTGTTTATATTATCGGTCGATTGGCGGGTTTCTTGAAGAATTCGTTGAAAAATTGACGCCGGCGGAAAAAAGGGCCGGAAAAAGTGGCAGGATGGTGCCCGCTTATACCGGTTGTCATAAAATTTGTTCCGTTTGCCAGATTTCCTAACAAGCGAAATGGTGGTGTGTAACGGTTAGAAATTATTAGAGCGTTTGGATCAGGCCATATTAGACGTTATCGACAACCCGGAGAAGACACAACAAACTACCGCTATCGGAACGTTATTTTGACAAACGCTCTATCAAGTCAAATATCGAGGATCGAGTTTCAACTCCCAACGAACTTCGCTTCCACCCAGCCGTTTGCTGTAATAGTCCTGCGGTAAATAGGTCAGCTTGGTGCCGGTGCCGTTGAGCTGTTTCATGAAGACCTGGTCAAACTGGATGAAAAAGGTCGGCTGGGTTTTCATCTCTGGGGACAGCGACCAGATCCGGCGGCTGCAGAAAGGGGGCGGTTTTAAAAGAGCCGTTTTTCCAGGTAAAGGCCTGCTGCTTGGGTGTGCGCATGTAGTCATTCTTAACACCGCCGGATTCAACCCCGGATAACACCGTGAAATAATATCCTTTATAGGGCTTGAGATCATATCCGAAGCGTTCCCGGCCGGCCGGATCGGAATGGGCAATCTTCTGATCGATCAGCGCCATGGGTTTTTGTTTCTTGCGGTCGAACAGGTAAAACATGCCGGCAATATCATCGCCGTATTGGGTCCGAGCCCTGCGCCTGGCCCGGGCAACTTTGCTTGAGCGTCTCGACAATTTTCCCGGTGGTTTTCGATATTTTTCTTGAATTTTGTGTAGCTGGCGTCATCCACCGGACGCTGCTGAACGTCGAATTGAATCGTTTTTTTAATTTTTTGCGTGGCCACATCAATTGCAAAGGTGGCCGGCAGCCCCCAGAAATAAATTTTCTTCTGGCTGCCCTTGATACCGGTATAACTATCCTTTCTGAAGCGGCGCCCCTCGGCGTCGAATGCCATCGATTGGATGACATCGGCCGTGCCGGCATCAAGGGTGATTTCATTTTTGTTGAAACTGACCTTAACCGGTTTGCCGGAAGGCAGCTTTTGAACGATGGTTTTGCCGTCGGATTTTTTAACAAAGGTTAATCGATGAATTTCCGATGCCAGATCCATCTGAATTTTGCCGAAGGCGGCATGGGCTTTGCTGAGATCTCCATTTGAAAGGCCGTAGGCGATATCGGTGGGGCCGTAAAACGAATTGCCGGACAGATAAACCGGTTCGCGTTCTCCGAAAAAATGGACCTCCCAGCGGATATCGCCATTGAAAGGGCCCCTGGGCAGGGTGACATTAAGACTGTCGGTCCATGACATGCCGCCGGCCTCCCGCCAGGTCACTTCCAGGCCGGTGAGGTCATCTGCGGTGTAATTCACATAGGTTTGCATCAGATGGCGATCATAGCGCAGCCTTTTGGGATTCTCGGGCTTACGAGACAGGGCCAGCTCTTTGCCTTTGTTGAGATCCACCTCGACCTCAAACGAATAGTCGAGCATTTCCTGCACCACGACCACCATCAGGGTATTGATCTCGCCCTGAAAGCGAGCGGCCGCCGATGAAGAAGAACTCATGGATTCTTTTGAAGCCAATGACCGCCCGGTTTTGTCAAATGCGAAAAGCTTGGCGGATACACCGCCGCGATAGGTAACTTTGGCCACATCCTTTTCCAGGCGGCTCAACTTCACCCGAACCCCGTCGGATTCCCTGACAGTGCCGGGCTTATTGCCGGATATAAATTCCAATTTTTTCAAAGCGGCCGGCAGTGCGATATTAAAGCGAATTTTCGCAGTCCCCAGCTTTTCTGCCGGGGTGCCCTGTTTAACGTTTACATCGATATAGCCGGGTGAAGCACTTCCCGGGCTGATGATATGTTGAAACGGGTTTTCCTCCACCCGCATGATACTGGCACCATCCGTTGTTAAGACGTCCAGCACCTCATAGGTCATCTGGGCCAGGGATGCATTGGGAACTTCAATCGTGTCGAGGTCCAGCGTCATGCGGGGTTGGTCGCCGGAACTCCAGTAATTCCCGGGAAACAGGCTTTGTTGAACTGCAGCGGGGATCGTTTTTTTCAGGTTGTCGACATTGACGGCGGTTGACAGGCGCGGTGGCGCATCATATCGGGCTGAAATCGGACCCTCACTGGGTGTTAACGTCATGCTCTGGGCAAACAGCTGGCCGAGGGTGGCTTCCGACAGAGAGGCGAAAAACGCTTTGTCATGCTGTTCTTCCCAGTTAAGCTCGAGCATCAGGCGGTTATTTTCGTGTCCGATCTGATGCTGGTAGCGGGGATCGTTAAAAAGCTCGATCAGCTTTAAAACCATGCCGTCGACATCGAGATCATCCGGGTTGCCCGACCTTAATTGCTGAACAATGCTGTTTCCGTCCACCCCTTTGCGAAACTGCTGGGCATATTGCAGCACCCGACCGTTGGTTTCATCCAGACGGAATCCGATCGCCAGGGATTCGACGCCTTTCAACGGTTCGGATAATTGCGCCAGCACACCGCCGCCCATTGCCGCAACCATGGCGGCCCGGGGGTTTTGCTGGAGTGCGGGATTACCCTGAATTTTTTTCTGCCAATCCGCACTGAAGTTTTCAGGAATTCGAACCGCCAGCACCGCCAGATCCCGGGGCTGGGCGATTGATGCGATCATTTGCGCTACCCGGGTTTTGAGCACCGGGCCTTTTCCTTCTTTGAATGCCCGCGATAAATTTTCCGGTGCGAAAATCGCTGTATTATCAATAAATTGGATTCGGTACAGATCAATTGGGAAATCGTTTTGTCTGTCTTCGGGGATGGCTTCTTTTTTAATCGCATAGGAACCATCGGATAAAGGCTCCAGGAACTGCACATAATTTCCTTGAGATTTCAGCTGTTTTTCCAGGCTTTTGCCCTCTTGACTCTCGGCTAAAATCACCGGCAAGAAAGTGTGTTCCGGGTGAGGATACAGGTATAGCTCTACCTGACTTAAACCAAAGGATTTCAAAATACCGCGGGCCATTTTATATTTGATGCCCTTTTTATCTTCAGCAAGGTTTTGGTCGATTGCCGCCAACACAAGGGGCACATTGACTTTGACGGCCAGAATGGGTTCCGGGAGGGCAATCGGCACGCTTTCCCGTCTTTCCACCGGCGTTTCCCGTTCTTTTTTGAAAATATTTTCTGCTCTGAATTTTTCTCGGGCCAGTTCGGTTAACATCGATCCGCTGTAGTAAACGCCGACACATAAGACGACCACGGCTGCGGCTGCCGCCAGGGCCCAGGGCTTCCGCCACACCGGCGGTGTGGTGCGCTCAATATTCTGGATGATCGGAACTTGCCGGGTCGGTGGATCTTTTTCAGCTTTCGGGGATTTTGACGGCGTCACTTTTTTGGAGATTTCATCCTTGAACGCGAAAGTCAAACCGGCAACCGGGTTTAGCGACATATTACGGCCGCAGGCCTTGCATTTGGTGCTGGTTACGCCCGGCGGAATTTTAGCAGTATTGATGCTGTACTTTTTACCGCAAAATAAACAGGTGATCTCTTTTGTTCCGTTATTTTGCTGAGCCGGTTTTGCAGGAGCGGCAGCTTTGGGCTTTAGCGAAATCGTATGGCCGCAGGCTTTGCATTTAGTACTCGTTACGCCCTCGGGGATGGCTTTAGGGTTGATTTGGTATTGCCGGCTGCAGTACTGACAGGTGATTTGCATAATCCCCGCTTTGGGCGGCGGCGTGGGCGGCGGCGGTGCTTGCGGGGCACTCGCAGGCGGCGTTTGAGGCGCACTTTGACGTAGCGGGATTGAATTTCCACAGGCCTTGCATTTGGTGGCGGTTACGCCGGGTGGAATCTTGCTCGAATCCACATTGTAGACTTTTTTGCATTTCGAACAGATGATTTGCATGGTCGACTTCCTGATTTAATGGCTTTGGATGCTTCGGGTACTCGGAAATTTCTACGTTGCTGAATTTAGCAGAGCACAAGGGTTAACCCGTTAGCCGACTGGTCCGATTGCCCGTTGGTTGGGTAAGATGGTTTTTGTTTTTATAGGTTACCGGTTAACCGGCTAACGGGCCAACCTACTTGAAGCTGTCTCAAAAATAGTAGATCACGTCCAAGGGCCCCGCTACCCAGCGGGATTTCGCATCTGATCTTTTTAAATTAAGGTGCTCATCAAGGCGTGAGCCGACGAAAAAGCGGAGCATACACGACAGTATTCGAGCATTTTGAATCGGTTTGATGAACGCCTTAATATTCATAAAAATAGATGTGAAATCCCGCCTATATTGGCGGGGTAACACAGCCATTGGGCGTTAGATGCATTTTTAAGGCAGCTTGTAAAATTATCTCATACAATTGGAGTCTTCGCAAATTTTTCGGCTAAGTGATTTAAATGATATGTTATATATCGGCGTGGGGATATTAGAACTTGGGACAGGATTCAGGTGGACATGTGCATAAAATCGGTTTAAGAGAATTGTTTGAGATACGTCTCCCACTCCATGGGCAGGAGTTGTTTTTTTGTGTTGTTACACGTTTTGCAGCATGGCACCACATTGCCCCGGGTACTTTTCCCGCCGCGCGAAATCGGGACGATGTGATCCATGGTCAGCTCTTTGGCTGGCGTTGGGCTTCCGCAGTAGTGACACCGGCCTTTTGCAATTCGGCGTTTCCACCACTGGGACTCCCTGAGCTCGCGGGCTTTGCGGCGCTCTCGTTTTAGATCTGTTTCTTCCAGATCATAGGCAAAAGGTTGGATGGTTTTACTTTTTTTCATGTTAATCCTGACGGCTGTGTAAAAAGTCAAAATAGCGATCTTTTAGCGAATGTGTTTAGTATTTGGTGTTTAGTGTTTAGCGCTTCAAAAAACGGATGCACCTTCTTTGATTTCAAACTAAATACCAAACACGAAACACCAAACACTTGATAAATTCGCTTTTTTGCGATTTCATCCATCCTGTTCACTTAACGTTTTTGAAAGCCAGTTGTCTATCTCGCTTTTTAAAATTTCATAGTATGCGTCCGAGCCGCCCAGGCCTTTACGGCCGAAAAAATAGTTTATTTCAAGCATCAGGGGTTTGATGTACTCTTTGACCGGCGCAAATATGACATCGAAACCGGCCAGATTAATACCGGTTTTATTGCAAAGATTTTTTACAAATACTTTTGCGACGTTTTGCCGCTGAGGCTGTAATGAAGCATCGATACGTGCCCCGCTGGAGATGCTGGATTTAAATCCATCAGTGTTTTCCTGGATTCGCCAGTATGAAATTATGGTTTGGCCGATGATGACCACCCGCAGAGTCTTTCCTTCTGTAGGCACATACTCCTGAAGCAAAAAGCCTTTTTGTCCTGATTTTTCAAAATCGGCTGCTTTTTGCAGGGCTTGCTTCAGCTCATCTAAAGAATTTATCAGATAAACGGTTTCGCCTTCACCGCCCCAGTCAAATTTAAAAACACACGGCAGCTCAAAAACAATCTTTGTGGGGGTTTCACCGTATTGCTGCTTAAAATCAGCCAGTGATGGATACATTTCGGCGTGCGGATGGGCCGTGCCGTTTTTTTGAAAAAGCCGCATCTGGCCGATTTTCCCGGGATAATTAAAGCGAGCGTCATAATTGGGGAATACATGCCTGCAGTTGTCTCTGGCCATTTCGTAAAGGGATTGACGGCATCCCTGGGGCAGAATAACGGCGTCGGCCGCCTTTACGCCGGCAAGATCATCGGCGCCGGGTTCCCGCCCGGCGCAGATGATGTTCTTGTCGGCTTCAAATAAAGGGTGAAAGGAAACGATCATGGTTTAGTGTCCCGCTCGGGGATGGTTGAAACTCCTCGCCTTATAGACGAGGGTCGTTCAGTTAGCCACGGACCCGTCTTCGCGCAAGGCTACGCCGTGGCAGGCCCCACAAGGACGAGCACAGACATCTTTTTTCCAGTAACTGGCACACAACTTCCGTGCTTGATTTAAGATCACCGAACAACACTGGGTTTTCATTGCTTCTTTTCTTTTTTCAATTTTCGTTTTTCCTTTGGAGTAAGCTGAGCCTTTTTCTGTTGTTCCCTTTTGCCTTTGTCTTTTTTCCCCTTATCACCCATATCTGTTTCTCCTTGTTTGAAAGTGAATTGTGCCGGGCTGTGGCGGCGAAACCCCGTGTTCGCAAACACCTCCAACATGCCCGGAACTTCATCTAAGAACACTTCAGCGATTTCGTCAGCTGGATTCGAAACAGACTGGCACAGTTTGTTGGCGGTGTCCAGCCTGATTCCGTTGGTCGTCTTCATTATTCCTCCTCCGTGCGGGATTGTGCTTTTGAAAGTTTAATTTTTTTTTACCGGGTACCCTGAACAATGGTTTTCCGGTTTAATCCGCAGACTTGCTCTGTTAAATTTTTATCCAGTGGAATTGCGCAGCACCCATTCCACCGGGGCTTCGCAGAAGACGAGCGAAGCGGATTTAACTGGGGTTACGCAGATTACACAGATTAGATCCATAACTAAAATTAGAACGTAGATAAATACAGATAAAAGAAAAAATCTGTGAAAATCTGTGCAGATCTATGTCCCATAAAAAGATCCGCAGATTACGCAGATTACACAGATTAGGTTCAAGGGCCCCGCTGAAGCGGGATTACATATCTAATCTTAAAGAATTAATGTATGCATCAAGGCGCCGGCCGGGGGGAATGCCGCGGTTCACCGGGGAGCTGGCAAGAAGGCTTGCCTGCCTCGGGCATCGGCTTGCCTGCCTCTGGCATGGTTTGTCTGCCCTGGCCCGGTTTGTCAAAATTGTAGATCTACCGCGACCGTTCTTTTTCCTGGTTGAATTGCCGAACGCATAAAATCATAGGCGTCCCCATGTTTTCCCCATATTTTCCTTTATATTGTTGCAATTTTGTATAATATTACTATAATATTTACACATGGAATGCGAATGGGATGAAAATAAGAGTCGCTTGAATAAAGAAAAACATGGCATAGATTTTAATGCTGCTACAAAGTTGTGGAACGATAAAGATCGAATTGAAATCCAAACAATTTTCCCGGATGAAGATCGGAGTATCCTGATAGCAAAAATTGAAAATAAACTATGGGCAGTAATTTACACTAAACGTAACGATGTCATACGCATCATTTCGGTAAGACGAGCTAGAAAGAAGGAGACAATCCTATATGAGCAAGAATAAATTAGTTAAAAGTGCCAAAGAATTTGATCGCCGCTTCGACGAAGGTGAAGACATACATGATCTTATAGACGTGTCCAGGGCAAAAATTATCCGCCATGGTAAAAAGGTTCGCATCACCCTTGATGTTGCGGAGGAGCTGGTCCGGGACATTGATCGAATTCGAGACAGCATTGGTGTGGATCGGTCAGCACTGATTAAAATATGGTTGCACGAAAGGGTACAGAAGGAAAAGATAGCTGCTTCAAAAGGTTAGTATTTTTTTTATCCTTTATCACTTTTAATCGGCAATATGGTATGTATTCTAAACGATGAAACACGGCTTGAGGACCTGACGCTGCCGGGTCCCATGATCAAAAGGGTGCGAAAATGAGGAGATCATACCTTGTTGTAGCCCTGGTGCTAATCCTTGTGCTGCTTTGCGCCGGATTTTCCTTCGCACAGCAGCCGAAAAAGGTGGGCGGGCGTATCATCGTCTGCATGATACAGGTCGAACACGCCGACGCCGAATACCTGGCTTCCATTCTGGAGCCGTTTCTCTCACCGGAAGGCAGCATCATACCCTATAAAACGACCAATACCCTGATCATCAAAGACAGGGCACCCGTGGTCAACATGCTGGCAGAAATTATCAAAGGCAAGCCCTGCACCCCGAGCGCTAACCCATCAGACGTCGAGGCCGGCGATGTTAAAGAACAACCCCGCCTCGATAGATAGCGTTTCACCTTCCGAAATCCGATATATTTTAAAGGATCCTATCCCTTTTTTACCACAGATTAACTACTATCCGCAGATTACCCCAGTTGAATCCCACTTTCAGTGGGGTCGCAAAGCGACATTCAACTGGGCAGGCGCAGATTACACAGATTAGATCCATAACTAAAATTAGAACGTAGATAAACACAGATAAATGAAAAATGGGGACGCCCGTTCTATATTTCTATTTTAACTATTTTATAAAAATCTTTAGTATTGTCATCTAATTCTTGAAAAGGATCTAATTTCGATGCGGTAATTAAGGCTTTAAGTTCATTATGGTGGTCGACCATATAAAAGTAATACTCGTTTCCACTTTTATCTTTAGCATTATCGAGACAGTTACAGCTCTTCACAATTAAGATATGTTCGCTTGCTGGAATACCTGCTTCTACAACAGGAGAAGATGAAAATTTTCCGTGAAAAGATTTAACATCCAAAAAATTTTTCAATGTCACTTTAATGTTTTCACCTGCATCGGCCTCCACTAATCCGAATAGGGGGGATAATGCGGTAGCCGCCAGTAATACCAATATCCCCATTCTCTTTCTTGCAGAAGTCCTCATTGATATCACCTCCCTCTGGCAACTATATCTTCTCTGAAAGATCATAAGCTTAATCAAAAGCTTTTTGTCAGAAGTTTGGCAACCACATTATAAGTGGTCTCGCCATTTAATTTTTGTCTAAATTTTTAGTTCAAAATAGCAAGTAAGGAACAACTCAGTAATTAAACCACAAAGGTCAGCGCAGCTTCAGTTGACAAGAAAAATAATGAAACGGAAAAGCCGGATCTAAAAGGATCTCTAAACTTAATTCGTTAGCTTCTGCAGAGAATCATCTGCCATATTCGATTTGAGATGACTGGGTGTTTTATGGAGATTGATAACAGTATTTTTAGATTGTGTCAAGTATTTCATGTATTATCAATATGTTACATTGTGGCATCCACAAAAAAGACAATGAAAATATAGGGGACATCCTATGATTGTATGCGTTTCAAAATATAAAAGAGGGGGACTTACTTAACTTTTTAACTTCTTTAGGCGAGATTAACGGGATCCTTAGGATTTTTGAAGTTCGGTCAGTAAATGCCTGAATTGTTCATAGACGTCTCTTCTTTGACCGATGTGGTAGATCTGGATAAAATTTTCTTCTTCATTGATATTGTAAATAATTCGATATTGTTTCAATCTGAGCGATTTAAATCCGGACAGTTCCTCCTGCAAATCTTTGCCAGTGAATGGATTTTGCCGAAGTTCAGTCAGGGCCTGTTTGACCTGTGCTTTATTATCCGGATGAAGTTTTGATAATAATCGTGACGATTCCGGCGTAAATCGTATTTCCCATTTTTTCATTCACCAAAAACCTCATCGTAATCAAGCCACTTTCCCTCACGGGCTTCTTTAATAGATTTTCGTATTGATTTCATCACCTTTTCATCAGAAAGAACCGCCAGCGTTTCCACAAGACCTTCGAACTTATTCATGCTTAGAAGAACCGCTTCCGGAACACCGTTTTTCGTAATCGCAATAGTATCGTCAGAGCTCTCAATTTTTCTGATGATGTCTAGAAGCTTAATTTTTGCCTTTGTGACCGGAATGTAGTCTTGAATTGTCAGCATGTTCAACCTCCTTGAATCTGCCATTTATATGGTCATTATAATGGTTATTTTAATTTTGTCAAGGAAAAGGATAAAGGCTGTTAAGAGAGGTATGATGTTATTTATTTACGAACAAGAGAAGACGAACATAAAACATTTAAGATGTTACTTCTCTTGCATAAAGGGAGAATTGGTTGCTGAAAAATTTTGGAAATTTGTTTTTCGGTATTATTTTCATTGGACAAGGCGGGTATAAGATAAGGGAGCTACTTTTACATTACCGGAGAAAATAAATTATGCTTTGGAAAAAGAAGGTAGAAAAGGTTCTTGAACCGGTTGATATGAAAACCGGAATCGATCTGCTGCAGGAGCAAATAGAAGCCGCGAAGCAGTTGCTGGATAATCGACCGGTTAAATCAAGAGATCAAAAAACCTGGAATGACAGGACCCATTCCTGCTTGATCAGGATTTATGGTCAAGGATCACCCAACGTCGATACCATCGTTAAGGCATCCGGTGAGGCGCCCGTATGGCTCTTTATGCCCGCTGATGTCGCCGAAAAGCACGAGGCGTCATGTCTTGAAAATAAAATGCAGAAGCTGAAAGAGTGCGTGGTGGCCTTGAAGCGCAAAGCCAGGGACGCTCAGATTTCTTAATTGGCCACCCCTGTTAAACTCGCTATGCTCTTTTTCTACGAAAAGTTTAACTGGGCAGGCAGAACCATACGGACAAACACAAACTGTTTTGGTAGCTGTTTAATTTTGACAGACTCGTAAAAAGTTCGAAATTCCGTCATGCCCCTGCCTTCGCAGGGGCAGGCTCTGCGAAGCCTGTGCCGGACTCGATCCGGTCGCAGGCATCCAGAAGTATTTGAAAAAACTGGATTTCCGCTTTCGCGGGAATGACGCCAAAGGACATTTTAAGACTTTTTACGAAAGCATCAATTTTGGTGGTTTCGTAAAAAGTCCTATCGCCGGTCATTGCGAGAAACGAAGTGACGAAGCAATCCCATGATTTCAGAGACTTGGATTGATAGAGATTGCTTCGCTGCGCTCGCAATGACAGCTGTGTAAACTTTTTACGAGTTCATCAATTTTGGTGCTTGAATAATATGTTTGCATTTTAGTATTAAGCAAAATTATCTTCAGAGATGGCGCACATCAATTCGGTCCGATTTGAAAAACAATTAAATGAGGTGGCCAACGCTTTTCACCTGGTGCGTGCTTATCTTGACGGAGATGTCGCGGAATTAACCCCCTTGCCGATCCTGAAAAGAATTAGCCATCAGCTGTAGGATTATATTTGATGATGATGTATGCGGAATTTGGGGTGTCCATATTCCCGGATATCCTGCCGTTTTTACTTGACAATTCTAAACATCAGATACTAATTGATTGAAGTCTCAGGCCTTTTTCTTTTCCCTTGATTTGAAAATACCCTAACCCGGATAAACCGGAGAAATGGCCACCAAGGCACAAAGACACAAAGCAAGACTGTTTGTAAAAATTAAACTTTGTGTTTTGGTGTCTTTGTGGCGAAAATGTTTTTGCACAAAATTCAAAGAATTCACAATGAAGACTCTAAAAGCGATTTTATGGACTCACAGAATGTTAAACGAAAATTAACCGCCATCCTGAGTGCGGATGTTAAAGGCTACAGCCGGATGATGGGCGAGGATGACGTCGCTACGGTTCAAACCCTGAAAGACTGCCGTAAAATCATGGCATCCGCTATTGAGGCCCATCACGGTCGTATCGTTGACTCGCCCGGAGATAACCTGCTGGCTGAGTTTGCCAGTGTGCTGGATGCCACCCAATGTGCCGTAAAAATTCAGCAGGCGCTAGAGCGCCATAATGCCCGCTTGTCTGAAAACCGTAAAATGAAATTTCGTATCGGAATTAACCTCGGGGATGTGATCCAGGATGAAAGCCGTATTTATGGCGACGGCGTTAATATTGCAGCGCGGCTGGAAGGATTGGCAGAAGCGGGCGGTATCTGCATTTCCGGTTCGGTATACGAACAGGTGAAAAACAAACTTTCTCTGGAGTTTGATTATTTAGGGGAGCGGTCCGTTAAAAATATTTCCGACCCCATAAACGTTTATCGCGTGATCTGGCAGGCGGAAGCAATTTCGCTGCGGGCCGGCAAAAAAAGGCGGGCGGGCGGGCTGCAATTCTTGACTGCATCCAAACGGCCGCTGCTGACCTATATGGCTATCACCTGTCTGGTGATGATTATCGGCATGCCATTTTTAAATTACGCGAATGTCAACCTGCTTAGCAAAATCTGGCAGTGCCGGGTGGTCTTGCTGCCCAATTCCCAGAAAATAACCGTTGTCACCATTGAGCCGGGTGAACACAAAAAGATGAATATCAAAAAAGGGGTAGAACAGCCCCCGCCGTACCTTTCCAACCCCAAAATGTGGCGTCAATATCACCCGACGGTCATTAAAATATTACGCGATCTGGGGACCGAAGCGGTTGGTTTTGATTTCTGGTTTCCACCGGCATACGATGAACCCACCAAGTTAGCGACTGAAAAATTTATCGAAGGCCTCAGGCGGTCTCGTAAAAATAATTTCCCGGTGGTGCTGGGCCAGGCCCAAAATATTCAAGATCCGGGAATTTACAAAGCCGCTGACTGGGGCAGTATTTCTCTGAAAAAAGATCTGACATGGATTAACAAAGTGATATATTTAAAGGCCTGGGACAGCGTGAAGCTTTCCGAGGCCGCCATAGATAAGCCCAGTTTATTTGTCCAGGTATTGGCGAAGAAACTCCGACTGACCCCTGAAATCGACGCCAAGGGCGTGCATTTGATCGGTAAACGCATTCCCCGGCGGCTGTGGATGGCTTTTGCACAAACGCCTTTTAAAAAAGTTTCATATCACGAAATCTACAATGGCTGGGCGGATAAAGCGTTATTTTCAGGCAGGGTTGCGCTGATCGGGTTGTCTGACCCCAGTACCGATTATTTTCAAACGCCTTTCAGTCCGCGGGATTTCACCCCGGATGATAAAGATGATTCCTACGGCATGCCCGGCGTATTTCTTTATGCGCATGCCATTAATCAGATCATTAACGGCTATTACCATAAAGAAGTCAATGATGAGTGGTTCGGGTTTATGGGGGCAGGCGGGTTCTCATTAATTGAGCTGGAAAGCCTGATCATTTTATTGCTTGAAATCATCATCACCTGCCTGGTGCTTTATGGCGCCAAATTCCTGATTCGCAAAAAAGAACGTGTGAAGGTAAACATTTTTGTCATGAGTATGGTCGCCGTTGTGTTGATCAGCGTGCTGGCGATAATCCCCGTTCTTTTCGGACTGGCCAACTTTTTGGTTGCATCGCTGGTCTTTATTGCGCTTGCCGCCAGACAAATGCGCTCAACCCGGGTATAGATTAAAAGGGGCGTGTCTGATATAGAAAAAGCAGTATTAACCGGGGCCCTGGAAAAAACATCAGACGAAAAAGTTGAAAAAATGAACACAAGCGTTTTTGCAATCATTGTCACCTTAATCTCATCTTTTCTTTTTGGAGCGCTGCCGGCATATTCGGGTCAAGCGGTCAAAGCGCAGCCGGCCGGCAGTAAAGGGTTTCTTGAGCTCGAATGCAATATCGCCGATGTCGATTTGCACGTATGCCCGCTTGATCAATATGAACGCAAAACGATCCGAAAGTTTTTCGGGACTTTTTACTTCATATCAAGAATCCTGCACCGGGGAAGAATTGTTTCTGGGGACCACACCGCTAAAGCCGATTGAACTTCCCGAGGGCCGGTATGTGCTGCTTGTCCCTCCGGATTATGTCTGGGAACATCAAGGCCAGATTGAAGTCGGTGTTGCCGCGCGCCAAAAGACCTTTTTCCTGCTAAAGCTTTTTAAGCGACACAGAGCCCAGGAGAATGGAGGCCCCGCTGATCCCGGCAGTGCGCCAGGTGGATCCGGTGCAGGTGGGTCCGGTGGAGGCGGATCCGGCACCGGCGGCGCCGTTGGCTCGCCGCCCCCGTAAAAACCCGGATTCTGAAAAAAATGCTTGACATACCACAATGTAGCAGATATACATAATTTTCAGAGTCCAAAGACTCTAAGCATTATTATACCTCCCAAACTTTTTCCTTATCCATTCAATGAAAGGGCGGTTCATTCCTCCATGAGCCGCCTTTCAATTTTTTGCTGGATGCGTTTTGAGATATCTCAGGTTAATCAACTTTCTCTTCCAATCCCAGGGACATCAGTGTCTCACTGGACGGCGTCCCCAGATCATCCCATCCCATCACCCGGTAAAAATCTTTGATCATTGATTCAACATCCGCTTTGACCCCTTTTGCCGGTCCTTCGCCGATGGGTTCATGGATGAACTTGTCGGGCAGGGTATCATCGGCAGCGGTGGCACCCTGGCGGATATTGAAAAGTTTTTCCATATTCACAATGCGCTCGCCGATCAGAAACAAATCTGCTGGGTCAAATTTCAACCCGGTCAGCGCCTTGATGAACGCCGCTTCCATTTTTAAATCATAATCAGCAATGATAGACAGGGCCGGAACCTTGCAAATACCCAAAGAATCGATAACGGCACTGACGAGCATGCATTTTTTAACCAGTGCGGCTTTACCCTCTTTGGCCAGATAATCGACCACCTTGCGGGTGCCGAACTCTTTTTCCGCTCGATCCGGGGTATATCGAAACTCCGGCACCGGATAGACACTCGTAAAATCGCCACCGCGCATCGAAACCGCATAGGAAAGGGCGGTTCCCATCAGCCCCCGGGGATCGGCACCGTACATTTCGACGCCCTTGACATGATAGGCATATTTCTCAGATCCTTTTCCAATGCGTTCGGCGGCACGGCGGACACCCTGGGCCAGAATTTCTCCGAAACCCTGCCGATCGGCAATCTGATGCATCAGCGTTTCCATGGCCGCTGCATTGCCCCAGGTTAGATCGAGGCCTCCGGTATCCTCTGTGGTGAATATGTTGCGGCTGTAAAGATCCATGGCAAAGGCGATAACACTTCCTGTGGAAATCGTATCCAACCCCAGCAGATTGCATAAGTTGCTCAGATAAAGCAGGTCATCCGGATCGGTCAGACCGCACAGGGCGCCGATGTCAATGACCGTTTCAAGCTCGGGCCGCTCGCCTTTAAATCCCTTGTGTTTGCCATGCTTGATTTCAATTTCCGCCTTACAGTGAACCGGACACCGGCGGCAGCCCTTTCTGCGGATGACATATTCTTTGAGTTTGCGCCCGTCGATGTTTTCGACCGCATCCAACTGCATGTAACGGTAGTTTCGGGTGGGCAACAGGCCCCATTCGCTGTGCTCTAAAATGTCGCCGGAGCTGCCAAGCTCTGATAATTCATGGTATCGGCGAGCGTTTGTCTGAATGTTTTGAACATACTTTTTAACCAGGGAGGCGGCTACGGGATTTGTTTTTTCTCTAATTTTTTTTCCCTGAACTACAATCGCTTTCAGTTGTTTTGATCCCATCACGGCCCCTAAACCGGTGCGACCGGCTGAGTGGTGGGTACCGAACATGATACAGGCATACCGAACGCGGTTTTCTCCGGCCGGTCCGATGGTAATCATTTCCAAGTTTTTATTTTTTAAATTTTCGCTCAGTTTTTTCTCGGTTTTCCGGGTATCAAGACCCCAGAGCGAAGTGGCGTCTGCGATTTCTGCGCCACCTTCATCAAGCCTCAGATAAACAGGGTGGTCGCTCTTGCCTCGAATGACGATGCTCTGGATGCCGAGGGATCTTAGTTGCACCCCAACTAAGCCGCCGGCATTGGAACTGCCCATTAACCCGGACAGCGGCGACCGGGCGCTGACATGGATTCGCGAAGAAGCCGGGGCCGACGTTCCGGTCAGCAACCCGCAGCTAAGCGCTAAAATATTGGCCGGACCCAGGGGATCGACACCGCTTGCGATCTGCTCATATAAAACCGTGGTATTAAAGCCCAGTCCACCCAGGCACGCAGCGGCCAGCTCGGCAGAAAACTCCTCTATATTGATTTTGCCATTGGTCAGATTAACGTTAAGGATCGATCCCAGTGACATGTGCCTGCGCTCCTTAAGCGAGATGCTTTGTGTTCGTTGACATGGATGCTTTTGATTTTATGCAAGACGCTTGACTTTTATTTGCAGGGTTTCATCTTGCTGTACGCGCTGCCAGAATGTGAGCATGGCTTCGGGGTTATACTTCGAGCGATCCAAAATCTGCATTGCGATCATGGTAGCCGCGCGCTCGTCTGCTTCGCTGGATTCGCGATCAAGCGGATCCAGGTGGCGGGAAAAAATACAGCGAATACGAATCGGTATGTCGTGTAAGTAAGGATGCGTGATGGTATCACGAGCGTCCTTCCTATCTTAACCGGTTGATATTAGACAAGTAACGAGGGAATCGGGCCTCTTTGAAACGGTTTGGCGTTTCAGCGGCAACTTCTTAATGATGCAAAACATCGAAATGATTTACGCCTTCGGACAATATTACTTAACACAGGTAGTGCCTGATGAAAAGTCTGGAATCGCGCGTTATAAAATTTGCCTTTTCATTAAAGTTTTCACCATTTTTGCCGATAGATAAAATAACATTATCAACATCTTACGTTCTGATCGCCACCAACATCCTTATTAGGGGAGAGTGATATTATGTATCCGAAATTATTAAAAATATTGGCCTTTTTTCTGTTTGTGGTTCTTATTTTTCCGACAGGGGAATTCGTTTGCTTTTAAATCATTGACCCGCGATCAGCTGGTTTATGATGCCATTGAATTTTGTCCGGCTGAACTTAAAGCGTATCTGCTCGACAACTTAGCGACGGTCTCGTCGGGGATGCATTTTAAGGAAAGACATCGTCACGGGCAGCTATTCAATTGACCCGTACGATACCGAATTGATTTATCACCATCTGATCAAAGATTTAAAAGAAGGTAAATACGATGAATTCAATACGGCGCACGCTTTTGGCGTTCTGGCCTGCTTTCTGGCCGAAACGATTTCTCCGGATGATTTCAAAACGCCCAATCATTTTATTCCGGCCAAGGTGCAATACAATGGTCACGAGCAAATTGAGGCGGCCAGTGTCAAACCCCATATCACCCGTCTGATTGAGAACTACCGAATTCCCTGCCGGGCGAGAATGAAAAAAGAAATTACCGATCAGCTTTATAATGTGGCGGTCAACGAGATTGTTGATTACTGGGTCAGCGCCTGGGAAGCCGGCGGTTATCAGGCGGGCCTGTTTGCCAGTGTCGGGGAAGAAATTACACACCAAAACCTGGTGCTTAACTTCAAGGTGGTCGGCTGACGGCCGCGCTAACGGGCAGGTTCTGCCCGTCAATTTCCGGGACCCAAAACTAGCACGGATTTCTAAAGAAAAATCCCGTTTCAGGACGGGATTTTTTTTATGATGCGTTTGAGATCTTCCCAGGCATCGGTGAGCATGGCATTGGGCACATAACCGTCAACCCAATCCCGGTAAGCGCGGATGTTGATCTGCTGGTAAAGAGGGATGCCGATGGCTTCTTCATACCACAGGTGCTGCAGCCGGGCGTAAATTTCTTCGCGTTTTGCCGGTTCCAGCGTGGCAATGCCGGCCTCGCAAAGCCGGTCGACTTCATTATTTTTATAGGCCATGAATTTACCGTAAACGCCCCGGGAGTGCATGAAGGTATAAAGGAAGTTATGCGGATCGGCGTAGTCCGCTCCCCAGCCGGTAATAAAAATCGGATACATAAAGTTGCGGTATTGAACCAGGTAATCCTTCCATTCCACGTTACGGATCTCGATGTTGAATTTGGGGTTCAGCGACATGATGTTTTCAGCCAGCATAATCGCAGCGGCCTCACGCATGGCATTACCGGAATTATAGGTGATGACCATTTTAAACCCCTTATCCCACACCTTGCCGCCCCAGGCTTTCTGCAGGTAATCTCTGGATTTAGCCAGATCAAACGCGTACACCGGCACATCTTTGTGATAGGGCAGCCCCTCGATATTGGGGCTGGTGGGCATAATGACCAGATCGTTAAAAACGTCTTCGCGGTAGGTTTTGCGGTCCATGGCGTGCAAAAAAGCCTTGCGAACGCGGATATCCGAGAAGAATTCCGGCGGGATCCCGTTGCCGTCCAGTTTGCCGCTGCCGATATTCGGATTGCCGGTGGGGTCGACTTTCTGGCAAAAGAGCGCAAATGACACCGATAGCTGGGGTACCCTGTAAAATTTCAAGCCCTGCATGGCTTTGACTTCGGGCACGTAAGGAATATCCACCGTAACCCGGTCGGCATGCCCGTTTTGCAGCATCAGTTTACGGGTGCTCCATTCCTTTACGTATTTGACAATGGCCGTTTTGAGCGCCGGCCGGGTTCCCCAGTACCCCTCAAATCGTTCGAACACAAACTGCTTGGAGGGCTTCCAGGATTTCATGCGAAACGCACCGCTACCGTTGGTAATTTTTTGCAGCGGTTCATGACCGGGAGCCGGATTGTTGTATTTGGCCGCATTTTTGATATTGCCGTCCCAGCATCCATTGGCGATGGCCCACTTCCTGTTGAGGACGACCGATGAGGAATATGCCAGAATTCCCATCAAAGGTGGATACGGTTTGGGCAGATGGAAAACCACGCTGTCGCCTTTGACTTCTACGGCATGCTCGATCGTCTTAAAAATACCCGCTATGATTTTTCCGTTTTCATCCCGGGTTGAGCTTTGACCGGTCAATGCTTCCAGCAGCATCCACATGGGGCCGCCGTCCGGATCCGCGATCATGTTACGTTTAAACGAGTAAGCGACATCTTGCGGGGTTAAATCGGCGCCGTTGTGGAATTTGACGCCTTTGCGGATGGGAAACGTATAGGTCTTGCCGCCGGTGCTGATGCCGCCGTTTTCCAGCGTGGGCACCCGGGTGGTCAGGACCGGTATGAACGCATCGGTTTTAGATCCGTCAAAAAACACCAGCGGTTCGTAGATGTTCCAGATGCGCTGGGACCCGGTGGTGTCATAACATGCAGCCGGGTCCAGCGTTCGCAGGGTGCCGTAGGTGGCTAAAACGAAAGTGTCCGTATTTGCAATTTTATCCTCAAGCGTGCAGGCACTGATGGAAAAAATCAAAAAGAGGATCAGAATTAAAGTGGTAAGTTTCATTTTAAAAAAAACCTATTTTTTAACGGCCCGGTAAATAACGAGCAGAACCACAGAGCCGGCGACGGCGATAATCAAACTGCGCACGTCAAAGCCGGTGACTTTGCCAAAACCGATTGCGGAGCTGACAAAACCGCCCCCGATGGCGCCGGCAATTCCCAGCAAAATGGTGATGAAGATTCCCCCCGGATCTTTGCCGGGCATGAGGAATTTTGCAAGAATTCCGACAACCAATCCCAGAATAATCCACGTAATGATTCCCATGCTGACCTCCTTTTTAGTACCTTAGTTGTTATTTTTGTGCATTTTGTGGCAAAAAAATTGTATTGGAATATTTTCACTGTCTTGTGAAGATTGAATATTTTCGATTGAATCCACCAGAGGCGGACAAGTATTGAATATTTAAGGAACCCCTATCAATTGTCGATTGACGATTGAATATTTATGGAATTGCGTCCATTTTCTTTTCTTTGCATTCTGTATTTCTGGAGGAGGTAAGAATGCCGGTTAATTCTTCTCTTTACATTTTCACAAACCGAAGAATTGAAGGTTCAAATGAAAATCTGATAATAAAACGATAGAATGCCTCCAATATTCAATACTTGTCCGCCTCTGGGGAGTCAATCGACAATCGTCAATCCAAACGATCTTCAATTTGCAATTAGTGCGCCGTCAATATCGGCGATGAGGTCATCGGCATCCTCGATGCCGACGGACAACCGCAGAAGGCTGTCGCTGATACCCAGTTCGGCCCGCTCGGCATCCGTGATTTTTTGATGCGATGTTTTCGCCGGGGAGCAAATTATGGTTTCCACTCCCCCCGAGGCTGAGGGCCGGAGTGATTATCTTCAGATTTTTTAAGAATCGTTCCGGCTCCCGGCCGTCGAGCTCAAACGCCAGCATGCCGCCGCACCCTTTCATCTGGCTTTTGGCCACCGCATATCCCGGATGATTTTCAAGGCCGGGATAGTACACCTTCGGGATGCGCGGATCTTTTTGAAGATAGTCGGCAATTATCCGGGCATTGCGGTTTTGTTTGTCCACCCGGAGGCCTAAAGTTTTCAGGCTCCTTTCCAGCAGGTAGCAGGTTATCGCATTCAGGCTGCCGCCCAGGTTGGCTGCAGTTGCTAAAATTCTGCCTGCCAGGTCTTTGCGCGTTAACACCGCCCCGCAGCACAGATCGCTGTGGCCGCCCAGATACTTGGTGCCGCTGTGGGTGACGATGTCGATGCCCAGGTCCAGTGGATTCTGGTTAATCGGCGTCGCGAATGTGTTGTCGATAACACTCAGGGCATTGTTGGCTTTGGCAATCTGAGCGGTGGCCGCGATGTCCGTAATTAAAACCAGGGGATTTGAAGGCGTTTCAATATAGATGACTTTGGTGTTTTTCTGCACCGCCTTTTCAATTTCTTCGGCACGGTTGGATACAAAGGTATATTCAATGCCGAAGCGCTCATATTCAGTGGTTACGAAATGATGTGTCCCGCCGTATATATCTTTTTGGAGGACCAAATGATCCCCGCTGTTGAGAAAAGATAACATGGTGGTGCTGATCGCTGCCATGCCCGAGCTGAACAGCAACCCTTCTTCCGCATTTTCCAGTTCGCAAAGCTTGCGCACGATGCTTTTTTGATTGGGGGTGTTGAAGTATCGCGGGTACACGTTTTCGGGTGTATCCAGGTATTCAAAAGAAGAAGAAGGATAAATAGGTGTGGTGAGGCCTCTGGTGTTCGGGTCTTTACGGGTGCCGCTGTGGACGCACTGGGTGTCTTTTTGCATGATCAAATCCTTTCAAACCAAATTAATTGTTGGACAAACGGGCCTTAATCCTTGCGATAATTGACGACCTGCGACTTTTCGCTGTAATGAATCCGGCTTTCCGACGGCTGGGTTTGTGCGATCACCCGCCCGGCTTTGACGACCGTTAAGCGGGTGGGGCACAGGCGCAGTGCATCCAGCACACTGCCGGCATCTAGAATGACAAAATCTGCCCGGCAACCGGGTAAAAAGCCATAGCCATCTTCAATGCCAAAGGTTTTAGCCGCATTGACGGTAATGGTGTCAAACATGCGGTGCATCTCGTCAAAACCCGACATGTGGCAGACATGAATCGCCAGCTGGGCAGCCGCCAGCATATCTCCTTTGCCCAATGGATACCAGGGATCCATAATGGAGTCGTGGCCCAAACACACATTGACACCGGCGGCCAATAATTCTTTAATCCGGGTGATGCCCCGGCGTTTGGGATAGGTGTCGAAGCGGGCCTGCAGAACCGTGTTGTCAAACGGATTGGCGATGATGTTCACCCCGGCCTGTTGCAGTAACCCCTGCAGTTTAAACGCGTAGGCATTGTTGTAGGAGTGCATGGCGGTGGTATGTCCGGCCGTCACACGTTTTTGAAATCCCCGTTTGATGGCCTGGGATGCCAGCACCTCGATAAAGCGGGAATGATCGTCATCGGTTTCATCGCAATGGATATCGATCATGCGGTCAAATTTTTCAGCCAGCCTATAAATGATGCTGATGGATTCAACGCCGTCTTCCCGGGTCCATTCACAGTGGGGAATCCCGCCGACGAGATCGGCGCCCAGGGTTAAAGCTTCGCTCATCAGCTCCTGTGCCTGGGGATAAGACAGGATGCCGTCCTGGGGAAAAGCCACAATCTGGATATCGGCGATGTCGCTGACTTCTTCCCGCAGTTCCAGCATATGTTTTAAGGCGGTCAGGCTGGGGTCACAGACATCGATGTGCGTACGAATGTATAGCGTACCCTGGGCTACTTCCCACTCGATGGCCCGCCGGGCCCGATCTTTAAAATCTTCAAATTTCGGATAGGCTTTTTTATACTCACCCCATACCTGGATGCCTTCCGGATGGCTGCCGCTGATGTTATAGCGTGGGGATTCCGGCTGTGAGCGCTGCATCCAGATGCAAATGGGGATCAACAAACGGCGGGCAGACTAAGTTGCCGCCGGCGTCAATTTCTTGCTTAGCCGAAATCTTCAGCCGGGGTCCGATTTCGGCAAAAGTGCCTGCACTGACAGCCAGATCAACAAGGTTTTCCCCATCAGGAAGACGGGCATTTCTGACAATTAGATCCATTTGCGGCTCCTTCTGGTGCGTCGATTTCAATGTGGATTTATTGGAAAACTTTGAGTCGATGCTATCACCACTAAGAAAAAATATCAGGTGGTGTCAACCCAAAAGTAAGTAAGGGACGGTTTCTTTTCGTGCTTCTTGATAAACGGCTGCTTATTTTTAAAGCGGGCAGTGACGTCAACCGAATTTATTTCTAGCTGTCCAGCCCGATCATGTTATATACTATTGCATTTTTGTGATGCATTGATAAAGACATTATCGTGTAACAAGGATCATATTATGCCCGTCCACAACATCGACATTGCCGCTATTTTCAATGAGATCGCCGATTTTCTGGAGATCGAAGGCGAAAACCCCTTTCGCATCCGGGCCTATCGCAATGCGGCCCACACGCTCAGCGGTCTGGGAACAGAATTGAAAGATATGGCGGCTGCCAACGAAGATCTCACAAAACTGCCGGGTATCGGCAAAGAGCTGGCTGCCAAAATTAATGAAATACTGGAAACCGGAACGGCCAAAGCCCTGATTAAACTTCAGCAGCGCATTCCGAAAACAGTTATCGAAATGTTAAAGCTGCCCAACCTGGGTCCCAAGCGGGTGCGGATTTTATATCAGGATTTAAAAATCAAAAACCTGGAGCAGTTATCGAAAGCTGCCCGCAAAGGACGCATCCGCACCCTCGAGGGTTTTGGTCAAAAGACCGAAAAAGCAATTGTGGAAGCCATTGAAGCCCGGGCGCAAAAAGAAAAACGCTTTAAAATTGCCGCGGTTAAGCCCAGCGTCGACAGCCTCATTGATTTCCCTGCAGAATGTACCCGGCGTCATCGATGTGGTGGCCGCCGGCAGTTACCGGCGCTGCCGGGAAACCGTGGGCGATCTGGATATCCTGGTTGCGGCCCGCAAAACAAGTCCGCTGATGAATCGGTTCCTGGAATATGATGAGGTCGACAAGGTGTTGTCCAGCGGCACCACCCGATCCAGTGTTGTCCTGCGATCCGGCTTGCAGGTTGATGTCAGATTGGTCGCGCAATCCAGCTTCGGCGCCGCCTTACAGTATTTTACCGGCAGTAAAGACCATAATATTGCCATCCGCCGTCTGGGTCAGCAGGCGGGGTTGAAAATTAATGAATATGGGGTGTTCCGCTTTGAAAAACAGGTGGCTGGCCGGACAGAAGCGTCGGTTTACCGGACCCTGGACCTGCCTTACATACCTCCGGAGCTCAGGGAGAATCGCGGCGAAATCGAGGCAGCCGCAGAAGAGCGCTTGCCCGAATTGATCGAACTCAAAGACCTCAAAGGTGATTTGCACATTCACACCCTTGCTACCGATGGGCGTAACAGCCTCGAAGAAATGGCGCTGGCGGCCCAAAAGCACCGCTTTAAATATATTGCCATAACCGAACATTCCGATCGGCTTAAGGTGGCCGGCGGTCTGGATCCGCCCCGCTTGATGCAGCAAATCGATGAGATCGAGCGTCTCAATGATACCTTAAAAGGCATTCGGATTCTAAAAGGTCTTGAAGTTGAAATCCTGGAAGACGGCACGCTGGATTTGCCGGACGCGGTGCTGGCCAGGCTGGATCTGGTTGTGGGAACGGTCCACAGTTATTTCAATCTGTCACTTGAAAAACAGACTGAGCGCATATTGCGCGCCATGGATCATCGCTATTTTAGCATGCTGGCGCATCCCACCGGCCGGCTGATCAATGCGCGCGAGCCCTATCAGGTCGATATGGCCAGAATCATTCATAAAGCCAAAGAGCGCGGCTGTTTCCTTGAACTCAATTCCAATCCGCGGCGTCTGGACCTGTATGATATTTACTGCCAGATCGCTAAAGCAGAAGGGGTCCTGGTCTCGATAAACTCCGATGCTCACGGCATAAACGATTTTAACTATCTGGCCTTTGGTGTCGGTCAGGCCCGGCGCGGCTGGCTGGAAAAAGGCGATGTGCTCAACACCCGGTCTCTGGCGCAGCTGCGCAAGCTGCTGAAGCAAACCATGGGTTTAAGCGGCTGGTGCCGGGTTCAGGGTTGAAGGGTTCAGAGGTTTGGGGTGGGGCTTCGCGCTCCGCGCTACGACCCCACAGGCAGGGTTCGGTGTCAGAAACCAGTGATGTAGGGGCGGGGTTTATCCCCGCCCGGGCTATGGCCGAATCCGCTAATAAACCAAATTGCCGGAGCTTTTGGGGGCGGGGATTAACCCCGCCCCTACATTTGTTTTCAATATAATTGATAAACGCAGGGACGGAAAAATGCGGCCGACCTTCTTAAATCAAGTAGCGCAGCCCTCTGTGGCTGTCTTTTCCCGGCTGGCACTGAGTACCAGCCTTGGAACCCTTGAACCCTGCACCGTCTGAACCCAGTAGCCAGTAGCAAGAACATTTCCGAAAATAATTCTTGACATCTAAAAATTATTAGAATAATTATCTGTTATAAAGGGATAATTTGAGAATGATTGACGCTGTTAGTTTAAAAATACTGAAGATATTGCAGAAAAAGGCCCGGATTCCCAATGTGGAGGTGGCCCGGCAGGTGGGGATGGCCCCTTCGGCCGTGCTGGAACGAATCCGCAAGCTGGAAAAACAGGGTTTTATCGACGGGTATGAGGTCCGGCTGAACCCCAAACGGTTTGCCAAAAGCCTGGTGGCCTTTGTGAAGGTCAAACTAAAAAACCTCGGTGAGGAAATCAAAGTCGGGGAAACGCTGTCCCGCATACCGGAGGTCCAGGAAGTTCATTACGTGGCAGGGGGAAGACGCGTTTCTGGTTAAAATCCGGGCGGCCGACACCGAAGCGCTCAGCCGCTTGACCCGCGATAAAATCGCTTCCATTGAAGCCGTGCAATCCATTCAGACCGCTATCGCATTGTCAACCTATAAGGAGACGGCCAGGATTCCCATTGAAAAAATCGAAAAGAAATAATTACCGCAGACACGCGCAGACTTTGGCCCGAGTCGACTTGACTCGGGCCAAATTTAGTGTCGAGGCTCTTCTAGTCGTCGGGATGACGAAAATATGACTACACAGCATGGGCTTTTACTGAAATCTTTAATTCATTTAGAGGTGGAATATCATGATCAAGATTAATGAAAACTATCTGAAACTGCAGGCGTCGTATCTATTTTCGGAAATCAGAAAACGAACCGATGAATTTCAGGAGAAAAATCCGGACAAAAATATCATCAAACTGGGCATCGGGGATGTCACACGGCCTTTGCCAAGAGCCTGCATCGAAGCCTTTCACCGGGCAGTGGATGAAATGGCCGATGCTGAAACCTTTCGGGGATATGGTCCCGAACAGGGTTACGAATTTCTGCGAGAAAATATTGCCAGAGTCGATTTCCAGGACCGGGGTGCGGATATTTCCGCCAACGAAGTCTTTGTCAGTGACGGGGCCAAGTGTGATACGGGCAATATCCAGGAAATTTTTTCAACCGATATCCATATCGCCATTCCCGATCCGGTTTATCCGGTCTATCTGGACACCAATGTGATGGCCGGCCGCACCGGATCGTTTGGTGACAAGCGTTACAAGGGCATCACCTATCTGGAAAGTAACCGGGAAAACGGCTTTATCCCGGATTTGCCGGAAGAAAACGTTGATCTGATTTACCTGTGTTTTCCCAACAACCCGACCGGAACCACCATCACCAAATCTCAGCTTCAGGCCTGGGTGGATTTTGCCGCAGAGAACAAGGCCCTGATTCTTTACGATGCGGCTTACGAGTCCTTTATTCAGGATTCCGATCTGCCCAAATCGATATTTGAGATTAAGGGTGCCCGGGAGGTGGCCATTGAATTCAGAAGCTTTTCCAAAACCGCGGGGTTTACCGGGACCCGCTGTGCCTATACGGTCGTGCCGACATCCTGCACGGCCTATACTGCCAACGGTGAGGCCCAATCCGTCCATGATTTATGGTTTCGGCGTCAGTCCACCAAGTTCAACGCGGTTTCCTATCCGGTCCAGCGAGCGGCGGCGGCCATATACAGCGATGAGGGCCGGGCTCAGGCAAAGGCCCTGATTGCGTATTATCTTAAAAACGCGGCGCTGATCCGAACCGAAATGGAAGCCCTGGGCTATGAATGCGTGGGCGGGGAAAATTCGCCCTATATCTGGATTTATGGTAAATCCGATTCCTGGCAGTTTTTTGACCTGCTCCTGGAAAAAGCCGGCGTGGTCTGTACACCGGGTGCCGGTTTTGGCAAATGCGGCGAGGGGTTCATTCGTATCAGCGCATTTAATGACTATGAAAATGTTCAACTCGCATTGCAAAGAATCAGGCAGGCGCTAAGCTAAAAATTTCACGAGAAATTTTTAGCTGTTATTCGTTATTTGTTAATGGGTATTGGTAAATGGGCTGCTGGCTGCTGGTCACCGGTTTCTGGAATATTGTAGGGGCGGGGTTAATCCCCGCCCAAAAGCCCCGTCAATTTGGTTTATTAGCAAATTCGGCCATAGCCCGGGCGGGGGTAAACCCCGCCCCTACATCGCTAATTGACTAAATCTGCGATAATCTGCGTAATCTGCGGACCGGAACCCTGAACCTCTGAACGCAGAACCCAGAACCTATCATGGAGAAACGACCGATGCCGATGTCGAAATCATTTGAAAACCGACTTTTGCCCGTACTGGATGAAATTATCGATCATTTTGAAACGCCGTTTCACCTCTATGATGAAGCCGGCATCCGCGAAACCGGACTGAACTTCATTGCGGCCTTCTCCCGGCTGAGCGGATTCAGAGAATATTATGCCGTCAAGGCCCTGCCCAATCCGCGTATTCTCCAGATCATGCAGGATCTGGGGATTCGGGTTTGACTGCAGCTCGATTCCGGAGCTGATGCTTAGCCGTCAAATAGGCGCCCGCGGCGAAGATATCGTGTTTTCTTCAAACAATACGACTGCAGATGAATTTCATGCTGCCGCGGCCGATGGCGGCTGCATTTTAAATCTGGATGATGTGTCTTTGATTCATAAAGTACCGAGGATGCCCGAGACGATCAGTTTTCGCTACAACCCCGGTCCCCGCAGAACCGGAAACAGCATTATCGGAGATCCTGTGGAGTCAAAATACGGGGTCGTCCATGAGCAGATCCTGAATGCATATAAGGCAGCCCGGGCCCGGGGCGCCCGTCGATTCGGGCTGCACACCATGCTGGTATCCAATGAGCTCAACTACCATTATATGGTTCAAACTGCAGAGATGCTGCTGGATGTGGTGGAGTGGGTTTCAAAAGCGCTGGATATCGGCTTTGATTTCATTAACCTGGGAGGCGGGCTGGGGATTCCATATCAACCCGAACAAGCACCGCTGGATATCGATTCAATGGCGGATGAAATCACCGATCTTTTTTTAAATTTCAAAGAACGAAACGGCTCTTTGCCGCGGTTTTATATCGAAAGCGGCCGTTACATGACCGGTCCGCACGGCGTGCTGGTGACCACCGCTATCAATCAAAAAGACATTTATCGCAAATACATTGGTGTGGATGCCTGTATGTCGGCTTTAATGCGGCCGGCCATCTACGGTGCCTACCATCACATTACGGTCATCGGAAAGCATCCAAAGCAAAACTTCGAGAAAGTGGATGTCGTCGGGTCGCTCTGTGAAAATAACGACAAATTTGCCATCCAGCGGCGGCTGCCCGAGATTGAAGCGGGTGACCATTTGTTGATTCACGATACCGGCGCACACGGTCATTCCATGGGGTTTAACTATAACGGCCGCCTGCGGCCCAAAGAATTGCTGTTGCGCAGCAACGGATCGGTGGAGCTGATTCGACGCCAGGAAACCGTCGCGGACTACTTTGCAACCTTGAATTTCGAGCCGCAGATGCTGGTGCCGGCAAAGCAGAGCGGCCTTGCGGCCTTGAAGAGCGCTGCGCTTTAGGAGCACTTCGCTTGAAGATCGGCCTGACGGCCTCGAGGCCAAAGAATGGTAATGAGTACTGAGTAATTTCATTTTTTCTATCTTCCATAATCTGAGATCGATAATTGCTTCTATCTTTGAGCGTAGCGCTCATCAAGTCCCCGAGTTTTAAGGCGGGGACGCTCTTAAAGCGTAGCGCTCCTTTTACTAACCAAAGGGTTTATTCATAACAAAAATCAAAAACAAACTTTAAATCAAGGCGTGAATTAATGATACAGGTGGGACCAGCGGGATCCGGTGGATTGGGCAATCTGGAAGGTATCCGCAAAGTGGCCCGTATGAAGCTGGATTGCATGGAAGTCGAGTTCACTTACGGGGTGCGGATGACTCTGGAAAAGGCCCGGGAAGTGGGTGCGCTGGCAAAGGCAAAAGGCATCACCTTATCGGTTCATGCGCCCTATTATATTAATCTGGCAAGCGATGAACCCGCAAAGGTTGTTGCCAGTAAACAGCGCATTCTGGATTCCTGCGAAAGGGCGAACATCTTTGGCGCCCGCAGTGTGGTTTTTCATGCCGGGTTTTATCAGCAGAAAACGGCCGGGCAGACCTGTGCTTTGATCAAAAAAGCCATTGTCGAAATCCAGCAAACCATCTCGAAAAACAAATGGAAGGTTCAGCTGTGCCCCGAAACAACCGGGAAACCGTCTCAATTCGGTTCTCTGGAAGAACTGTTGAAATTGATGAAGCAAACCGGTTGCGGCATTTGTGTCGATTTTGCGCATCTGTATGCCCGGGAGCAGGGGAAAATTGATTATGCCAAGATTTTAAAGAAGCTGCCCAAAAAATTTCACGCTCATTTTTGCGGCATCGAATACGGTCCGAAAGGCGAGCGCAAACATCTTAAGACCGCCAAAAAATTCTTTGAGCCGCTGGCTGAAGCGTTGATCCAACACAAGCTGGACATAGCCCTCATCAACGAATCGCCCCAGCCATATAAGGATGCCGCCATGATGAAAAGGGTGTTAAACACCGTTGTTGCCGCCAAAAAGAGGACCTGAGTTTAAAACCAGCATAGGGTTGGAATCGGCTATTATTTGTTTTTTAGAAAACGAAATCTAATATGAATTGGTGCTAATCTGAAAGAATGGAATCAGGCACGCTATGTGCCACAATTTGATATCTTGCAAAATATTGAAGATTCGTTTGAATTTTTAACACCATTAGAAATATAAAGATCGACAAAAGCATAAGCGAACGCCGGCTAACTTAAAATTCCCGCTATGGAAAATACCAAATTCACTAAGGAGAACTCTGAAAGGCCTCGCAGGATCATCATGGTCTGGGACTTTCCAACGCGGCTATTTCACTGGTTGTTGGTGATTCTGGTCATCATCTCTTTTGTAACCGGCAACATCGGTGGCAATGCGATGCAGTACCACGAATGGAGCGGATTTACGATCCTATCTCTGCTACTATTCAGACTGGTTTGGGGTTTTGTGGGCAGCCAGGAATCACGCTTTATGACGTTTGTTCGGAGTCCTTCTGTAGTCGTTCGCTATGCAACCACTCTCCTGCGCAGCGATTCTGCGCATTACTTCGGTCATAATCCGCTCGGCGGGTGGTCAATAATTGCCATGCTATTCGCCCTATTGATCCAGACCGGAACCGGATTATTCGCTAACGATGACATCGTCACCGAAGGCCCGCTCTTTGACTGGGTAAGCAAGGCCACCAGCGATTGGCTTACCCGGATCCACAAACTGAATCAACAAGTGATCATCGCACTCATATCCATCCACGTCCTGGCGGTGCTTTTTTACTTCCTCTACAAGCGCGAAAATTTGGTAAAACTGATGATTACCGGTGTTAAACAGTGGAGCGGTCCAGAACCTGAACCCGCAACCGGCCGCACTTGGATAGCGGCGGTGATTGTGGGGCTGGCCGCGCTTGCGGTCTATCTTCTTGTGCGATAGGGCTTGGACTTAATAGACGATCTGACAGCCTGCGATGTTGTCGCGTAGGGTGCCCTGGCGCCTACTTGGTGCGGAACTGGGTATGACAAGCCTTGCAGCTTTTGCCAACTTCTCCAAACTGACGTTTGATGGCGCTAAAATCGCCGCTTTTAGCAGTGCTGACGAGTTTAGTGGTTTGTTTTTCGAATGTCTGTGCGACTTCATTAAATTTGGCTTGCTGTTTAAAAGCCGAAGATTTCAAGGTAGTATTCCCTTTATCCGTTCCAGGCACCATAACCGCCTCCCAAGGTAGATGTGACAGAGTCTCAACAACCATCGCATTACCCGTAAAAACCCCTTTGTCATAAGGAATCTTTTCCTTTACCATTTCTGCCATGCGTCCGAAATGCTGGGCGATAAGGAACATGACCGATTTGCGGTATTTGATGGCGTGCTCGGGCTTGGCAAACTGTGCATACGCTCCATCAAGAGCGGCTACGACAAGGACAAGACTAACTAAAATCCTCAACAGTGTTTTCATTTTTCCTCCTTTCGGCGAAAGAGCTCAATACATTCTTTGGGCAAGCTCGAAAATGAGCAGAAAATTCCCAGAATTGATATACCACCATGTGGTATGTGTCAAGTTTATATTAGCAGCCAAACGATCTAAGATTAAAACCATCTGAAAAAAGACCAAATGTGATTCACCAATGTGGCGGTAAAGACCACAAATTCAGGCAACTGGATTTGTGCGAAGTAAAATGACAAATTTTTTTATAAAATCTAATTGGGATTGCACCAGATTTCAAGAATGGTCAAATCATCATCAAAATCGTTTGATTTTCGCCAATTTTTGACGGCTTCAAGAAGGTGTTTGCCCCATGGCGGACCAACAGAAGCACGGATCAATTCAGTGATCTGCCTCTGACCGAAAAATTTGCCTGATTCGTTGATTGCTTCGGTGAACCCGTCTGTTACGAATACCATCGAGTCGCCTGGAGACATAAATAGCGTTTCTGTGGTATATGGTGCGTCCTTCACAACCCCCAGTGAAACCCCATTGCCCCGTATTGCCGTTTTCAAATTACCATCGGATATCCACAGCGGCGCCGGATGGCCGGCCCTGGAAAGTTCCATTTTGCCGCTTCCGGGCCAATACTTCCCAATTACAATGGTTGCAAAATAGCCTTCATCCGATACCAGCGCATGCAGGTCTTCATTGACGCATCGCAACAGTTCTTGCAGGTCGTCGTGGAAATAGATTTCACTTCGAATATGGGTCCACAAGGCAGACATAATTAGGGCGGCCGGAAGTTCTTTACCCGAAACATCAGCCACATAAAACAGTTGGCTTCCATCCTTCAGCGGTATAACGTCATATAAATCCCCGCCAACAAATGATGCCGGAATGGATCTCGCCCACACGTGGCTACCGCTGCCCAATTGGTTGAGCTTCGGCTGAAAAAGCGATTGAATTCTAGCTGCGGTTTTCAACTGGAAATCCATGCGCTGCCTGAATTCTTCTTCCAACCGGTGAAGCTCCTCTTCCTTGGAAATATCAGTGAATATCTCGATGATGGCGATGAAATGGCCGTCTTTATCTGTTATCGGTGAGATGCGCGTAGAATTGGGGTCGGACAACGGTGAACGCCTGGTAATTAAGGATAAAGGCCAAAAATAGTCCCGTTATTTGGGCTTAAAGTGCTGTTTTTGACACCAAAAATGGCGGTTTAAGAAAAAAGCAACCACGGGAGTGGCACCAACTTGCCTTTTTCTTAAATGCATCTTTTCTACAGCAAAAAGGGCATTTTAAGGACCGACTTATCTGCCTGTCGCACGACTTGTCGCTGCCCGCCTGAATCGTCCTCCAGGGGTTCTGAGTTGTCGTGTTTCCGGCGACGCCCTGTGAATGCCTGCAACGAAGCTGTGAGCCTAGTTTCATCGGGCGTGCCGCGGCGAAGCTCGCCAGTGCGAAGATGCGAGTATCGCCTTTGCGGCTCAACCGGGGAGCTGTCAAGGCTTGTCTGCCTCAGGCACGATTTACCTGCCTCCGGCATGGGCTCTTTTTCCTCGCTGACCATCTTCCTTAAAACGCCTATTTCACCCCCTAAATGGAAGCGTTAAGCTTATAGTGGTTGTCAAAAAAACGTTCCGGTATTCAAACGTTTTTTTATACAACCGTACAATCGTTTATACCGCAATTCCGCAATTCGGAACATTATTATGGAAAGCGGTGAAAAAATCAGTCCAATTTTCGCCTTTTTTTAAAAATTATCAATTAGTTGCCGTGGTACGACCCCAAAATCAAAAATCACGAAATCCCAACCCCAAAATCTCATTATCTGGTATCTGGCGAATGAAGGTGCCTCATCTGTTGTGAAAATCCAAGCTTAAACTTGACATTTTCACAAAGATAGGGCAAGTTACTACATATGGTTAGGCGAGATATAACAACAGAATTGCTGGAAGCCGCCGGGGAATATCCTGTAGTGACTGTATTCGGACCACGTCAGTCCGGTAAAACCACTCTGGCGCAAATGACATTCCCTAATAAATTGTATTTTTCGTTGGAAGATCCCGATTTGCGCATGGCTGCGGAAACAGACCCGAGAGGTTTTCTGGCAAACCTTCCTGATGGGGGTGTTTTGGATGAGATCCAGCGCCTTCCGCAACTGCTCTCCTATATTCAGGGGATAGTAGATCGGGTAAAGAAAAACGGCATGTTCATTCTGACCGGCAGCCATCAGCCTGAACTTCATCAGTCTGTGAGTCAGTCCCTCGCGGGAAGAACAGCGGTCATGACCTTGTTGCCTTTTTCACTAGCGGAGCTGCGAAATTACCGGAAAGACTGGGAGCCATTCGAGCTGATCGTCAATGGTGCGTATCCCCGTCTGCATGAAGAGGGTTTGAAACCGGCTCGGTTTTTCAACGGCTATTTGCAGACTTACATCGAGAGGGATGTTCGCGCATTGATCAACTTGAAAGATTTAAGGCCATTCCAGCAATTTCTAACTCTGCTGGCGGGCCGAATCGGGCAGATAATCAATTATACTTCACTTAGCAATGACGTTGGCGTTTCAGCCACCACGATAAAAAACTGGATCAGTGTATTGAAAGCTTCTTTCGTTGTTTTCGAACTTCCACCTTTTTTTGAAAACATCCGAAAGCGTGTTGTTAAATCGCCGAAAATTTACTTCAGTGATGTTGGTTTGGCCTCCTATTTACTTGGCATTGAGACATCGGATCAGCTGTTTCGAGATCCGCTGCGCGGGGGACTTTATGAAAATTTAGTTATTCTGGAAATACTTAAAGCCCGTCTGAATTGTGGAAAACGTCCGGAGTTGTTTTTTTACAGAGACACCCATGGCAACGAAGTAGACTTGGTAATCAAGCAAGGAAGAAAGCTCATTCCACTTGAAATCAAATCGGCCGCAACCTTTACTCCGGATTTTCTAAAAGGCATTGATCGCTTTGGGAAAATGGCCGGTGATCGTTGCACTCCAGGATTCGTTCTATATAACGGAAATGAACAATATACGCTCAGGGGTACGCGAGTCATAAACCCTTTAAAGCACGGTGGAATGGAAGCGCTTTGGCGATCAGATATCGAGATATGAAATCTTG
>PVMK01147242.1_pt1 | contig 75953 bp, 85 predicted proteins | sample 1853481 | NCBI WGS metagenome assembly PVMK01 (sample SAMN08533507, study PRJNA380276) | Marine sediment metagenome, whole genome shotgun sequencing project.
CGGACGAACAACCGGCTGAGGCGCCGGGTCCGACCCGGTACCTCTACACCACGGGGACGTGCTACTACCGTTCGAGTATCCCTGGCGGGTTGGATGTACGGGACCTCGCCAACGAAAACCTTGTGATGCGCATCATAGGGGGGGCCACCCCCAGGTGTGACCCGGCCACCATTGGGCCGATACCGGATCGAGCGTGGTGGATCCTCCGCTCCTTCCCCCTTGCGGTCCCTGCCCCGTCGTTCCAACCACCCGACCATGGGATCACCGGTCTCGCCACCTATCTCGCAACGGCCGACCCGGCGACGATCACCCACAGCGAACTATTGCCGGACAGCCGCCTCTTCGAGGTGCGTGCCCTCGTCGGCTCGCTCACGGTGGATTGGGGGGACGGCGCCACCACCACACAAGACCCTGCCGTTGCGTTGCCGTTCCCCGAGGGGAGGGTCACCCACACCTATCGAACCAAGACCTGCCCACCCGAATACAGAACAACACATCCCTCCGGGCAGAACTGTCACCCCACCCTGGAGGCGTACCCAGTCTCCGCTACGTTCACCTGGTTCGGTGAATACCGGGTCGGTGGAGCCTGGATCCCGATCGGGACCCTCGACCTGACCACCACCATCCTCTACGACGTCGACGAGGTCGTCGGGATCCTCGTCGACCCGTAACCCGACTCCTCGCATCGTACGTGCTTGGGGTCGCGCTCAGTGAGTACGTAAACACGTACGACGGTTCAGAAGGGTGGGGCAGACGACTAGTCGTGTTCCCCAACCGAGACGGCGAAGACGAGGGCTCGGTCGCCTTCATAGGTGATCGTCACCTTGACGTCGCTCACACCGAGCATCTCCGCCCGCTTAGCGGCCGTCCCGGACAGCTTGACCCGGGGTGGCCCGCCCCCGGTGATCTCGATGTCGGTCCAACGCAGCCGGCGCCACCCGGTCCCGAGGCTCTTCATCACGGCCTCTTTCCCGGCGAAGCGACCGGCCAAACGTGCCGACGGATCGGCGTAGCGGTGCGCATAGTCCCATTCGCGGTCGGTGAAGCAACGTCGGCGAAAGGACTCCCCGTATTTGTCGAGCAGCCGGCGCACCCGACTCACCTCGGCGAGGTCTACACCCAGCCCGATGATCCGCATCGCCCGACTCCTCTCCACTCCAGGTGCTACTCGACCGTCACCGACTTGGCGAGGTTACGTGGCTGGTCGATGTCCAGTCCACGCAACCTGGCGACGTGGTAGGCAAGCAGTTGCAGCGGAACCACGGCGTTGACCGGCGCCAATAGGTCCTCGGTCTCCGGGATCCGGAGGACGATGTCGGCGAATTTGCCGATCTCGGTGTCGGTGTCGTAGGCGACGGCGATCACCTCAGCGCCCCGCGCCTTGACCTCCTGCACGGCCGAGATCGTCTTGTCGTAGACAGATCGTTGGGTGATCACCACAACTACGGGGACGCCCTTGGTGACGAGGGCCAGGGTCCCGTGCTTCAGCTCCCCCGCCGGCATTGCCTCTGAGTGCAGATACGAGATCTCTTTGAGCTTCAGCGACCCCTCCATGGCAACGGCATAGTCGAGCCCTCTGCCGATGAAGTACACGTCGTCGGCGTCGGTGAGCACCGCGGCGGCAGCGGCGATATCGTCGGTCTCTTCGAGGATGGTCTCAACCTGTCCTGGGAGCCGCTTCAGCCCCCGGGCGATTTGCGCCGCGCGATCGGCGCCGATGGCTCCCGTGACCGCACCCAGCTTCAATGCCAGCAAGTACTGGCCGACGAGCATCGCCAGATACGCCTTGGTCGAACCCACTGAGATCTCAGGCCCGGCCCTGGAGTAAAGGATGTCGTCGGCGTCCCGACTCAGGGTCGATCCGACCACGTTGGTTAGTGCCAGCATCCGCGTGCCGAGCCCGCCGGCCAGGCGAGCAGCAGCCAGGGTGTCGGCCGTTTCTCCGGATTGCGAGATGGCCACGGTGAGGTCACCCGCCCCGATGAGCGGATCGGCGTACCGCATCTCGTGGGCGTACTCGACCATCGTGGGAAGTCGCAGCAGGCGTTGGAAGATCTCCATCCCGACAAGCCCGGCGTGATAGGCCGTACCGCAAGCAGTTATCCATACCGTCTTGATGTCACGAACGAAGTCGTCGTCGAACTTCACGTCCTCTAGCCAAACCGTCCCGTCCTCGTCGAGGCGTCCGGCCAGGGTCTCGGTGATCACCGCAGGCTGCTCGTAGATCTCCTTGAGCATGAAATGCTCATATCCGCCCTTTTCTGCTTGCTGGGCGTCCCAATCGATGTGCATCACCTCACGCTCGACGGGATCCCCATCGATTGTCTCGATCGTCGCACCCTCGGCGGTGATTGTGACCAGCTCGTCGTCCTCGATGATGAGAAAGTCTCTGGTGCGGTGGAGCACCGCAGGGATGTCGGAGGCGAGGAAGGTTTCGCCCTCTCCAAGGCCGACCACGAGCGGGCTGATCTTGCGCACGGCGACAATGGTGCGCGGCTCACGATCGCTCATCACCACCAGGGCATAAGCACCCTCGGCGCGATCCACCGCAGCCCGCACGGCGGCGGCGAGGTTCCCGTCGTACTCGGCGGCCACCAGATGGGCGAGCAGTTCGGTGTCGGTCTCGGAGGTGAGCTCGACTCCGCTCGCCTCTAGGTCCTCTCGCAACGTCTGGAAGTTCTCGATGATGCCGTTGTGGACCACCACGAACTCGCCGCTGGCGTCGGTGTGCGGGTGGGCGTTGAGATCGCTCGGTCGTCCATGCGTCGCCCATCGGGTGTGGCCGATGCCGATCGTGCCGGTGAGCGGTTCGTCTTCGAGCAGGGCGGCGAGCTGGTCGATCTTTCCTTCGGCCTTGCGTACGTTGATTCCGTGGTCGTTGACGGCAACTCCCGCCGAGTCGTAGCCGCGGTACTCGAGTCGTCGCAGTCCATCCATGATGATCGGGGTCGCGTCGGCAGCACCGACGTATCCCATGATTCCGCACACGTGCGCGTCCCTCCTTTGGGCCATGACCGGAGGGCGCTGCGGGGTGAAACCCGCCTCACATCGGGGTGGTGTTGTCCCCGGGATCGCTCCCGGGTTTTGCCCGCCCCGTCACGACCGTGAGCGGCCGAGAGGGCACCCGCCGACTGATCGATACTCCCTCTCCCTCGTCACCTCGCCTCGGCGAGGGCAGGCGCTGGAAGGTTCTCCGGTCGGTTTGGTTTCTGTTGTATCGACAAGGGTAGCTGAGAAGCTGAGCAGCGGAGAAGCTACGTGCTCTGGACTCGGTACTTGGTACTTGTTACTTGCTACTCGCTAACCAAGTTCGGCCTCGACGACCTTGGCCACCGAGCCGGCGACCGCGGCGGCCTCGGATTCGGTTGGTGCTTCGACCATCACCCGGATCAGCGGCTCGGTGCCGGAGGGGCGGACCAGAATGCGGCCACGACCGGCGAGATCCGCTTCGCCGGCACGGATGGCATCCATGATCGGCCCGCTGTTCTCGAAACCCATATCGGCGACCCGAACGTTGGTGAGGAGCTGTGGATATTTGGTCATCACCTTGCGCAGCTCGCGTAGCGGCTGACCGGTCGAGGCCATGACCTGCATCAGACGCACCGCGGTCCGCAAACCGTCCCCGGTTGCCCGGTCCTCGAAAAGGATGTGACCGGATTGTTCGCCCCCAAGCACCGCACCCGATGCCTGCATTGCCTCCAGGACATAGCGGTCGCCCACCGATGTCTCGATGACCCGCACGCCGAGGGCTTCCATCGCCTTGTGGAAACCGAGATTGGTCATCACCGTGACGACAACCGCGTCATTGTCGAGCACACTGCGCCCGGCCATCCACTTGGCGAAGATGGCCATCATGGCGTCACCATCGACGATCTCGCCGTCCTCGTCCACCGCAATCAGGCGGTCGGCATCCCCGTCAAATGCGAGCCCAACCTTGCCGTCGGCAACGGCGGCCAGGTTCTCCGGGTGGAGGGCGCCGCATTCCAGATTGATGTTCATCCCGTCGGGCTGGTCGTTGACGAACACGGCGGGCACACCAAGGCGATTGAACAGGGAAGGTGCTGCGAGGACCGCCGCCCCATTGGCCAGATCCACAATAAATTCGAGCCCGTCGCCCGCGAGCTCAACTCCTTCGGTGATGAGATCGACATAGCGATCGATGGGGTGCGCCATTCGCTCCTGGCTTCCAACGTCTGCCCCGGTACCGAGGCTCCATGGGTGTCCCTGGAAGTAGCGATGCTCGATCGCCGCCTCCTCCTCATCGGAGAGCTTGGAACCGGTGCCGCCGAAGAACTTGATCCCGTTGTCCGCCGCCGGATTGTGCGAGGCGCTGACCATCACCCCGTAACGGGAGCCCGTGTCTCTGACCAACCAAGACACGGCACCCACCGGGATGATCCCGAGATCGATCGTGTCGATCCCCACGGAATTGAACCCGGCGGAAAGTGCCGAAGCCAGCATCGGGCCTGACCGCCTGGTGTCGCGGCCGATGATCGCCTGGCCCCCTTGCTGATCCCCGGCGGCACGGGCGAGGTTGAATGCCATCTCGGCGGTGATGTCATCGTTGGCAACGCCACGGACGCCGTCGGTACCAAACAGGCGCCGTTCCACGTCAGTCATCGCCGACCCCCCGTCGGAGAGAAATTAGCGCTTGGTGAATTGCGGCGCACGCCTCGCCTTGCGGAGACCGTACTTCTTGCGCTCGACCTTGCGATCGTCGCGGCGCAGCATGCCGGCCTTCTTCAGCGCCGGCCTCAGCTCGCCGTCGAGGGCGACCAGGGCTCTGGCGATGCCAAGCCGGAGAGCATCACTCTGACCGGTCAGCCCGCCACCGTGAATGGTGGCGTGGACGTCGTAGCGCCCTGCGTAATCGACCAACTCGAACGGCTCCTGGACGCGCATCCGATACGCCTTCGGGAAGTAGTCATCGAGGCTCCTACTGCCGTTGATGAGAAAGGAGCCCGTGCCGTCGACAAAGCGGACGCGGGCGACCGAACTTTTCCTGCGGCCGGTGGCCTGGACCAGTGGTTGTGTCATCAGGCTTCACTCCTTCGGGATACAAGGGTATACGGCTTCGGATCCTGGGCGCGGTGCGGGTGCTCGGCGCCCGCGTAGACCCGGAGCTTGCCGAGCGTCGCGCGGCCCAGCCTGTTCTTGGGGAGCATGCCTTTCACCGCGTTGGCAATGAGGCGCTCGGGATATCGCTCCCGCACGGTCTCCACCGTCTCCGACCTGATTCCCCCCCCGGATACCCGGAGTGGCGGTAGTAGATCTTGTCCGTCTCCTTGGTGCCGGTCACGACGACCTTCTTTGCGTTCAGGACAATCACGTAGTCACCCATATCCATGTGAGGAGCAAATTTTGGCTTGTGCTTCCCGCGCAGCAGCTGGGCAACCTCGGATGCAACGCGACCCAGCGGTACTCCGTCGGCGTCGACCACGTGCCATTCCCGCTCGATGTCGCCGGGAGTCGGCGAGAACGTCTTTTGCAGCTTGGCTTTCATCGGAAACCTTCTGGCGGCATGAAACCACCCCCGGCGGTCGGGGGCGGCCCCGAATGCTATCGGTTCCCCGAGCTTAAGGCCAATGTGGTTCGGTTCAGGGACGTTCGCCCGGCACGTCGGCAAGACGGGCACTCGCCGCGGCTGCTTCGAGGGTCTGTTTGATGAAGTCGATGTCGAGCGGCATTGGTTCGTAGGTGTCCTTGCTCCACATGGTCCGAGGCGTTGTGAAGAATTCCCCACCGTATACATGGAGCGCCGCCGTCCATTCTCGTGTCGGATTAGCCACCGAGTGCACAACGTCGGAGCCGAGCATGACCACGTCGCGTTGTCTGATCGTCTTCCCCGTATGGGGTTCTATCCGACCGTCCTCGAGGCGGCGATAGAACTGATTGTCTTCGCGGCCACCGTAGATGCCGATCACCGCCCACATATTGTGATCGTGAGCGAAGAGGTCTACGCCAGGCGGCCAAACGATGTGAAGCGCGGTCAGCTCGTCGGACCGGTGCCAGATCGTCATCATGGGGCTCACCGTCCGGTCGCCCACCTCGGCCTCAATAGCCGACGGATTGGAAACCGTGCGGTCCACGATCTCTTTGACCGCGTGATGGGCGCCACCCCCCGACCGCACGGCAGCCAAACACTCGGTGACGAATTCGTCCTTATCGAACGTGCCCATGGCTTCCCTCCTCGGGGCCCATATCTGCGCGCCGTCCTATTCGACCGGTATCGCCTTATCGGGCGTCAACAGCTCGTAGAACTCGATCCATGTGTCCTCGGTCAGGTCGCGGAGTTTTTGTCCGAGGCTGCCTGTATCGGGGAACTCATTGTCACCTCGATACGGTGACTCGATCACCGGTGCCGTCCACTCCATGTATACGACATCGCGTTCACCCGGCAAGGTGCCCCCGTTGAAGTAGACACGAACCGGCTCTCGCTGACCACTCGCCTCATAGATCTCCCCAACCTCGGCGACGATCGACGCCACGCGTCGCGCCTCGCGACGTTTCGTCACCCATACCCTCTTGATCACATACACGGACACCCTCGCTTTCGGTTCCGGGCGACACTAGCCATCAGGCTGATGGGGATGGGCTACGCAAGGTCTGGCGCGGGGGGAGTAGGTTCACGGCTCAGCTCTCCTCCCCCCTTCGGCGGGACTCCCCGCAGGAAAGCCCCGCTCCCCGCCCTTGGGACGGGACGCTCCGCAACGGGCGGAGTAGCGAATCGAATCCAATCCGGCGCCTCGAGCGGCTCTTCTGGGTAGCCAATCGCCATCAACGTCAACCCCTGGGGCGGAGCCGCCCCGCCGCCGGTGGAGCGATCCTCAGCAACCAGCATGGCCTTGATCTCCGAGGGGGAAACACGTCGGCGACCGACCTCGACGAGGGCGACAACCAGCCCCCGCACCATCTGATGACAGAATGCATTGGCGGCAATGGCGAACTCGACGAGATCGCCGCGGCGACGCCAGGCAGCCCACCTGACGTCTCGCGTCGTCATGGCACCAGCCGCGCTCCGACAAAACGACGAAAAATCGTGCGTACCGACAAGGAGCGCCGACGCCTCGTTCATCGCATCGACATCGAGCCGATCAGCGACGTGCCACGAGGTGCGAGCCCGCTGCGGGTCGTGGACCGCTCGATTGAGAACCTGATATCGATAGGCGCGGCCGGTTGCGGAGAACCTGACGTGGAATCCGTCGTCGACACGCCGGAGGTCGAGGATCGCGATCTCTTCGCCGAGTTGGGAGTTGAGGCTGCGCAGCACCCGTTCGGTGTCAATCTCTACAGCATGAGAGAAACCGATGACTTGGCCGACGGCATGCACGCCACGATCGGTCCGGCCCGCTACGGAGGTGCGGACCGGTCCAGTGTGATGAGCGAGGGCGGCTTCGAGCTCTCCTTGCACGGTCCGCTGATCGGGCTGAATGGCGTATCCACGAAAGCCGGTGCCGTCGTACGCCACGTCGAGGCGGTACGTCGGCATGGCTAGAACACGCTGAAACCGCCGAGAATCGCCTGGATGATGATCCAGCCCACGAACCCGCCGAAGGAGGCAACGGCTGCCCGACTCAACGGCAGGTCAGCGATGTAGTGGGTGCCGTATGCGACCACAGCAAGGAACCACAGCGACCCGAGCGCGGCAGCGATGGTGTTGTTGTCGATGACGATCCCGGTGAAAATCAGTAACACCAACGTCGGGAAGGCGAAACCGGCGAGTCGCAGGTAATACGCATAGATGCCGTCGCCGCGGAACAAGTATTTGGCCACCGCAAAGACGATGGCGCTGTACACCAACCAGAAGATCGCGGTACTGACCAGCGCGCTGATCGTGCCGGCGAATCCAGAGACGAAGCCGAGCAACGGAGTACCCCCGGCGATCAGGAACAACACCTGGGTGATCACGACCAGGATCAGCGCATCGCCGGTTGCCCGATCGTTGAGCTCCATCCACACGAAGGCTTCACGGTCGAAGCGAATCGCCCCGATCAACCGCGCTAGCACGCCTCCCAAAACACACCCCCTCTTCAGGACCGACGGGTGCTACACCAACTCGATGATCGCCATCTCGGCGCCATCGCCTTTGCGTTGCCCAAGCCTGATGATCCTCGTGTATCCGCCGGGACGATCGGCATAGCGCGGTCCTATGTCGTCGAACAGCTTGGTGACCGCGTCGTTGTCACCGATCTTGGCCAACACCAGCCGGCGGGAGTGGAGATCACCGCGGCGCGCCCTGGTGATCACCTTCTCCGCGTATGGCCGTACCTGGCGTGCCTTGGCGTGCGTCGTCGTCACCCGCTCGTTCTCGATCAGCTGGGCGGTGAGGTTGGCCAGGATCTTCCGCTGATGGTGCGGGCTACCTCCGAGACGCGGACCCCTCTTCGGTCTCGGCATCAGCTAACGATCTCCGGTTCGGCGTCTGCATGCGAATGCAGCGAGAAGCCCAGTTCGTCGAGCTTGGCGACCACTTCCTCCAGAGACTTTTGCCCGAAGTTGGTGATGTTGAGCAAATCCTCTTCCGTCTTCTCGATGAGCTCGCCTACCGTCTGGATCTGGGCGCGACGCAAGCAGTTGCGCGGCCGCTCCGAGAGGTCGAGCGCCTCGATGGGGAGATCAAGATGCTCCTGACCAGACACCTCGGCCTGCACGATCTCGTCGAGTTCGAGTGCGTCGTAGTCGTCGAGATCAGCGAGCAACTCGAACAGGTTGCGCAGCGTGCCACCTGCCGACGACATGGCCTCGTTCGCCGTCACCGACCCGTCTGTCTCGACGTCGAGGATCAGCTTGTCGAAGTCGGTCATCTGACCAACCTGCGTGCTGCCGACCTCGTAGGCGACCTTGCGCACCGGGGAGAACATCGAGTCGATCGGGATCGCACCGATCACGTCTCCGGTCTTGTTCTTCTCGGCGCTTCGATAGCCGACACCGCGGCTGGCGGTCATCTCGGCCTCGATCTTTCCTGACGCAGCCAACGTGGCGAGGTGAAAATCGCCGTTTACGACCTCGACGCCTGCGGGCACTTTGAGATCGGCGGCAGTGACCTCGCCCTTGCCCTTTGCTGATAGGTACAGGGTCTGGGGCTCGTCGACCTCGATCCGGAGTACCACCTGCTTCAGGTTGAGTATGAAATCGACGACGTCTTCGACGACGCCCTCCATGGTGGAGAACTCATGGTCGATCCCCTCGATGCGTACCGACGTGATGGCGGAACCGGGAATGCGCGACAGGAGGGTCCTGCGCAGCGTGTTCCCCAGTGTGTAACCGAAGCCCGGTTCCAGCGGCTCGACAATGAACCGCGAGCGTATCTTATTGACGGTCTCTTCCTCGACCGTGGGTCGCTGCGTGATCAGCACGGAGTGACTCCTTTACTTTGAGTACAGCTCAACAATGAGCTGTTCTTGGATTTCAGTGTCGATCTGTTCTCTACTCGGCAGGTCCTGGATCGTTATCGTGCGGGCGTCGGTGTCCACCGTTACCCATTCGGGCACGGTGCGGTCCAACGTGTCGATCGAATGCAGGATCGGCAGAACCTCCAGGCTCCGTTCCTTGACCGATACCACATCACCAGCGCGAACCGAATACGACGGGATGTCTACCTTCTTGTCGTTGACCTTGAAATGCCCGTGGTTCACCAGCTGTCGTGCCTGCGGGCGGGTGCGGGCCAGACCAGAGCGATAGACGACGTTATCCAGCCTGGTCTCCAGGATGACAAGCAGGTTGGTGCCGGTGATCCCAGAGCGGCGCGCCGCCTCGTGGTAGTAGCGCCGGAACTGTTTCTCCAACACTCCGTACATGAACCGCAGCTTCTGCTTCTCGCGCAGCTGGATCTGATACTGGGACTCCCTGATACGACGCCTGCCGTGCTCGCCAGGCGGGTAGGGTCGGCGGTCGAAGTATTTCGCCTTGTTCTCGTCGAGCAGCTGCCGGGCGCGGCGGCTGACCTTGGTTCGGGGTCCCGTATAGCGAGCCATCGCTAACGCCCCTTCCGCTTCTTGGGCCGGCATCCGTTGTGAGGAACAGGCGTGACGTCCTTGATGCTGGCCACTTCGAGACCCATGTTCTGCAGGGTCCGGATGGCGGTCTCCCTGCCCGAACCGGAGCCTCGCACGATGATGTCGAGCTTGCGGATCCCCATCTCGCCGGCCTTCCTGGCTGCCTGCTCCGCCGCCACCTGGGCGGCGTATGGGGTGGACTTTCTCGAGCCCTTGAACCCCACCGATCCGCCGGAGCTCCAGGCGAGCACCTCGCCCTTGAGGTCGGTGATGGTGAGGATGGTGTTGTTGAAACTTGCTTTGATGTGGGCCTGGGCGTGTGCCAGCTGGCGCTTGCCGCGGCGGCGTCTCGATGCGGGAGCTTCGTCGGCGTCCGCTGCGGCCGCCTCCAGGGTTGCCTCCGGTGAAGGGGCCGCCGGGGTCTCCGCTTCCGGCATCACCTCGGGCGACGCCTCTTCGGGCGACGCCTCCGCTTCCGGCATCACCTCGGGCGATGCCTCTTCGGCGGTTGCCTCCTCGGGGGCGGCCTCTTCGGCCGTTGCCTCTTCGGCCGTTGCCTCCTCGGACGTCACCTCCGGGGCTTCCTCGTCGGGCGCATCAGGCGGGGTGTCTGACGGGGTTGTCATGTCTTGGTAACCCTCTTCTTGCCGGCGACCGGCGGTCTGCGGCCCTTGCGGGTCCTGGCGTTGGTGTGGGTGCGCTGTCCACGCACCGGGAGACCGCGTCGGTGGCGCAGACCCTGGTAACTGCCGATCTCGATCTTTCGCTTGATGTTCTGCGACACCTCGCGACGCAGATCGCCCTCAACGCGGTAGTTGCTGTCGATGAAGTTCCGGATGGCAACGACTTCGGCGTCGGTGAGGTCGCGGACCTTGGTGTCGGAGGGGACGTCGACGGCCTCGAGCATCTGCTGGGAACGCGAGAGCCCGATACCGTGGATGTAGGTCAGGCCGATCTCGACACGCTTGTCCCTTGGAAGATCAACTCCTGCGATACGTGCCATCGGTTACCCCTGTCGCTGCTTGTGCCGCGGGTTTTCACAGATCACCCATACGCGCCCATGACGTCGGATGATGCGGCACTTGTCGCACATCTTTTTCGTGGACGCTGAGACTTTCACTGGATCCTGCCTCGGTTGGCGGTGACGCGGCGGCGGCCACCGTTACGGAACCGAGGTCCCGCCTGGGAGTCGACCGTCTACTCCGGCGGCCGAAAGCGCGGCCGCCGATATCACCGACGTCGTTCTTACACGTGAAAACGAACCCGCTGCCGGGTCGCTATGGCGATTGTATCTAGTTTGCCACGATAACGGCGAACTGCGAGCCGCCAGCCACCCGTCACGCGCCACCAGCCAGCCAACCCAGGGCTCCCAGGGCGATACAGGGCGATACAGGGCGATACAGGGCGCCCGTTCTACAAGGGCGCCATATCTACCCGGGACCCTGGGTTCGTCGGATTGTCTATCTGTAACCTATATGTTACATTTGGTTCAATGGACGTATTCACCGCGCTCGCCGATCCCACCCGGCGCAGCATCGTCGAGATGCTGACCCATGGTGAGTTGGAGGCGGGAGCGATCGCTCAGCGGTTCGACATCAGCCGGCCGGCGGTGTCGCGCCACCTGCGGATGCTGCGCGAGTCCGATCTGGTGTGCGCCAGGAAGGAAGGCACCAGGAGGCTGTACCGACTGGAGGGCCATGCCCTCGGAGAGGTGGCAGCCTGGGCGGAGCGGCAGCGAACCTTCTGGAGCGATCGACTCGACGCATTGGAACGTCATCTCGACGAAGAACAGGAGAAAGCATGACAGACAACGGGATTCTCATCCAGGATGGCGACGTCGCCACCATTGAGTTCAACCGGCGGTTGGCCGCGTCACCGGAGCGAGTCTGGGCGGCACTCACCAATGCCGATGAACTGGCAGCGTGGCTGACACCGGGAACCATCGAGGGCCGCATCGGGGGATTGGTCAACTTGGACTTCGGCGAGGGCGGAGTCATCACCGGGGAGGTCGCCGCCTTCGACCCGCCGGCGCTGTTGACGTACCTGGGTGTTCCCCGACGGGGTCGCCTCACAAGTGACATTCGAGGTGTCGGCCGACGGAGGCGGCACGATGCTGCGGCTCACCCACGAGCGGGTGCCCACCGAAACCGCCGCGGGCTACACGCCAGGCTGGCACGCCTTCCTCGATCGCTTCGAAGCGGTGGTGACGGGTGAAAGCGTTCCGACGTGGGACGAGCGTATCGAGGCAGTCGGACCGCTCTACTAGGGCTGAGCTTCGTCGGCTCCTCTGCCCGCCAACTCAATTCTGGTTGATGGTCACGCAGGTCGCATCGAAGTCGGTGGCACCGGAAGCCGTGTCAACGCAGTCGGCAACCGAAATGAAGTAGGCGTTGTCGGCGCTGCTCCAGCTAGCGCTGCGCTGGGTTTGCCCGTCAAAGTCGATAGAGGCCGCCTGGGTCTGCCAGTCGTTTCCGGTTCCTTCGGTCCACGAATCGTAGAAATTGAAGATCTCGTCGTACCGGTCCCCGGGATAGATGGCGGACGCAAACACTGAGTCGTTCTGCGTGCCCGCCGCCATTACGTTGCCACCGTCCGGTACCGGAACCTCCAGCTCGTCCGGCAAGTCTGCCCCCAGGCCAAAGGAGAGGGAGCCTTCGTCCGACTCGATGTTGATGGTGATGTCGTCGCCGTCACCGGATATCTCGACATCGGCGTCGCCGCCGATCGCCTGCTCGGCGATCCGTTCCGAAATCTGTTCTCCTCCGCACGACGTCGCCAACAGCGCCACGACGAAGACCAACGTAAGGCGTCTCATGATTCCCCCATAGAGTTTTGAGAGGGGACTCTAAACCCATCGAGGTGATCACACCTAAATGCGTATTACGTATTACGTATCACGTATTACGTACAGGGGCCCATCCTTGCGAACGCGATCGCGCTCAGAGTCGGAGCGGTTCGCGTAGGGTCGACACCAGCGGGCCGTCCTTGGTGATCAGCACCGTGTGCTCGAAATGAGCCGAAAGCGATCCGTCGGCGGTGACGACCGTCCATTCGTCGGCGAGCATGGTCGTCTCCGCTCCGCCGAGGTTGAACATCGGCTCGAGCGCAAGCGCCATCCCGGTCTTGATCTTGAGCCCGCGGCCCGGTGTGCCGTAGTTTGGGATGTTCGGGGATTCGTGCATCTGTTGGCCGATCCCATGCCCGACGTACTCGCGGACGACGCCGAAACCATGCGGTTCCGCGGTTGCCTCCACGGCGTAACCGATGTCGCCGAGGCGCTTGCCCACCCGCGCCTGGCGCAGCCCATTCCACAAGGCCTCTTCGGTGGCGTCTATCAGCTTCTGCACCTCATCGGGGACGTCGCCAACCGCGGCGGTGAAGGCTGCGTCACCGTGCCACCCCTCGTAGATCGCTCCGGCGTCGATTGAAATGATGTCTCCGTCTCGCAACACATAGTCCCCGGGGATGCCGTGCACGATCGCCCTGTTCGGGGAGGTGCAGATCGTCGCAGGGAACCCGTGGTACCCGAGGAACGACGGTCGGCAGCCGTGGTCCCTCACCACTTCAGCGCCGATGGCGTCGAGGGCCGCAGTAGTCACCCCCGGGGCGATAGCAGCCCGGACCGCCTCGTGTACCGCAGCAACACAACGTCCAGCGATTTCCATCTTGGCGAAGTCTTCGGGGGTCTTCTTGGTCAGGACCTTGGCACCGGCCATCAGACCAGCGCCCTCACAACGCCGGCGAAGACATCATCGACGGCCCCCATCCCGTCGACCGCGACCACCTTGTCGCCGTAGGCGGCGACCATCGGCTCGGTTTCCTGGCGATAGACCTCGAGGCGGCGCCGGATCGTGTCTTCGTTATCGTCCGCCCGGCCCTCGTCCGCACGTTTCATCAGCCGGTCCACGATCTCGTCCTCGTCCACATCGAGCAACAGCGCCACCTGAACGGAGTCGTCACCGAGTGCCGCGGTCAGTGCCTGCGCCTGGGCGACGTTACGAGGGAACCCGTCGAGCAGGTATCCGCAGGCGGCATCGTCGCGAGCAAGGCGTTCCTCGACAATGGCGACGACGAGGTCATCGGGCACGAGGTCGCCGCTGTCCATAATCGACTTCGCCCGTCTGCCGAGCTCGGTCCCATCGGCCACGGCCTCGCGCAGCATGACACCTGTCGACACGTGAGGGACACCGAGGGCTGTGGCGAGCATCGCCGCCTGGGTGCCCTTTCCCGCTCCGGGAGGCCCCAAGAGGAGGATGCGCCGCCCCATCACTCGCGGCTCGCGACTCGCGCCTCGCGACTCAACTCAAGAACCCCTCGTAGTTCCTCATCATGAGCTGCGATTCGACCTGTTTCATCGTCTCTAGGGCGACACCGGCCACGATGATGATCGACACACCCGAGAGCCCGACCGGGACACCCCAGAACCATCCCAGGATCGAAGGGAGAACGGTCACGATCGCCAGATAAAGTGCACCGGGGAAAGTGATCCTGCTCAATATGTAGGCCAGATACTCCTCGGTCGCCCGGCCCGGCCGAATACCTGGGATGTACCCGCCCTGGCGTTGGATCATGTCGGCTTGCTTCGCCGGATCGAACTGGATCGCGGTGTAGAAGTAGGTGAAGAACACAACCAACAGGGCGAGCAAGGCGATGTACCACAGGCTCGGCGAGAAACCGCCGCCTGTGGTTGACAGCAGGTTGTCGTTGATCCAGTTCCTCACCGCGTTTCCCCATCCGGTCGGAGGCAGCACGGAGGCGAGCAGGGCAGGGAAGTACATGATCGAGGTGGCGAAAATCACCGGGATGACGCCGGCCATGTTCACCTTCATCGGGATGTAGGTGGTGTTGCCGCCCATCACCTTGCGGCCGCGGACGCGTTTGGAGAACTGGACCGGAATCCGCCGCTGGCCTTGCTCGATGAACAGAATCCCCACCGTCAACAGAACCATGGTGCCAACGATCAGGATGAACACCCCGGTCGGCGAGCTGTTCAGCAGAATCCCCAGCTGGGACGGGATCTGCGAGACGATCGAGATGAAGATCAGCAGCGACATGCCGTTGCCGATCCCGCGCTGAGTGATGAGCTCACCGAACCACATCAGCAGAGCCGTCCCTGCGGTCATCGTGATCACGATGATCACCACGTTGCGAATGGTGTAGTCGGGGATCAGGTCGATACCACCGGTCAGCTGGCCGGAATGGAACAGGAAGGAGAACCCGGTTGCCTGCAACAGGGCGATGATCACCGTCAGGTAGCGGGTCCACTGGGTGATGACCTTGCGCCCGGTCTCACCCTCCTCCTGCAGCGCCTGCAGACGAGGAATGACGACCGCCAGCAGCTGGAGGATGATCGACGCCGTGATGTAGGGCATGATCCCGAGGGCGAACACCGACAACCGGGTCAGCGCCCCGCCGGAGAACAGGTTGAGCACGCCGATGAAGCCCTGGTTCGCCGCCTGGTCGGCGAATTGCGCTATCGCGTCGAGGTCGACGCCCGGCACCGGCACGGCGGCCCCGAACCGATACAGCATGAAGATGAAAAGGGTGAACAGGATCTTGTTCCGCAGATCGCGGATTCGGAACGCATTCCTGGTGGCGCTAAGCAAGGCGGTCATAGGAGGTACTCCGTAGACGTTACCCGACACACAGGTCCTGCTTTACGGCCAGCAGTTTGTGTCACAAGTCGCAAGTCGCAAGTCGCAAGAGGAATCCGTGGTTGCAGAACGCCAGACGCGGTTATCTCCGTGCTTGAGACCTGAGATTTGTGACTCAGTCCGGACTCATCGCTCAATGACTTCCACCTTGCCTCCGGCGGCTTGGATCTTCTCAACCGCTCCGAGCGAGAAAGCATGTGCCTTCACGGTGAGCGCCCGATCGATATCGCCCTCACCAAGCACCTTGACCAACCCGCGGTGCTTGACGAGTCCTCTGGCGCGCAAGTCGTCGACGGTTACGGTAGTGCCATCCTCGAATTCCGCCAGGCGTCCCACGTTGAGAACGGTGTACTCGACACGATTCGGGTTGGTGAAGCCCGGGAGTTTTGGCATACGCCTCTGTAAAGGCATCTGTCCACCTTCGAAGCCGCGACGCACCTTGCTCCGTGCCTTCAGGCCCTTCGTCCCACGCCCGGCGGTCTTGCCGCGTCGGCCGGATTCACCCCTGCCAACGCGAATCTTTCGTTTCTTCGATCCCTCTGCCGGCCGAAGGTGATGGAGCTGCAACCTCATCCCAGTTCCACCACATTGAGCAAATGCTGGGCACGGAATACCATGCCGCGCACGTCCGGGGTGTCTGGGCGTTCCACGCTTTGCCTGATCTTGCGCAGACCGAGGCTCTCCACCGTGGCTCGCACCTTCGGCTTCTCCCCGATCGTGCTCTTCACCAAAGTGATCTTCAGGGTCTTGGTCTTGGTCGCCATCACTTAGCCACCTCGCTCTTCATGAGTTCGGCCGAGCGGTAGGCGGCCAGCAGCGCCGGCGGGAACAGCTCTTCTGGCTGCTTGCCCCTGGCCTTGGCGACCTCGTCTGGGCGCTGCTGGCTTTGCAGAGCCTCGACGGTCGCCTTGGCCACGTTGACATGGGTGGCTGATCCGAGTGACTTGGCCAGCACGTCCTTGATCCCGGCTGCTTCGATGATCTGGCGCACCGCACCTCCTGCGATGACACCGGTACCAGGGGAGGCCGGCTTCAACAGCACGCTGGAAGCCCCGAACCGACCGATAACCGTATGGATGGTGGTCTGGCCGGCCATGGGCACCGAGAACATGCTCTTGCGGGCGATGTCCATGCCTTTCTGGATCGCCATCGGGACTTCCTTTGCCTTCCCGTACCCGATACCGACCCGGCCCTTTCCGTCGCCGACGGTGACGAGCGCGGTGAATGAAAACCTGCGCCCACCCTTGACCACCTTGGCCACCCGATTGATGGCGATGACCCGTTCGTCGAACTCCGACTCGCGACGATCCCTGCGCCCTCCACGATCTGTCATTAGAACTCCAACCCCGCTTCTCGAGCTCCTTCGGCGAGCGCCTTCACCCGCCCGTGGTAGGCGAACCCGCCCCGGTCGAAGACGATCGTATCGATCCCTACATCCTTGGCCCGCGACCCAACGAGCTTGCCCACCTCAGTTGCCGTGTCAACGGTGACACTCTTACTGGCCAGGGTGCCCTCACGCGACGACGCTGCTGCGACGGTGACGCCGGCATCATCGTTGATGACCTGGGCGTATATATGGCGGTTGGATCGAAACACCGCAAGGCGCGGACGTACCGACGTCCCATGGACCCTTTTCCTGACCCGGAAGTGACGACGGCGTCGAGCATCGGTGCGTGAACCCCTCATACCGCGACCCCTGCCTTCCCTGCCTTGCGGCGAACGTATTCATCGACATAGCGAATCCCTTTGCCCTTGTACGGCTCCGGGGGGCGCACGGCACGGATGTCGGCCGCGACCTGGCCTACCAGTTGCTTGTCGATCCCTCTGACGAAAATCCTTGTTGGCTCCGGCACCTCAAATTCGATGCCGTCCGGCGCCTCGATCGTCACCGGATGCGAAAACCCGACCTGGAGCTCGAGAGTCGATCCGCGCAGTACGGCGCGGTATCCGACACCAACGGCCTGCAACTCCTTCGCATAGCCTTCGGTGACCCCGATGACCATGTTGTTGATAAGGGCGCGGCTCAGGCCATGAAGGGCCCGGCTCTGGCGCTCTTCGTCGGAACGCGTAAGTGTCACCACACCGTCATCGACGCTGATCGTGATCCGAGGATCGATCGTCTGGCTCAGGTCTCCTTTGGGGCCATTCACCTCGACCACGCCATCGGTGACGGTGACTTCGACCCCGGAGGGCACCGTGATCGGGGTGCTGCCGACGCGGCTCATCACCACACCTCACACAGGATCTCGCCGCCGACGTTACGCCGGCGTGCTTCGCGGTCGGTCATCACCCCGTCCGAGGTGGAGACTATGGCGACACCGATACCACCTCGGACCCTTGGTACATCGGGCGCTTGCTTGTACACCCTGCGCCCCGGTTTGGACACACGGGTCAGGCCGGTCAAGGCAGAGACCTGATCTTCGTTGTAGCGGAGGCGGATGGCGAGCTCCTTGCCGACGCGGGCGTCGGCGACGGTGTACCCGTCGATATAGCCCTCCTCTGCCAGGATGCGCGCCACCTCTTCCTTGAGCTTGGAGGAGGGCATCGAAGTCTCCGGCTGCAGGACCATCAGCGCATTCCGGATGCGAGTGAGCATGTCGGCGATGGGATCGGAGTGCACGGTTACCACGAAGCCTTTCTCACCCCTGGAAGCTCACCGTTGTGAGCGAGCTCTCGAAAGGCGCTCCTCGACATCCCGAACTTTCTGAAGTATCCGCGAGGACGACCGGTTACCCCGCACCGATTCCGATAGCGCGTGGCGCTGGCGTCCCGTGGCATCTTGGCAATCGCTTGGTACGCCTCACGCTTGTCTGCATAAGGTGCCTCAGGGTCCTTGATGACCTTGACGAGCTCGGCGCGGCGATCCGCATACCGCTCTACGATCTCCTTGCGACGATCGTTCTTCACGACTTTTGACCTCTTCGCCATCACACACCTACCTGCTGCCGGCGGAACGGGAAGCCGAAAGCCTCGAGTAATGCCCGCCCATGTTCGTCGTTCTCCGCGGTGGTCACGAACGTGATATCCATGCCACGTACCGTGCTCACCTTGTCGTAATCGATCTCGGGGAATATCAGCTGCTCGGTTACGCCGAAGCTGTAATTGCCGCGGCCGTCAAATCCCTTGGGGTTTAGCCCCCGGAAGTCCCTGATCCGAGGGATGGCCAGGGCGATGAGGCGATCGAAAAACTCCCACATGCGGTCGCCGCGCATCGTGACCGAGGCTCCGACGGGGACCCCTTCGCGCAACTTGAAGTTCGAGATCGACTTTGTCGCGTAGGCCACCTTCGGCCGCTGGCCGGTGATCGTGCTCAACTCGTCCACAGCAGAATCGATCTGCTTGGCGTCTTGGGCGGCCTCACCGACGCCCATGTTGACCACGATCTTCTCCAGGCGTGGGATGCGCATGACGTTGTTTAGCTCGAGTTCGATGGCAAGTGCACCGGCGATCTCATCGTCATATTGCTCCTTGAGGCGCGGAGTCATTCGAGCTCACCTTCGCACTTGCGGCAGACGCGGTACTTGTTGCCGTCGTCGTCGAACCGGAACCCGATCTTGGTCGGCAGGTCGCAGTCGGGGCACATGATCATCACGTTGGAAGCGTTGATCGGCATGTCTTTGTCGATGATCCCACCCTGCATCGTCTGCCCGGTCGGCCGCTGATGCCGTTTGGCGGTGGCCACCCCTTCAACGATGATGCGGTTTTCCGTCGGGAACACCTTGGCGATCTTTGCCTGGGTGCCGACGTCCTTGCCCGCAATGACCATCACGGTGTCACCGGTCTTCAGTTTCATCACAGCACCTCCGGTGCCAGCGAAACGATGCGCATGAACTTCCTGTCCCGCAGCTCGCGTCCGACCGGGCCAAAGATCCGGGTTCCACGCGGCTGCTGCTGGTCGGTGATGAGCACGCACGCGTTGTCATCGAAGCGGATGTAGGTGCCGTCCTTCCGACGGTTCTCCTTCTTGGTCCGCACCACGACCGCTTTTACGATCTCACCCTTCTTGACTGATCCGCCGGGGATCGCGTCTTTGACAGTGGCAACAACGGTATCGCCGAGGCTCCCGTATCGCCTGCCGGAACCACCCAGGACGCGGATGACCAGTACTTCCCTGGCGCCGGTGTTGTCCGCAACCTTGAGGCGCGATTCCTGCTGGATCATCTCGCCCGCTCCACGATCTCGTCGAGACGCCACCGCTTTGTCTTCGAGAGTGGGCGGGTCTCAGCGATGCGGACGGTGTCACCGATGTTGGCCTCGTTGTCCGCGTCGTGGACGTGAAAGCGCCTGCGCACCGGCACGGTCTTGCCGTACTTGGGGTGCCGTTTGGAGTCCCGCACCTCAACGGTCACTGTCTTGTCTCTAGCGTCGGAAACGACGACCCCGACGCGTACCTTGCGACGTGAGCGTTCCATCTACGCCTCCTCCTGCTGTGCCTGCCAGGCTTCGATCTCTTGCTCGCGCATCAGCGTCTTGACACGGGCGATGTCGCGCTTCACCTCGCCCAGGCGCTCGGTGTTGTCGAGCTGGTTGCTGACCATCTGGAATCGAAGGTTGAAAAGTTCCTGCTTGGACTCTTCAAGCGCCTCACCGAGTTCCTTGTATGTCATTGCCCGGAGTTCGGCCGCGTTCATGTGTCCTCCCGCCTGACGAACCTCGTCTTGACCGGGAGCTTGTGCGCAGCCAGGCGCATCGCCTCACGGGCGAGATCCTCATCGACACCGGCCATCTCAAACATCACGCGGCCCGGCTTGACCACGGAAACCCAATATTCGGGGTTGCCTTTGCCGGATCCCATCCTGGTCTCCGCCGGCTTCTCCGTGATCGGCTTGTCCGGGAAGATGGTGATCCAGACCTTCCCACCGCGCTTGATCTTGCGAGTCATCGCGATACGGGCAGCTTCGATCTGACGAGCGGTGATCCAGCCGGGCTCCTGAGACTGGAGGCCATAATCTCCGAACGACACCTTGGTGCCGCCTTTCGCCTTCCCCTTCATGCGGCCCGTATGGACCTTCCGGTATTTGGTGCGCTTGGGCATCAACATCAGGACTCACCGCCGGAATCGTCCGCTTCGCCCTGCTCAGGGGACTGAGAGTTGCCAGTTGCCAGTTGCGAGTTGCCAGTTTCCTCGGCATCGGCACTGGCCTTGTCGGTAGTCGAGTCGGCGGCCTCTTCGTCAGGGCTGGTAACTGGCAACTGGTCACTGGCAGCCTTCTTCGGGTGCGTCTTCGCCATCTTGAACCCGGCAGCGGCTGCGTCTTCTTCGGTCTTGAACCAGACGTCGGCCTTGGTCCGCCCATACATGCTGCTGTCCGACCGGTGATACAGCTTGGAGCTGTCCTTGCCTTTGATCGTGAACTCCGCGTTGGGTTCGCCTTCACCTCTCCAAGAGCCTTGCTCTGGGGCAGTTTCTTCGTCTTCTGCTTCCTCGGCTGACGCCTCGACCATGTTTGCTGCTTCCTCGGCTGGCGCCTCGGAAGTGACTGCGTCTTCTCCAGGCGATGTTTCGAGAAGCGATTCGGTGGCGACCACTCCCTCTGCCTCGGGACTGGCAACTGGCAACTGGTCACTGGCAACTTCTGCCTCTGGGTCGGGACTCTCGACTCTCGACTCAGGACTCTCGACTGATTCGGTGGCGACCACTCCCTCTGCCTCGGGACTGGGAACTGGCAACTGGTCACTGGAAACTTCGGCCTCTGGCGACTGGTCACTGGCAACTTCTTCAACGATGCCCTTGTCGACTTCTTCCGCTTCCTCCCGGGCGGCTGCGAACTCGGCGGCCGCGTCGGCAGCCGTCGCCTTCCGCTTGCCGCCGCCGGCCTCGATGAGACGCTTGCCGCCGCCGGCCTCGACGGTTCGCTTGCCGCCGCCGGCCTCGATGAGACGCTTGCCACCTACCTTGTCCCCCGCCGCCGTTTCTGCGCGGGAACGGGCCGATCGACGACGCTGCGCGGGACCGCCGGCGGCGAGGCGGGCCTCGGCGGAGATCTTGTCGCTGCGGAGACCGCCGCTTGTGAGTATGTCGCCCTTGTACACCCAACACTTGATGCCGACGGCGCCGACGGAGGTGCGCGCCACCGCGGTGCCGTAGTCGACGTCGGCGCGCAGGGTGTGCAGTGGGACCCTGCCTTCGAGGTACCACTCGCGTCGACCCATGTCGGATCCCCCGAGCCGCCCACTTGCCTGAATTCGAACACCTTCGGCGCCCGCCTTGAGCGCGGTAGATACCGCACGCTTCATGGCGCGACGGAAGGCGACACGACCCTCGAGTTGGTCGGCGACGCTGCGAGCCAGCAGGGTGGCGTCAAGCTCTGGATTGGCGACCTCGATGACATTGAACTTGACCTGACGCCCGCTGAGCTTCTCGAGCCCGGCGCGGAGCCGGTCCGCTTCGGATCCGCCGCGCCCGATCACGACACCCGGACGCCCGGTGTGGATATCGATCTGCACCTTCCTATCACCAAGGCGCTCGATGTCGATCCGGGAAACGGCGCCGCGGGTGAGCTCGCCAAGTAGGTACTTGCGGATTCGGTTGTCTTCGTTGACCAACAACGCGTAGTCCTTCTCGCTGTACCAGCGCGACTTCCAGTCTGTGATGATTCCGAGCCGCAGCCCGTATGGGTGGATCTTCTGGCCCATCAGGCTTTCTCCATCTCGTCGGCGACGACGATCGTGATGTGGCTGGTCCGTTTGCGGATGCGGGTCGCCCGACCGCGTGCCCGCGGACGCCACCGCTTGAGCGTGGGACCCTCGTCGGCGTACGCCTCGGCGATGAAAAGCTCGTCTCGATCCAGCGCCATGTTGTGTTCAGCGTTGGCGATGGCAGATCGCAGGCATTTCAGGATGACGCCGGAGGCGCGTCTCTGCGTGTGCGTCAGCACGTCCTCGGCGTCCTCGACCGGCATACCACGCACCAGGTCGAGGACGCGACGTACCTTGTACGGCGACTGGCGGACGTGATTCAACCTTGCGTGCGCCTTCATAGGTTCCTCGCAGCCCGTTCGCCAAGGTTGTGGCCGCGGAATGTCCGCGTCGGAGCGAACTCGCCGAGCTTGTGGCCGACCATCGACTCACTGATGTAGACCGGCACGTGTTTGCGGCCGTCGTGGACCGCGATCGTGTGTCCGACCATCTCGGGGGTGATATCCGAGCGGCGGCTCCAGGTGCGGATGACTCGTTTGTCTCCGCTGTCGTTCGCCGCCTCGATCTTCACCAGCAGGTGCTCGTCGACAAACGGCCCCTTCTTCAGGCTCCTGGCCATCAGCGACGTCCTTTCTTCGATCGGCGGCGCACGATGTACTTGTCGCTTGCCTTTTTCTTCTTGCGGGTCCTGCCCTCCGGCTTGCCCCACGGGCTGGTCGGATGGCGGCCGCCTGAGCTCTTGCCCTCGCCCCCGCCGAGCGGGTGATCGACGGGGTTCATCACCACGCCGCGGGATTGGGGCCGCTTGCCTTTCCACCGGTTCCTGCCCGCCTTGCCGATCTTGACCAGCTCGGCCTCGGTGTTGCCCACCTGGCCGATCGTGGCCCGACAGTCGAGCGGAACTTGTCGCATCTCTCCGGAGGGGAGGCGCAGCAAGGCGACCTTGCCTTCCTTTGACATCAACTGGATGGCCGTTCCGGCGGAGCGGCCGAGTTTGGCCCCGCCCCCGGGACGCATCTCAACGGCGTGGATAATGGTCCCGGTCGGGATGTTGCGCAGCGGTAGCGCGTTCCCCGGCCGGATCTCGGCACCGGAGCCAGACGTCAGCATGTCGCCAACCTCGACACCCACCGGGGCCAGGATGTAGCGCTTCTCTCCATCTACATAGTGGAGCAGTGCGATCCTTGCAGTCCGGTTCGGGTCGTACTCGATGGCGGCCACCTTGGCGGGTACGCCGTCCTTTGCCCTGCGGAAGTCGACGATCCGGTACCGCCGCTTGTGACCGCCGCCGCGGTGGCGCGAGGTGATGCGCCCGTAGGCGTTGCGCCCGGATGACCGTGTCTTCTTCGCCAGCAGGCTCTTCTCCGGCTTCGATTTCGTGACCGACTCGAAGTCCGAAACGGTTTGGAACCGGCGCCCCGGCGACGTTGGTTTGAGTTTCTTCACACCCATGGTTACCTCAGAGAATCTCGATCGAATCGCCGACGGCGAGCTTGACCAGCGCACGCTTGGTGTTCTTGCGCTTTCCGACCACATAGCCGGTGCGCTTGACCTTGCCCTTGCGGTTCAGCGTGTTCACAGAGACCACGGTGACGTCGAATATCTTCGACACCGCCTGCTTGATCTGTGTTTTGTTGGCGCCGCGGTCAACGACAAAGGTGTATATGTTGAAATCCTCGATCAGGTCGTATGACTTCTCGGAGACCACGGGCTCGATGACGACGTCTCGAGGATCGCGGAGGATGCGCTTCATGAGTCTTCGCTCCGCTCAGAGTTATCAGTTGCCAGTTGCGAGTTATCAGTTGCCTCCGTCGATTCCTCAACGACCGAGGTGACTTCACCCACGCCTTCGGCGACATCGGGGTCCTCGCTGGGAACTGGCAACTGGTCACTGGCAACTGCCTCGGCGTGCTCGTCGGTTCCACGCGGCACGCTCTGCCCTAACTCCAGCGTCCCCTGCGACATGATCACGGTCTCCGCCCATAGAACGTCGTAGGTGTTGGCCTGACCGAGGTTGGAGGCGATCACACCGTCGATATTGCGGAACGATTTGATGGCTACACGCTCATGATCCTCGGCAAGAAGCAGCACCTTCCCCGAGACCCCCATCGCGTCGAGCAGGGCCACCGCGTTCTTGGTCCTCGGCGCGTCCCACGCGTCGAAGGTTTCGACGACCTTGATCTGACCGTCGGAAGCCCGCGACGACAACGCGGATCGCAGGGCCAGCCGCTTCATCTTCCTCGGTGTCCGCTGCGAATAGTCACGTGGCTTCGGTCCATGGGCGACACCGCCACCGGCCCATTGCGGAGAACGGATCGATCCGTGGCGTGCTCTGCCCAAGCCCTTCTGACGCCACGGCTTTCGCCCGCCGCCACGCACCTCGGCGCGGGTCTTGGTCGAGTGAGTGCCGGCACGGGCCGCCGCCAGCTGGGCGGTCACCACCTGGTGCATCACCTCCATGTTCGGCTCGATGCCGAAGATGTCGGGATTCAGCTCGACATCTCCGGTTCTTTCGCCGGCTGCGGTGTACAGCTCTGCGATGAGATCAGACACGCTGCTTCACCGCCTCTCGAATCAGCACTACGGCACCCCTAGGCCCGGGAACGGCACCCTTGAGCAAGAGCACGTTGCGGTCGGCGTCGACCTGCACCACCTCCAGGTTCAGGATCGTGGTCTGATCGCCGCCCATACGGCCGGGCATTTTCTTGCCCTTGAATACCCTGGCAGGCGTGGCACAGGCCCCGATGGATCCGGGGGCGCGGTGCACCTTGTGCACGCCGTGACTGGCGCTCGCGCCCTTGAATCCGTGGCGCTTCATCACACCGGCAAACCCTTTGCCCTTCGATATGCCGGCGGCGTCTGCGCGCTGCCCGGCCTCCAGCACCTCGCCGATCGTGATCTCCTGGCCGAGCTCGTATGCGTCGACGTCGTCGACTCTGACCTCAACGACGTGACGGTGCGGAGCCACCCCGGCCTTGGCGAAGTGGCCGGACTGCGCTCGGTTGGCGCTTGCCATCTCCTTATAGGCGATCTGGACGGCGGCGTAGCCGTCGGTTTCGGGCCGCTTGATCTGGGTGACGCGAACAGGACCGGCCTTGATGACGGTCACCGGGATTGCCCGGTTCTCGTCATCGAAGACCTGGGTCATGCCCAGCTTCTCACCAATGATCATGTTCACGTCTTTATCTCCACTTCAACGCCGGCAGGGAGGTCGAGCCGCATCAGCGCGTCGACCGTCTTCGGCGTGGGCTCCAGAATGTCGATGAGGCGCTTGTGGATGCGGATCTCGAAGTGCTCACGACTCGTCTTGTGCACATGCGGGCCGCGAATGACCGTGTAGCGGTGGATCCGCGTCGGCAGCGGTATCGGACCTTTGATCTTCGCCTGGGTGCGGATCACCGTCTCGGCGATCTTGCGCGCGGACTCATCAACCACCGAGTGGTCGTAGGCCTTGAGCCTGATCCTGATCCGATAATCGTTCTCAGCCATTTACGCTCGCTTCGCTCGCTGAGTCGCAAGTCGGAAGTCGCAAGTCTCAAGTTCTTGCTTGCGTCTTGTGTCTTGCGTCTTGTGTCTCATTCAATGATCTTTACTACTCGACCGGCGCCGACGGTCCTACCGCCCTCACGGATCGCAAACCGGAGACCCTCATCCATAGCAATCGCCTTACCCAACACCACCGTCATCTCCGTGTTATCACCAGGCATCACCATCTCAGTCCCCTCCGGCAACTTCACCGCACCAGTCACATCCGTAGTCCGGAAATAAAACTGCGGGCGATACCCATCAAAGAACGGGTTATGACGACCACCCTCCTCCTTGGTCAACACATACACCTGAGCATCGAACTCGGTATGGGGAGTAATCGAACCCGGATCAGCCACCACCTGACCCCGCTCCACATCCTCTTTATCAATCCCACGCAACAACAACCCGACATTGTCCCCAGCCTGAGCCTCATCCAACAACTTACGGAACATCTCAACACCAGTCACCGTCGTCTTCTGCACCTCACGCAACCCAACAATCTCCACCTCATCACCAACATTCAACATCCCCTGCTCAACACGACCCGTCACCACCGTCCCACGACCAGTAATCGAAAACACATCCTCAACCGGCATCAAAAACGGCTTCTCCATCTCCCGAACCGGCTCAGGAACATACGAATCCACCGCCTCCATCAACTCAGTCACATGCGCAGCCTCACCCGCATCCCCCTCCAACGCCTTCAAAGCCGAACCCCGCACCACCGGAATATCATCACCAGGAAACTCATACTCAGACAACAACTCACGAACCTCCAACTCAACCAAGTCGAGCAGCTCGTCATCATCCACCTGATCCGTCTTGTTCATAAACACCACGATGTACGGCACCCCAACCTGGCGCGCCAACAACACATGCTCACGAGTCTGCGGCATCGGACCATCCGCAGCCGACACCACCAAAATCGCACCATCCACCTGCGCAGCACCCGTAATCATGTTCTTGACATAATCCGCATGCCCCGGCATATCCACATGCGCGTAATGACGATTCGGCGTCTCATACTCCACATGCGAAATCGCAATCGTGATCCCCCGCTCCCGCTCCTCAGGAGCCTTATCAATCTCATCAAACGCAACAAACGACGTACCCCCCACACCCGCCTCAGCCAACACCTTCGTAATCGCCGCCGTCAACGTCGTCTTCCCATGATCAATATGACCAATCGTCCCCACATTCACATGCGGCTTCGACCGCTCAAACCTCTCCTTCGCCATCAGCGCCCTCCTCCTATTCGCCTCTGACCTTGGCCACGATTTCCCGGGCGGCGGTCGTAGGGACTTCTTGGTACGAGTGGAATTGCATCGTGTAGTTGGCACGGCCCTGGGTACGCGACCGAAGATCCGTGGCGTACCCGAACATCTCCGCGAGCGGCACCATCGCCTTGACGACCCTGGCTTGATCTCGCTGTTCCATCGCTTCGACCTTGCCTCTGCGGGCAGAGAGGTCGCCGATGACGTCACCCATATAGTCGTCGGGGGTGACGACCTCGATCTCCATGATCGGCTCCAGCAGTTTGACGCCCGCCGCCGAAGCAGCATTCTTGAGCGCCATCGAGCCTGCGATGCGGAAAGCCATTTCGTTCGAGTCCACAGCGTGGCTCGACCCGTCGAGCAACGAAGCTTTCATGTCGACGAGCGGGTAACCGGCGAGGATCCCTGCGTCTAGCGCCTCGCGCATGCCCTTTTCCACGGCGGGGATGTACTCGCGGGGGACGTTACCTCCCTTGACCTTGTCCTCGAACACGAACCCGCTTCCTGGTGGAAGGGGCTCGAGGTCCACGACAACGTGACCGAACATGCCGTGGCCACCGGTCTGTCGCTTGAATTTGGCATCGATCTTGTGCACCGCCCGTTTGATGGTCTCTCGGTAGGCGACCTGAGGGCGTCCGACGTTGGCCTCGACGCTGAACTCACGCACCAGGCGGTCAACGATCACCTCGAGGTGCAGCTCCCCCATCCCGGCGATGATCGTCTGGCCGGTCTCCTCGTCCCCGTGCACCTGGAAGGTGGGATCCTCTTCGGAGAGCTTGGTCAGCGCTTCTCCGAGCTTCTCCTGGTCGCTCTTGGTCTTGGGCTCGATGGCGACCGAGATCACCGGGTCAGGGAAGGTCATCGACTCGAGCTGAACCCGGTCGTTGAGGGCGGTGAGTGTGTCGCCGGTGCGGGTGTGCTTTAGCCCGACCGCAGCCACGATGTCGCCGGTGCGAATCTCCTCGACATCTTCCTGACTGGCGGCATGCATGCGGAGCAAGCGCCCGAACCGCTCCTTCTTGTTGTCGACAGAGTTCAGCACCGAATCGCCCTTTTTCACGGTGCCCGAGTACACGCGCAGATAGGTCAGCTTGCCGACGTAGGGGTCGGTCATGATCTTGAAGGCCAGCGCGGAGAAAGGAGCGTCATCCGAAGGGGGACGCTCCACGCGCTCTTCCTCGTGGCCGGGTTTGAAGCCTTGTACCGGCGGAAGATCGATGGGGGCCGGCAGATAGGCAACGACGGCGTCCAGGAGCGGCTGGACACCCTTGTTCTTGAAGGCAGCGCCACACAGGACCGGCACGAAGTCGCGGTTGATGGTTCCCTTGCGAATCACACGTCGGATCTCCTCCGGATCGAGGTCATGGTCCTCGAGGTACTTCTCGAGCAGGGCCTCGTCCTCAGCAGCGACGACGTCGAGCATTTTGTGGTGCCACTCGTCGGCGAGCGCCGTGTACTCGTCCGGGATGTCAATGACCTCGCGCTCCTTGCCTTCGTCGTCGTGCCACACAATGGCCATCATCTCGACGAGATCGATGACACCAGCGAAGTCGGCTTCTGCGCCCATTGGTATTTGAACCGCAACCGGGTTACCGCCGAGCCGGTCCGCGATCGACTGCATCGAGGCGAAGAAGTCGGCCCCGACCCGGTCCATCTTGTTGATGAAACTGATCCTGGGAACCCCGTACTTGTCGGCCTGGCGCCATACCGTCTCCGACTGGGGCTCGACACCGGAGACGGCATCGAAGACCGCTACCGCGCCGTCGAGGATGCGAAGCGATCGCTCGACCTCAACCGTAAAGTCAACATGTCCTGGTGTGTCGATGATGTTGATCGTGTGGTCATTCCACTCCGCAGTGGTCGCGGCGGAGGTGATGGTGATGCCGCGCTCCCGCTCCTGCTCCATCCAATCCATCACGGCCGCGCCGTCGTGAACCTCACCCATCTTGTAGGTGCGCCCTGTGTAGTAGAGGATCCGTTCGGTCGTGGTGGTCTTGCCCGCGTCGATGTGGGCCATGATCCCGATGTTGCGGATCTTCTCTAGGGGGACGGTGCGTGCCATGGTCGTGTTCTTCTCGTGCGCTACCAGCGGTAATGGGCGAAGGCCTTGTTGGACTCGGCCATCTTGTGGATGTCTTCGCGGCGCTTCACCGCAGCGCCGGTGCGGTTGGCTGCGTCGAGAATCTCGTTGGCCAGCCGCATGGCCATCGTGGGCTCCTTGCGCTTGCGGCCGAACTCGACCAGCCAGCGAACGGCGAGCGTTTGGGAGCGACGGGGCCGTACCTCGACGGGGACCTGATAGGAAGAACCACCAACACGACGCGAGCGCACCTCGACGGATGGTTTGACGTTGTCCACGGCACGCTGCAGTGTCTTCAGCGGATCGTCGCCGGTGCGTTGCTCCACGGTGTCCAACGCCCCATAGACGATGCGCCGGGCCGCGCCCTTCTTGCCCCGCCACAGCACATTGTTGATGAGCTGGGTGACGAGAACCGAGCGGTACACCGGATCCGGTTCGAGTTTGCGGACCTCTGCGGGGGCACGACGCATGCTTACGACCCTTTCTTCGTGCCGTAGCGCGATCGAGCTTGCTTGCGTCCGTCGACGCCGGAAGCGTCCAGGGCGCCACGAATGACCTTGTAACGAACACCGGGGAGATCTTTCACCCTGCCGCCTCTGACCAGCACAATCGAGTGCTCCTGGAGGTTGTGACCCTCGCCGGGGATGTATGCGGTGATCTCTGCACCAGAGGTGAGACGGATACGGGCAACCTTACGCAACGCCGAATTCGGCTTCTTCGGCGTCACTGTGTACACGCGGGTGCAGACTCCCCTCCGTTGCGGGGAGCCGGCAAGACCGACGGTCTTGGACTTCTTTGACTTTGGCTTCCGGCCCTTACGGACCAGCTGCTGTACGGTCGGCACGCGAGTACCGCCCCTTTCTTGCCTGTCTTGGCGACACACCTCAGCCCATGTTTCGGAACCGGGGTTCTTACACACGAAAATCGGCGTCGCCACCTGGCTTCGCCGATCCCTTCTGTGAGCCTCTCCGCTCACGACAGCGCCGTAAGGCGCCTCAGAGTAAGCGCGGACTCCGGCGGGGATACCGGATGGGAGAGTATATCGGTGCACGGGACTAGTACGCAATCGCCGAGTAGATCAGTAGATCAGCGTCTGCCTTTGCTACTGGGCTACTTCGCTACTGATCTACTTCGCCAGCCGCTTCTCTAGCGGGGTGCGGAATCTCGGGGTGACGACTACGCCGTCCAGCCATTCGGTCAGCTCGGTGGCCTTGGCGTCGATCATCGCCCGTGCCTTGCCGTTCACCGGCTCCAGCAGCTCTAGGACCACGCGACCGTCCGGCTGCTGCGCCCACCCGCCGACGACGCGGCCATTGCTCCACACGGTTGGGCCGGCGTTACCATTCCGGTCGAACAGAGCGTTGGTGTAATCACCGGGTACCAGCCTCGCTCCTTCCATCCCATCGTCGTCGGGTCGGGCCGGGTAGCAACGCCGCCCATTCGGGTGGCGGATCTGTGTGCCGGTCGTCCTCGAGAACGTATCCAACTCCTTCGTCGAGCTCCACTTCGACGGCGCCCACATTTCCTAGGGCGGCTCGTGTTGCACCGAGATTCCATCCGGTCCACCACTTCACGTCCACTTCCGTTCCCGGTCCGAAGCTTCGCAACCAGCTCCGCAGCAGATCGACGCGTGCCGTGTCCTGATCGAGCTCGGGCAGCGGGCCACCGAGCCAGGCCTTGGTCGGCGCCCACCGGTACTGGCTCGAGATCCAGCTTCCCTTGGGGCGACCGCGCACGATGCGGCCCTCGATAGCAAGCAGAAACAGCACACGTGTCGACAGCCCGACCGAGCCGCGCCAACTCTTGCCTTCACCGAATTGAATCTTCTGTTTGAGCTCAGGAACGTCTTCGCTCAGTTCCTTGGCGGTGGCCTCACCTCTGGCCTCGAGGGCTTCCAAGGTGGCGGCAGCGACTCGATCGGTGAAGGCGGCGCCGTCGCCGGCTATGCCGCTCTTCTCGATCACGGCCGCGTGGCGTCGGCGCTGGCTCTCGATCAGGGCCTTGGTACACGCTGCGTCCATCATCGCTGCCCCATCGCGGGTGACGACGAACATCGTTCTCCGCATACCAAGCATCCGCAGCAGCGACCGGTCCTCGTAGAGCGCGTCCTCGAGCCGATCGACGGAGAAGTTGCCGACCCTCGCCCAGGCGGCCAGATAAACGGCGGCCGGGTCGCTGGAATGGAGCCCAACGAGACCAGCGGCAACGGACTCCACGTCGGTGGCCGATGTTGCGAGATGGTGGCGAGCACCCAACCGATCTCGTCTCTCCGCTGTGGTGATGTGCAGTGGAGGCACGGATCCGGATACCACCTACGAATTCAAATCGGAAACGCCGGCGGCTCTTGTTCGGGCTCCGTCGGCGTCGGTTCCGCAGGCGGGTGGGGCGCGATCGTGGGCGCCTCGTCCGATGGCACCTGCCGAGTCGGACGGGGGCGGGATCTCAAGCCGCTGAGCAGGATGAACACCAGGAATATGGCAAGAAAGGTTTGCTGGAAATAGAAGGCGGTGGCTATGAGCCCGACGCCGACAACCGTCGAAACCACGGTGGCGACGTTGTCGGCCCGCTTCGGCCAGAAGATCGCCAGCGCGTGATTGAGCATATGCCCGCCGTCGAGCGGGAGCAGTGGAATCCAGTTGAGTACGCCCCAGATCAGCCCGACGAGGATAAAGGTGTCGAGGAAAGCGACTCCCCACACGGGGAAACTTTGATAACCACCCCCGCGACCGAACCCGAGGATCAGCAACCCGGCCGCAATTCCGACGGCGGATCCTGCCGCGGACACGATAAAGCGCTTCCCGGGGCTCATCGTCTCTCTGGGCACCCACTGCGTGTAGCCACCGAGGGCGAACAGGGTGATCGTCACTCCTGTGGCGCCGTAGGCCCTCGCAGTGAAGGCGTGCCCCGACTCGTGGAGGAGAACGGCGAGGAACACGGCTGCGGTCCAGGCGCCAATCTCGGGAGCAGTGTCGTACCTACCGATGCCGAAGAAGGCCACGATCGCAAACGACCAATGAACGGTCACCGGAACGCCGAGTAGTGGAAACTTCAGCATGGGTAAAGGGTAGGAGGGTTATTGAGTCACAAGACGCAAGTCACTGACACAAGCAGGAAACGACTTGCGACTTGCGACTTGCGACTCGCCTATTCGTCTTCCTCGGTCTCAGACTCGGACTCGTCGCCGCCGAGCGATGCCAGCCACTCGGCCGGATCGGCCGGCAGCGCATCGTCACCCGTCTCCGGGATCTCGTCTCCGAAGAGACCGAGGGCAGCCATCACCGTCGCCTCCGGAACCATCGGCTCGATGTCCTGGTAGAACTTGGAGCCGGTACCCGCAGGGATGAGCTTGCCGATGATCACGTTCTCCTTCAGACCCCGCATGAAGTCGGATCGAGACTGAAGGGCAGCCTCGGTGAGCACCCTCGTCGTCTCCTGGAAGGATGCCGCCGACAGCCACGAGTCCGTGGCCAGCGACGCCTTGGTGATCCCCATCAGCTCGGGACGGCCCTCCGCAGGCGCCTTGCCGGCCTCGACAAGCTCCTGGTTGGTGTCGCGGAACTCTTGAGCATCTATCAGCTCGGCTGGGAGATACTGCGAGTCACCGGCGCTGACGATGCGCACCCTGCGCAGCATCTGACGCACGATCAGCTCGATGTGCTTGTCGTGGATATCGACGCCCTGCGAGCGGTACACCTCCTGCACCTGGTCGACGAGATACCGCTGAGCAGCGCGGATACCACGGATGTCGAGCACCTCCTTCGGGTCGAGGGGACCCTCGGTGAGCTGGGAGCCAGGTTCGACCATGTCACCTTCGGCGACACGCAACCGTGCCCGCCGCGGCAGCTGATGCTGCACCTCTTCGTCACCATCGATGACCGTGACGTAGCGGGCGCTGGTGTCCTCGTCCTCATCGAAGCGGATCACGCCGCCGGACTCGGAGAGGATCGCCTTCCCCTTCGGGGTCCTCGCCTCGAACAGCTCCACGACGCGTGGCAGACCATGGGTGATGTCCTCACCAGCGATACCGCCGGTGTGGAATGTTCGCATGGTCAGCTGGGTGCCTGGCTCTCCGATGGACTGGGCCGCCATGATGCCCACTGCGGTCCCCGGCTCAACCATATGGCCCGTGGCCAGATCGATGCCGTATGAGAGTTTGCTGATGCCGAAGCGGGACTCGTCGGTCAGCGGTGAGCGCACCCGGAGCTCGGTGAGATCCTCCATCTCCTCGATACCGATTACCGCGTCGCGATCGAGGACCAGATCCTTCTTCAACTTGCGACCATCAGGCAACTCGACGAACTTGCGGCCGTCCTTGACGTCCTCAGCAAGCGCGCGGCCGAAGATGTGGTTCTGCAAGTGGCGGACGGATGAACCGTCGTCCTCCCTGGTTCTGATCACGATCCCCGGATCTTCGGACTCGTCGTCGTGGATGATGATCTCCTGCGACACGTCAACAAGCCTGCGTGTCAGGTATCCGGAGTCGGCGGTGCGCAGCGCGGTGTCGGCGAGCCCCTTTCGCGCCCCGTGCGTCGAGATGAAGTACTCGAGCACCGACAGCCCTTCCCGGAAGTTCGACTTGATCGGCTGCGGGATGATGTCGCCCTTCGGGCTCGCCACCAGACCGCGCATGCCGGCGATCTGTCTCAGCTGCATGATGTTCCCGCGGGCGCCCGATCGGACCATCATGTCCATCGGGTTGAACCGCTCGGCTTTGAGGGTGGCCGACATGGCGTCCTTGACCTCGTCGGTGGCCTCTGTCCAGATCTCGATGAGCTCCTGGTGACGCTCCGCCTCGGTGATGACGCCCTTCTGATACAGGGCTTCCATCTTCTCGGCGCGGTCATCGAAGCGCGCCAAGATCTCCGCCTTCTCCGGCGGGGTCTTGACATCTTCAAGGCCGATGGTCAGGCCAGCCTTGGTGGCGAACTCGAAGCCGAGCGACTTTATCGCGTCGAGACAGCGCGCCACATCAGGCTTGTCATAGCGGCGGATGATCTCGTCGATCACCGTGCGCATGTCTGCCTTGAACACCGGTGCGTTGACGTAGGGGAACGTGGTAGGGAGCCCCGCGTTGAGGAGCGCCCTCCCCAGCGTCGTCTCGGTGAGGCCTTTGGGGTCAGGCGGCTCCTCGTCGATGAGGTCGCCGAGCGACCGCTTGAGCTCCTTGTGGGCCTCCGGGTCTCCGGCAAGGTCGCCGATACGCAGCTTGATCGGAGCGTGCAGCGAGATGTGTCCAGCCTCGTAAGCCATACGGGCTTCGTCGACGCTAGAGAAGGCTCGGCCGGCGCCCTTGGCATCTTCGATCAGATCCGACAGGTAGAACACTCCGATAACCATGTCCTGCGACGGGGTGACGATCGGACGACCCGACGCCGGGCTGAGCACGTTGTTCGACGAGAGCATCAACAGCCTGGCCTCGGCCTGAGCCTCCGCCGAGAGTGGCAGATGTACTGCCATCTGGTCGCCGTCGAAGTCGGCGTTGAACGCCTCGCAAACCAGCGGATGCAGCTGGATCGCCTTTCCTTCGACCAGCACCGGCTCGAACGCCTGGATCCCAAGGCGATGCAGCGTCGGCGCCCGGTTCAGCAGCACCGGATGCTCCTCGATGACTTCACCGAGAACGTCCCACACCTGAGGACGGCGCCGCTCGACCATGCGCTTGGCGGCCTTGATGTTCTGGGCGGCGTCGATGTCGACGAGCCGCTTCATCACGAAAGGCTTGAACAGCTCGAGGGCCATGATCTTGGGCAGCCCGCACTGGTGCAGCAGCAGTTGCGGTCCCACCACGATGACCGAGCGCCCCGAATAGTCGACGCGCTTGCCGAGCAGGTTCTGACGGAATCGCCCCTGCTTGCCCTTGAGCATGTCGGACAACGACTTCAGGGGCCGATTGCCTGGGCCCGTCACCGCCCGACCGCGTCGACCGTTGTCGAATAGTGCATCCACGGCCTCTTGGAGCATCCGCTTTTCGTTGTTGACGATGATCTCGGGTGCTCCAAGGTCGATCAGACGCTTCAGCCGGTTGTTCCGGTTGATCACCCTGCGGTACAGGTCGTTCAAGTCGGACGTGGCAAAGCGGCCGCCATCGAGCTGCACCATCGGACGCAGATCGGGCGGAATCACCGGGACGACGTCGAGGATCATGCTCTGCGGGTCGTTGAGGCCCTCTGCGAACGGTTTGGTGACCTTCATCCGCTTCATCGCCCGTTGCCTGCGCTGCTGCGACCGGGCTTCCAGATCCTCACGGAGTTTGCTCATCTCCTCGTCGAGATCGAGACGAGCGATGAGGGCCTTGAGATTCTCTGCGCCCATGCCGCCCTCGTAGTAGTCGCCGTAGCGGTCGACGATCTCGCGCCACAGCTGCTCGGACTCGATCAGCTGCTTTGGCTTCATCGTCCGGAAGGTGTCGAAGGCCTCCTGCAACAGCTCGACCTCTACACCGGCCCTCTCCTCGCGGTCCTTGATCTCACGCTCGACCTCGCGACGACGAGCGTTGACTTCCTGGGTCTTGGCGCCTGCCTCTTCCATCTGCTCGAGTTCCTTCTCGAGGCGCTCGAAACGCGCCTCCTTCCACTGCTCGTGCTCTTCCCCTATGAGCTGGAGTTCGTGGCGGGTGGCCTCTTCCAGGTCGGGAAGATCAGCCTGCCGCTTGTCGTCATCGACAAAGGTGACGATGTAGGCGGCGAAGTAGATGACCTTCTCCAGATCCTTCGGCGACATGTCGAGCAGGTAACCGAGACGGCTGGGGACGCCTTTGAAGTACCAGATGTGAGTGACCGGGGCGGCGAGCTCGATGTGGCCCATGCGCTCCCGCCGCACCTTGGCACGGGTGACCTCGACGCCGCAGCGCTCACATACCACGCCGCGGAAACGCACCCGCTTGTACTTGCCGCAATAACACTCCCAGTCGCGTGTCGGCCCAAAGATGCGCTCATCGAAGAGCCCTTCCTTCTCCGGCTTCAGCGTCCGATAGTTGATCGTCTCCGGCTTCTTCACCTCTCCGAACGACCACGCTCGGATCTGGTCGCTTGCCGCCAGGCTGACCTTCAGTTCATCAAACAGTTGCGTCACTATGCCTACCCCTAAACGTTGATTTCGGCCTTTTCCGGCCGAGAGATATCGATCCCAAGCGATGCCGCGGTGCGGAACACGTCCTCCTCGAGATCCTCGAGCTCGACTTCCTCACCAGCGGAGAGCATCTCGACGTTGAGGCCGAGGCTCTGCATCTCTTTTACCAGCACCTTGAATGACTCGGGGATCCCGGGTTCCGGGATGTTCTCGCCCTTGACGATCGCCTCGTACACCTTGACCCGGCCACGGACATCGTCGGATTTGATCGTCAGCACCTCCTGGAGGGCGTAGGCGGCGCCGTATGCCTCGAGCGCCCACACCTCCATCTCTCCAAATCGCTGCCCGCCGAACTGGGCCTTGCCGCCAAGCGGCTGCTGGGTGATCATCGAGTACGGGCCGGTTGAGCGGGCGTGGATCTTGTCGTCCACGAGGTGGACCAGCTTCATGATGTACATGTACCCCACGGTGATCCGCGAGTCGAACGGCTCACCAGTCCGTCCGTCGTAAAGCAGGGCCTTGCCGACGCCGTCGACCAAGGTCTCACCGTCGCGGTTGGGGTTGGCGTGCTCGAGCACCTTGAGGATCTCGTCCTCGTGAGCGCCGTCGAACACGGGAGTTGCCACCTTGGTCCACTCCGGTGCACCCTTGGCCGCCGGGCTGTCCAGCCCATCAAACGCCTCCCAGCCCTGGGCCGCACCCCACCCGAGGTGGGTTTCCAGCACCTGGCCGAGGTTCATCCGGGACGGAACGCCAAGCGGCGACAGAATGATGTCGACCGGAGTGCCATCCGGGAGGAATGGCATGTCTTCCTCGGGGAGGATCTTGGCGATCACGCCCTTGTTGCCGTGTCGTCCGGCAAGCTTGTCGCCTTCCGAGATCTTGCGCTGCTTGGCAACGTATACCCGGACGAGCTCGTTCATGCCGGGAGGCAGGTCGTAACCCTCGTCCCTTCTGAACTCCTTGACCGCGATCGCCTTGCCGGTCTCGCCGTGCGGGACCTTCAGGGACACGTCGCGGACCTCTCGCGCCTTCTCACCGAAGATGGCTCGGAGCAGCCGCTCCTCCGGCGTCAGCTCGGTCTCACCCTTGGGGGTGATCTTGCCGACGAGGTAGTCGCCCGGGTCGACTTCGGCGCCGATCCGGATGATGCCCCTGTCGTCGAGGTCGGAGAGCACCTCTTCGGCAACGTTCGGGATGTCTCGCGTAATCTCCTCGGCGCCGAGCTTGGTATCGCGAGCCTCGATCTCGTGCTCTTCGATGTGGATCGAGGTGAGCACATCCTCCTTGACCAGCCGCTCGGACAGGATGATCGCATCCTCGAAGTTGTGTCCGTTCCACGGCATGAACGCCACCAGCAGGTTACGGCCGAGCGCCAGCTCGCCGTCCTCGGTGGACGGGCCGTCTGCGAGAACGGTTCCCTCCCTGATCTTGTCGCCTTCCCTGACGATTGGCTTTTGGTTGATGTTGGTGCCCTGGTTGGAGCGCTCGAACTTCTGCAACTTGAAGGTGTGCCGCTTGTTGGTGTCAGCCTCCTTGACCACGATCTCGGTGCCGGTGACAGACACAACGTCACCGGCCACCGGGCTGAGGATCACGTCGCCGCTGTCCGCGGCGGCGCGCTCTTCCATACCGGTACCGACCAGCGGGGCGTCTGTCGTGACCAGTGGCACCGCCTGGCGCTGCATGTTGGATCCCATGAGGGCGCGGTTGGCGTCATCGTGCTCGAGGAAGGGGATCAGGGCCGTTGACACCGAAACCAGCTGCTTCGGTGACACGTCCATGTAGTCCACTTCCTTGGGAGGGACCGAGTCGACCTCACCGCCGGTCTTACGCACGAGGACGCGGTCGTTGACGAAGGACCCGTCCTCCTTCAGGGGCGCATTCGCCTGGGCGATGACGTGCCCCTCTTCGAGGGACGCCGTCAAGTAGTCGATCTTGCGGGTGACCTTGCCCTTTACGACCCGGCGGTAGGGGGTCTCGATGAACCCGAAGCGGTTGACCTTGGCGTAAGAAGCCAGCGATCCGATGAGGCCGATGTTCGGGCCCTCCGGCGTCTCGATCGGGCACATTCTCCCGTAGTGGGAGGGGTGCACGTCGCGCACCTCGAAGCCTGCCCGTTCCCTGGAAAGGCCCCCAGGACCGAGGGCTGACAGCCGGCGCCGATGGGTGAGCCCGGCAAGCGGATTGGGCTGGTCCATGAACTGGCTCAGCTGACTGGTGCCGAAGAACTCCTTGATCGAGGCGACGACCGGCCGGATGTTGATCAGCGTCTGTGGTGTGATCGCCTCCGGGTCCTGGGTTGTCATCCGCTCCCGGACCACACGCTCCAGCCGGCTCAATCCAACCCGGATCTGGTTTTGGATCAGCTCGCCGACGGTACGCACACGCCGGTTCTGGAAGTTGTCGATGTCATCGACGCGGAATCCGTCCTCGCCATCGTGGAGCGCGATCAGGTACCGAATCGAGCTGAGGATGTCGTCGTCGGAGAGCATCCCGTCCTCGGCGATGCTGTACTTTTCGAGGTCGACCTGGGGAAGACCGAGTTTCTGGTTCAGCTTGTAGCGACCGACACGAGTGAGGTCGTACCGCTTCGGGTTGCTGAACAGGGTGTTGATCAGCCCTCGCGCCGATTCGACGGTGGTCAGCTCTCCCGGCCGCAGCTTGCGGTACAGGTCGAGCAATGCCTCGTCCTTGGTGTCGGTCGGGTCCTTTTCCAGGGTGTTGGCGATGAGCTGCGAGCCGTTGAACAGGGCGAGGATCTCCTCGTCGGTCTCTGCGATGCCGAGGGCGCGGATGAACGTCGTCACGAACTGGCGACGTTTGCGATCAACCCGGATCCCGACCGTTTCCTTCTTGTCGACGTCGAACTCGAGCCAGGCACCACGGCCCGGGATGATCTTGCCCGAATACAGATCGCGGTCGGTTGTCTTGTCGATGCTGACGTCGTAGTAGACCCCGGGGCTGCGAACCAGCTGGCTTACGACAACGCGCTCGGTTCCGTTGATGATGAAGGTGCCGTTGTCGGTCATCATCGGGAAGTCACCGAGAAAGACCTGCTGCTCTTTGATCTCACCGGTCTCGCGGTTGAGGAACCGCGCGGTTACGAACAGCGGGTTCGAATAGTTGCTATCGCGGTCCTTGGCCTCTTCGATTGTCTCTGTCGGGTCACCGAATCGATGGTCGGTGAGCTCGAGCGCGAGGTTTCCTGTGAAGTCTTCGATAGGCGAGACTTCCTCGAACATCTGGCGAAGGCCACTCTCGAGGAAGATTTTGAATGACTCGCGTTGGACACCGAGAAGATCGGGTAGTGGCTGGACTTCGGGCAGTTTGGCAAAGGACAATCGGGTCGAGCGCGCACGTGCCAAAGGAGGGGCCTCCTAAATAAGAATCGACGACCACCGGGCGAGGGCGAGCGTCCGAGCATAGCAGTAAACCGGAATAGCGCACAACTATTCCGGCTCTTCCTAAGGAGAGTCGCGAAAAGACATTCAACTTGCTCCCAGACGATACCGCGAACCGGGACCGCGAGTCAAGGGTCATCCGGCCAATGAGTCGCAAGTCGCAAGTCCCAAGTCCCAAGTCGGGCGCACCGGCCCCGTCTTGCTTGCGTCTTGTGACTTGCGACTTGCGACTCTGCTACCGCAGCTCGACCGTGGCGCCGGCGACCTCCAGGGCCTCCTTCGCCTTTTCGGCAGCTTCCTTGTCCACACCCTCGAGAACCGGTGCGGGCGCACCGTCGACGAGCGCCTTTGCCTCCTTCAGGCCCAGGCTGGTGAGGTTACGAACCTCCTTGATCACCTGTACCTTCTTCTGGCCGACTTCGGTGAGCATGACGTCGTAGTCGTCCTTCTCTTCGTCGGCGGCTTCGCCATCGCCACCACCGGCGGGGGCTGCGGCTAGGGCGACGGGTGCGGCAGCCGTGACGTCGAATTTCTCTTCGAAGGCCTTGAGGAACTCAGACAGTTCTAGCACGCTCATCTCCTCGAACGCCTCGAGCAGCTCCTTACTCTTCAGCTTGGTTGCCATGGATTACTCCTTTTCGTCGGCAGCATCGGCCGCCTCGTCTTCGTTGGATTGTTCTGTGGCGGCCTGGTCGGCTACATCGGGTTCATCGGTCTCGGCAGCCACATCGTTTCTCGTGTCATTGTCGCCTTGGTCGGCCGACGCATCGGCAGCGGGAGGTGCGTCATCGCCGCTCGGTTCCTCTGTGGCTTCGGGTGCCTCGTTTGACGAATCAGCATCTGGAGCCGGTTCATCCTTTGCGCTCGCTTCGTCGTGCGCGGGCTCGGCATCCTCTGCACCGGTCGCAGCTACAGCTCCGCTGCCTTCAGTCTCATCTTCGGCCTGATCGTCTTGCTGAGGACTGACGACTGAAGACTCCGGACTCTCTTCCTCTTTCTTCTCCAGAAGCTGCTGGAACACGGTGGCCGCGTTGCGCGGCAGGGCGGCGAGCAAACCGGCCATCTGGGCCATGGGTGCAGCAAAGGCCCCAGCGATCCTGGCCAACAGAACCTCGCGAGGATCGAGATCGGCGAGTTGCGAGACGCGTTCCGGGCTCAGGAACTCTGCGCCGAGAACCCCACCCTTGATGATCATGACGTCGTGGTCCTTGGCGAATGCTTTCAAGGCCTTGGCTGCGGCCGCCGGGTCACCGTCGGCAAAGGTGAGCGCCGTCGGACCGGACAGGAGATCATTCAGCTCGTCGGTCATGTCAGCAGCAGCGAGCCGAGCGAGGGTCATCTTGACGACCTTCATCTCGGCACCGTTCGCCTTGAGCTGGCGACGCAACACCTGCTGCTCTTTGACCGAAAGTCCGGCGTACTCCGTCACAAACACGGCCCGCGCTCCGTCGAGGCGCTCCTTGATGTCGGCGACCGCCTGGACCTTCTCCGGTCGTGGCATTCGTCGTCCTCCTGTCATGGCTTTTCTCACCCCGGGGGACGGCGCCCGAACATGAGAAGCGGGCTCCCGTCCCAAGACGCGGAGCCCTCTACAGAGGACGACCTACGCCGGCGCCGCCGAAGCGGTCTCATGCAAAAAGCACCTGCGGTCTGAGGCTTTGAGGTTGTGGAGGGGATCGTAGGACGCGATGTGCTCTAACGACAAGGCGTAGATCAGTAGCCAAGTAGCGCAGTAGCCAAGGCAGACACTGATCTACTGATCTACTGATCTACTGATCTACTTGTTACGCGCAGGCGCCCGGCGGTAGCCGGGCGCCTGTCATAGCGGTGAGACCAATGGCGACCCGCACGCGGGTCCCACTTCCGAGGATTCGGGCAGACGGCGGGCCAGGAAGCCATCTACTCGTCTCCACCTCGGATTGAGGGCCAGGGTAGGGGCTGGCCTTCGGGTGGTCCGGGGTGGCTGGGTTTCCCGCCTGGAACGGTGGTGGATCGTCCCTTGAGCCTGGTCTCCAAGGCCCCCCCGCTATGTAACTCAGAGTATTGCAGGGTGGCCCAGGACCTGGCAACAGGTTTGTGAAAAAGAGTCATCAGTAGTCAGTGGTCAGTCATCAGCCCGCGACACGCTGTTTTGCTTGCGTCTTGCGACCTGCGTCTTGCGACTACCGACTTTCTTTGATCAGATCTTCCAGATCAGCTAGATCAATCCTTATTCCAGGGCCCATAGTGGAGGTGATCGTCACACTGTTGACGAAGCGGCCCTTCGTCGTCGCCGGCCGGGCGCGATAGATCTCGTCGGCGATGGCGACCAGGTTGATCAGCAGCTTGTCGGCATCGAACGAGACGCGACCGATAGGCACGTGGACGTTCCCGTAGCGATCGTTGCGGTACTCGACCCTGCCGGCCTTGAACGCTTTTACGGTCTTGCCGATGTCCTGCGTGACCGTCCCGCTCTTCGGGTTCGGCATCAACCCGCGGGGACCGAGAACCGGCCCGAGCTTGCCGACAACCGACATCATGTCTGGAGACGCGATTGTCACGTCGAAGTCGAGCGATTGCGAGCCGGCCTGGATGGCGTCGGCAAGCTCCTTGCCACCGACCAGGTCGGCACCAGCCTCCTCTGCGGCGCGGGCCAGGTCGCTCTCGGCAAATACAACTACGCGGACGTCTTTGCCGGTGCCATGGGGGAGGCTCACCGTGCTGCGAACGAGCTGGTCGGCCTGCCTGGCGTCGATTCCGAGCTGGAACGCCATATCCACGCTCTCGTCGAATTTGGCGAAGGCCATCTGCTTGACGAGCTCGACGGCCTCTTTGGGTCCATAGCTCTTCGTGGTGTCGAACTCAGCCTCGATGGCGGATCGATTCTTGGACTGCATCTGTTTTCCTCCTCGTGGTTCAAGCGAGGCAGTCGCCTCTCCCACTTTTTACGTATTACGTATTACGTATTACGGCTCGCTAGCCGCTGACCGTGATCCCCATCGACCGGGCCGTTCCCTCGACGATCTTCATCGCCGCCTCGATGTCGTTGGCGTTGAGGTCGGGCATCTTGGTCTCGGCGATCTGGCGAACCTGGGATCTGGACACGTTGCCAACCTTCTCCCGGTGAGGCTCCGGCGATCCCTTCTCCAGGCGCGCCGCCTGCCGCAGCAGCACCGCTGCCGGAGGCGTCTTGGTGATGAACGTGAAGCTCCTGTCCTCGTAGATCGAGATCTCTGCCGGGATGATCGTTCCGGCATGTTGCGCCGTCTCGGCGTTGTATGCCTGGACGAACTCCATGATGTTGACTCCGTGCTGGCCAAGCGCCTGGCCTACCGGCGGGGCAGGGCTTGCCTGTCCGGCGGGAATCTGTAGCTTGAGCACGGTCATCAGCCTTTTACGACCCATCGGGGAACCTCACTCGTCTAGTACTTGACGATCTGGTCGAAGTTGAGCTCAACCGGTGTTTCGCGGCCGAAGATGTCCACGAGCACCCGAACCTTCGACTGGTCGACGTTGATGTCTTCGATGACGCCGTTGAAGTCGGCGAACGGGCCTTCGACAACCCTGACGGTCTCGGAGACCTCCCACGCCGGTTTGAACGTCGGCTTCTCTTTCTTGGCTCCGTCTTCCTTCTCAACTCCGAGGATGCGCTCGACCTCGCGGCGCGACATGGGAGACGGCTGGGTGGATGATCCGACGAACCCGGTCACGCTCGGCGTGTTGCGTACCGCGTACCAGGTGTCGTCTTCCAGGTACATGCGTACCAGCACGTATCCGGGGAATTTCTTACGCTGGACGGTCACCTTCTTGCCGCCCTTGTATTCGACGACATCCTCCATCGGGATGACGACATCAAACACCTTGTCCTCGAGGTGCATCGACTTGATCCGGGTCTCAAGGTTGGCCTTCACCTTGTTCTCGTAACCCGAGTACGAGTGGATGACGAACCAGCCACCGGGGAGGTCATAGGGGCTGAGCGGCGGTTCCTCGACGACCGGCTCTACGTCTTCTGCGCCTTCCTCGACCTCTTCGAGAACTTCTTCGATCGTTTCGCTCATCAGCCCAGATTCCTCATCACAGACAGAATGGCTCTGGTAAATACGTAGTCGAGTCCGGCGATATAGAAGGTCAATACGGTGCTCACCGCAAACACAACAATGGTGTAGGTCGCCAGCTCCTCGCGAGATGGCCAGGTGACCTTCTTGAGCTCGGCACGCACCTCTTGGAAGAACTGCAGGACACCGGTCCGCTCTTTGCGCTTGGTCGGCTGCTGCTGCTTCTTGGCGCGCGCCTCTTCCTTGGCTTGCAGCCGTCGCATCTGGCGGTTCATCCTGCGGTCCTCCTAGGGGCAGGGGTGGCGGGACTCGAACCCACAACATCCGGTTTTGGAGACCGGCGCTCTGCCAATTGGAGCTACACCCCTCCGGCCGGTTCAGGCCCGGACACAAGTATATGGAGCGTTCCCTGCAAAGCACAACGCACAGTGGCGCCCCCATCGTACGCCGATCCGACGAGGTCGACGACGACGAACCTGGTTCAGACCGGCGCCTGAAGACGGCGCACAATCAGCGCCAGCGTGCCTGCGGTAGCGACAACCGCGGCACTGGCCGCGGCGACAGCGACAACCCGCGACTGCACCGTCTGTCGGGTGCGCCTCGCTACCTCGATGACGGGATCGGTCAGCCGCCCCATCACCGATGAGACGAATCCCTGCGGCGCCTGGAAGGCAACCGTGGAGAGCTCGGCGAGATGGCGCCGCAGCGACCGGTAGTGGGCGGCCTCGGCCTGGCAGCGCAAACAGCTCGCGGTATGCCCGGCTAGGCGAGTTCCCAATTCACTCGGGTCCCCGATGTCGGGGAGCCGCATGGCAACGATCCGGCAGGTCGCATTCACGAGCGGTCCGCCTTGTGTTCCCATAGGGCGGAGCGCAGCACCTTCCGCCCGCGATGCAATCTGACCTTGGCCGCAGTGATCGAGATCTCGAGATGCTCAGAGATCTCGGCGTGGCTCCAGCCGTAAACGTCTTTGAGAACGACGACTCTGCGCAAAGGGTCGGCGAGGTCGCCAAGGGCGGTTTCGAGATCGGGGCGCAATGCCGCGCTCTCGCCGGCACGTTCCGGGGTCAGCCCGTCGGCTTCTGGATCCACATGCATAGCGTCCAATGCATCGGTCTTGGTGCGCTTCTTGCGCTCGAGATGAGTGAGCGCCGTGTTCACCGTGATCCGATGCATCCAGGTAGAGAACTTCGCATCGCCCCGGAATCGAGGGATGGCGCGCCAGGCTCGCACGAACGCCTCTTGGGAGACGTCGTACGCGAGTTCCCGGTCCGAAACCATTCGTACCGCCACCGTGTACACCTCATGCTGGTGGATCCTGACGAGTTCACCGAACGCCGCATCGTCACCCAATGCCGCCAGCCTCACCAGGGCTTGTTCGTCGACTGGTCCGACCTCGCGCCCGCTCATGGCGTTACCCCACGGATGGTTGCGTCTGCGGTAACGATCGTGGCGTCTCCTGCGGTCAATTGCAACGACAGCTTCGCCTCGTCCCCGGATCGGGAGTCGACCGCAGCCGTGGTGGCGGCAGCAACATTGGGGCGGAGGGCATTGCGGAACCTGGCCTTGATCGAGACGACAGGAGCCTCACCCTCGACGAAAGACGCCGCATGTTGCGTGAGCCAGGCGTTGAGCAGCAGCCCATGCACCACCACACCGTCGAGCCCGGCAGCCCGCGCCGCCTCGTGGTCCCAATGCAGCGGGTTGAAGTCGACGGTCGCCGCGCCGTACTTGACCAAGTCGGCCCGGCTCGCAGATCTGGCGACGACGTCGACTCCGCCGTCGGTTGGGAGCGATCGCTTTCCCGGCGCCTCGCTTGTCGCCCTGGCATCGGCACGAGGTTCACCCTGGTCCGTCTCGGGCTCCCCTGCCGCCTGATTCGACATGAGGAAGGTGGAGCGGGACTCGAGCACCAGGCGATCGCCTACGGCCGCGTTCGCCGAAAAGGTGAGGAAGAAGGTACCGGATCGTTCCCTCACGCGATCGACGGTGCCTTTGATCGCTACGACATCACCGGGGTGGATCGGCGATGGGTAGGTGAAGGATTGATCAACGTGGATGAGCGTCTTGATGTACTCGGCGATGCGAGGATCCCAGAGGAACTCGCCTGCCACACGGAACAAGAGGGCGGCGGCATACCCGGGGGGTGCGCTTTCGATCCAGCGCTCCGGTAGATCTCCCGTCGCCTCCACGAAGGCAGCGATCCGTTCGCTGTCAACAACGTGACTGATGGGCCCAATGACCAGCCCGTCCATGTCGGCAGGTGTCATGGGGGTGAGAGTACCGGTTGCCGCGGTCGCAGCCACGGGTAGTTCGCAGTTCGTATCAGGTATCTAGTACCCGGTCCGACGTGATACGTAATACGTGATACGTAATACGGGAAACCCGCTTTCAGCGGGTTTCCTTGTGCAACGTGTGCTCTCGGCACCAGCGGCAGTACTTACGCAACTCCAGGCGTTCCCTGGTGTTGGCCTTGCTCTTTGTGGTTACGTAGTTCCGCCGTTTGCACACCTCGCAGGCAAGTGTGATCGGCGGTCGTTTGGCGCTAGCCATTTTGTGCTCGCTCGTTTCACTCGTTCGCAGTTCCCAGTTTCCAGTTACCAGTTACCAGCAGGACTGGGAACTGGCAACTGGTCACTGGTCACTCATTCAATGATCTTTACTACTCGACCGGCGCCGACGGTCCTACCGCCTTCACGGATCGCAAACCGGAGACCCTCATCCATAGCAATCGCCTTACCCAACACCACCGTCATCTCCGTGTTATCACCAGGCATCACCATCTCAGTCCCCTCCGGCAACTTCACCGCACCAGTCACATCCGTAGTCCGGAAATAAAACTGCGGGCGATACCCATCAAAGAACGGGTTATGACGACCACCCTCCTCCTTGGTCAACACATACACCTGAGCATCGAACTCGGTATGGGGAGTAATCGAACCCGGATCAGCCACCACCTGACCCCGCTCCACATCCTCTTTATCAATCCCACGCAACAACAACCCGACATTGTCCCCAGCCTGAGCCTCATCCAACAACTTACGGAACATCTCAACACCAGTCACCGTCGTCTTCTGCACCTCACGCAACCCAACAATCTCCACCTCATCACCAACATTCAACATCCCCTGCTCAACACGACCCGTCACCACCGTCCCACGACCAGTAATCGAAAACACATCCTCAACCGGCATCAAAAACGGCTTCTCCATCTCCCGAACCGGCTCAGGAACATACGAATCCACCGCCTCCATCAACTCAGTCACATGCGCAGCCTCACCCGCATCCCCCTCCAACGCCTTCAAAGCCGAACCCCGCACCACCGGAATATCATCACCAGGAAACTCATACTCAGACAACAACTCACGAACCTCCAACTCAACCAAGTCGAGCAGCTCGTCATCATCCACCTGATCCGTCTTGTTCATAAACACCACGATGTACGGCACCCCAACCTGGCGCGCCAACAACACATGCTCACGAGTCTGCGGCATCGGACCATCCGCAGCCGACACCACCAAAATCGCACCATCCACCTGCGCAGCACCCGTAATCATGTTCTTGACATAATCCGCATGCCCCGGCATATCCACATGCGCGTAATGACGATTCGGCGTCTCATACTCCACATGCGAAATCGCAATCGTGATCCCCCGCTCCCGCTCCTCAGGAGCCTTATCAATCTCATCAAACGCAACAAACGACGTACCCCCCACACCCGCCTCAGCCAACACCTTCGTAATCGCCGCCGTCAACGTCGTCTTCCCATGATCAATATGACCAATCGTCCCCACATTCACATGCGGCTTAGACCGCTCAAACCTCTCCTTCGCCATCAGCGCCCTCCTTGGGCTGGGGTTGTCTCTTCCATCCTGGCGTAGCGGAGGGCGGACTCGAACCGCCGACCTCTAGATTATGAGTCGAGCGCTCTTACCGTCTGAGCTACTCCGCCATGTCTCCGGCCGTGGCCGGGTGCCAAGCCTCCTCCGGGACTCGAACACGGGACCCCTTCCTTACCATGGAAGTGCTCTACCACTGAGCTAAGGAGGCAGGGCTCGTGAAGAATACCTCCACGAGTGCTGGGAGGAGGATTTGAACCTCCGTAGGCGTCTGCCGACAGATTTACAGTCTGCTCCCTTTGGCCGCTCGGGCATCCCAGCGTGCGAGTCACGAGTCGCGAGCCCGAACTCAGCAGCGCTGCAGGTTACCGCGTGTGTGGCCCCATCGTCTTCGAGTTCGCTCGGCTTCCTAGCTCAGGGGTGATGCCATCTGTGTCAGGCGGTCGATCCGCTCCGCGATCGGCGGATGCGTCGAGAACATCGAGCTGAACCGCATCTCTTTCCGTCGCTTCTCGGAGACGCTGCGGAAGGGATCGGCAATGAAAAGGGTCGACGCCGACGCACCGACCTCCATCGGGTGTTTGGCCGTTCCCTGGTCGAGTTTGGAAAGGGCGCTGGCCAGGGTGAGCGGCGAACCGGTCAGCTCGGAGCCGGATCGATCGGCCTCGAACTCGCGGGACCGGCTGATCGCCATCCTGATGATCAGGGCGACGATGGGGGCGATGATGATCGCCGCCAACCCGGCGATGGCGGTCAATCCGTTGTTGCCACCCCCACCGCGGCGCCCCATCGACCCCCAGAACGCCATCCGGGCGAGGAAGGACAAGGCGATGCCGATGGTGGCTGCCACCGACCCGATCAGGATGTCGCGGTTCTTCACATGAGCGAGCTCATGGGCGAGCACCCCCTCGAGCTCCTGGTAGTTGAGGGCGTCGACGATGCCCGTGGTCACCGCCACCGCGGCGTGTTTCGGGTTCCTCCCGGTGGCGAAGGCGTTGGGCTGCTTGGAGTGGATGAGGTAGATGTCGGGCATCGGCATACCGGCCCGCATCGTCAGCGACCTCACGATCCCGTACACGTCTGGCAGCTCGTGCTCGGCGACCGGACGGGCCCGCGCCGCCTTGATGGCCAGCTTGTCGGAGAAGAAGTACATGGCGAAGTTGATCGCGACGGCGATGCCGAGGGCGATCAGAGCGCCCTGCGGCCCGAAGAAGAACCACCCGGCACCGACGAAGATGCCGCCGAGCAGAGCGAGCAGCGCGACGGTTTTGGCATTGTTGGCCATGGGGCTAAGGCTACCGGGCGGGGCGAGATGTTTTCGGGGGGTCTTGGTGTGCGCGAACGGGGGAGCCTTATTGCGGGCAGCGGTGGATTCTCGAACACGCCCTCAGTGGCATGATTCCTACTTCGCCACCATGACGCGAAAGTCGCCGAGACCACGAGGGTGGAGCAGAGTGCGGGCGTCGGTGGCCTCGGAACGGACCTTCAATCGCGCCATCGCATCGTCGCCTCTGGCCAGCTCCAGCTCGCGGTGACGGAAGTCCTTGACCACGTCGCGTAGCCCAAGACCGGCGAGAAAGTCGTCCTGGCGATAAAGCTTCGCCGTTGCGCCGGCGGCCTCGGCGGCGGCGATCAACGCAGTGAAGTTGACGTCGACGGTGACGTCGGTCGCTCCAGGTTCGAGCAGCGGATCCGGGCCGAGGTGGTGACGCTGATAGGTGCGCAGCGTGCCCTGGGTGCGCCTCGGTTCCAACTCCTCGGCGGTCCCGCCGTAGTCGACAACGACCAAGGCGCCGCGTTCCAGGCGATGGAGGATGGCACTCACCCAATCCGTCGCCGCTAGCTCGACCTCAACCATGCCACCTTCCTGCACCCTCCCCGCGTAGGCGTCGCACCACGCCACCACCTCAGGTCGCGCCTCTGCGGTCACGAGCTCGAAGGCCGTTTCGGTGGCTCCTACCCACCGCTCCACCCATCCGTCGGCGGTGCGGACGGCGAGGGCCACCGGGAAGTTGTCCAGCAGCTCATTGGCGATGATGACTCCGTTGATGCGATCGGGCAGCTCATCGATGGCCTTGTGGACGTGGTCGGACCCGACGACGTCACCGAGCGCTTCGCGAGCCGCCGGGGAGGCTTCGACGGCGTGGAATGAGTAGCCCCCCTCCCCGCCTTCGGCAGGACTCCCCCCAAAAGGGGGAGAAACGGGCTCAGCATCGACAGCGGCTTCGCCGCCGGCACCTTCCCCTGATGTAGAGGCAAGATGGCTCATCAACGGCTTCAGCAACGAGCCCGACCCGGCGCCGACGTCGACCACCAGGAACGGGTCTTGCGACTGGTGACTTGCGACTTGCGACTCGATGAACCTCCCCAGGGTTCTACCAAACCACGGGCTGACCTCGGGGCTGGTGAGGAAGTCGCCGTCCTTCACCGAGCGGAGCGGGCCCGTGGTGAAAAAGCCCCCGTCCGGGTCGTACAGGCACGCGGCCATGTACTGCTCGAAGGGCATGGGACCATCGGCGGCGATCCGAGCGCGGAGCTTGGCGGCGAGCACGGGCCGAAGCGTACGCCCAAGTGCTTCTTGCGTGGGGACGGGTTGGGACGGTTGGGGCCGCTACAAGCCGACGGCGGTGACTACCTCTGATGAGTACTGGGCGAGGGTGGAGACCAAGCCGGGGAAGACACCGAGCACGAGGACGAGAACGGCGGTTATGCCGAGGGCAAGCTGCATCGGCGGGGCAACATCCATACCCTCCAGGGCGGCCACGTCGATGGTATCGGGCACAGGGTCGAAGAATGCGGTCTTGACCACCTTGGTGTAGTACACAAGCGCCACCACCGTGTTGACCGCGGCAACGACGGCGATCGAGTACCCCCACGCGTCGCCGACGGCGATCGTTGCCGAGAACATGGCGACCTTGGCGAACCACCCGGCAAGCGGCGGGATCCCAGCAAGCGACAGGAAGAAGGCGCCGACCAGGATCGCCAGCCCCGCCGACCACCGGTACATGCCGGACCAATCGGCGAGCTCATAAGTCTTCAACCGGGCCGCGACCGCGATCACGACTCCGAAGGCACCGAGGTTCATCACCGCATAGATAACGAGATAGGTCACGCTGGCGGCGAACGCCTGTTGCAGGTCGGCACCAGCGGCGGCAGCGGCTCCGAACGGGGCAAGAATGAACCCTGCCTGGGCGATCGACGAGTAGCCCAGCAGGCGAACCACGTTGGTCTGCTTGATCGCAACGAAGTTGCCGACCGTCATCGACAGGATCGCCGCCAGCCACAGCGCCGGGCCCCACAGGTTGGACACCTGCGGGAAGGCGAGGTAGCAAACGGTCAGCAGCCCGACGAAACCCGCCGTCTTGGAGCCAACGGAGAGCCAGGCGCTCACCGGCGTCGGAGCCCCCTCATATACGTCAGGCGTCCACACGTGGAAGGGGACCGCCGAGATCTTGAAAGTGAAGCCGAGCAGCACGAACAGCACGCCGAGGGCGAACACCGGCTCATCCAGGATCGCCTGCGGCGTCATCGCCAGTTCGGCGAACAGCTGGGTGCCGGTGATGCCATAGATCAGGCTCACGCCCATCAGGAGCAGCGCCAAACCGGTGACCCCGATGACGAAGAACTTGAGCGCGGCCTCGTTGGACCGTTCGTCGCCCTTGCGCCAGCCGGCGAGGAGGAAGCCGGGCCCAGAGACCAACTCGAGGCCGACGATCAGCGTCACGAAGTCGCGTGACGAGCTCATCACCACCCCACCGAGGGCAGCAGCGAGCAGCAGAAAATAGAACTCGCCCTCGTAGTAGCGGTCTGACTCGAGATAGGCGACCGCCAACAGCAGGGCAATGAACGCGGCGAAGACGAACACCGCCTTGAGCGCCACTGCGTACTGATCGACCACGTACGTGCCACCGAACAGCACCCTCGGCAGCTCTCCCGAACACCCGGCCAGGTCGTCGCACAAAGCCAGCGTCAGCAGCGGAATCATCGTCGCAAACAACCCGGCCATGCCGACGACCGCCGCGTAGTACTTGTCCTTTGTCACCAAGTCGGTTGCGAGGACGGCGAGCACCGTCACCGCCAGGATGATCTCCGGGAGTAGGGCGTGGTAGTCGATCAACTCATCCGCCTCCGAAAGCACTCGCTACCAGGTTGATGACGGCGTCGTTGGTGGCCCCGAAGACGATCTTCGGGTACAGGCCGATGGCGATAATCAAGATGACCAGCGGCGCCCAGGCGATCCACTCGTAGGTGTCTACATCTTTCAGCTGGGCGCTCACCCACTCGCCAGAGGGTTTCCCGAAGTTGATGCTGCGCAACATCCACAACATGTAGCCGGCGGTCAGCACCGTACCGACGGCGGCGATCACCATCAGGGTGCGGAACAGAGTGGTGCTGAGGCCGGGAAGCGGGTTGAACGACGCCAGCAGCGACATGAACTCGCCCCAGAACCCGGCGAGCGCGGGGAGCCCGAGCGACGCCATCGCCGCCAGGCCCAGCAGCACACCCATTTGCGGCATCAGCGTCATCTGCCCGCCCATCCGGGGCATCTCTCTGGTGTGGTAGCGGTGTGCCATCGACCCGGCGAGGAAGAACAGCAGACCGGTGATCAGACCGTGGGCGACCATGCCGATGATGGCGGCGTTGATCCCGATGGCGGTCAGGGTGGCGATACCGAGCATCACGAACCCCATATGGCCGACCGACGAGTAGGCGATGAGCCGTTTGACGTCGCTCTGGGCGAGACAGGCAAGCGAGCCGTAGATGATGCCGATTACTGCGAGCACGCCGATAAACCAGGCCCAGTTCCGTGCCTCATCAGGCAGGATCGGGATGGCGATCCGGATGAAGCCGTAGGTGCCGAGTTTCAGAAGGACCGCCGCCAGGATGACCGAGCCGATGGTGGGAGCCGCGGTATGGGCATCCGGCAGCCACGTGTGCAGCGGCCACATCGGCACCTTGACCGCGAACCCGGCGAAGAGGGCTGCGAACACCCAGAAGGCGAACGTGCCGACGAAGGCGCCGGCGGTTCCGAGCGCGGTGAGCTCGAGGATGTCAAAGGTCCGCTCGCCGTGGTCACCGGAGGCGAAGTACAGGGCGAGGAACCCGAGAAGCATGAACGCCGACCCGGCAAGGGTGAATAGGAAGAACTTGATCGAGGCGTAGAGACGCATCTCGATCTCCCAATTCACCACAGGCACTTTGCGAATCCCGGTGTCGCCCCAGATGCCGATCATGAAGTACATCGGCAGCAGCACGACCTCGAAGAACACAAAGAACAGGATCAGGTCGAGAGCGACGAAGGTCCCGGCCATTCCGGTAGCGAGGATCATGGCCAGCACCATCAACAGCTTCGGGTTGTGCGGCTCCGGCCAGTGATCCCACGAGTAGATGACGCTGAGGAACATGATCAGCGTGGACAGCACGACCAGCGGCAGCGAGATACCGTCGACCGCAATGTGGAAGTTGGCGTTGATAGTCTCGATCCACTCCACGTCGACGCCGAACTGGAACTCCTGGGTGGCGCTGAAGTCGAACAGCGACACCATGATCCCTGCCAGGACCAGCGTCACCCCGGTGGTGACCAAAGCCGTCCACTTGATGCCCGCTTCGAATCGGCGCGGGATCAACGCCAGCACGAGGGCACCGACGAGCGGCAGGAACACGATGAGGGTCAAACCCCAGCCGCTATCGAACAACTCTTGCATGTACCGCTCCTCCTAGAAGATGACGAACAGCGCGGCAAAGATCACCACGCCGGCGAAACTCAACGCCACGTATTGCTGGACCCGACCAGGGAAGAACTGTCTGAGGAAGCTGCCGGTCGCCCCGGTGCCGGCGCCGGTCAGGTTGTACACACCGTCGACGACGTTGTCGTCGATGACCGCCACCGAGGTGGCAGCTTGTTTGGCGACACCGGCGGCGAGGTTGGGCACCGCGTCGACCACGTTCATATCGACCCAGAGAGTGGCAGCAGCAATCGGGCCCATCGTGGGGCGGACGATCCCGTTCATGTACAAGTCGTCGATGTAGTACTTGTTCTCCAAGACCGGGTACAGCGCCGGGATCCGGAACGTGTCGCGCTCCACGGCGACGGTCCGCTCCGGGGCGGACACGTCGGCCGCCTCTCCGCTGGTGCCTGTGTGGTGGAGCTCCGCGCTTGGTCCGAACAGTCGCCAGCCGATGAACAGCCCGAGCAAAACCACGGGCGTGATGATGGCGATGAGAAGGTACTCCGGCTCAGCGAAATGGTGCTCCATGATCGGGAACGCCCTCGTGGTCACCCAGTCGGTGAACACCGTGGTGAGGCCGGGAATGTTCAGCAGACCCGTGGTTGCGGCTCCCACGGCAAGCGCCACCAACGGGACGGTCATGATCGCCGGCGATTCATGCGGCTTGGCATTGCCGAGGTAGGTACCAAAGAAGGTCAGCGACACCAACCTTGCCATGTAGAAGGCGGTGATGAACGCGCCAAGGATCGACAGCACGACCATGAACCACGCGGCAAACTCCGGGTCGTTGGTTGCGTTGAAATAGGCCGAGGAGATGATTTCGTCCTTTGACCAGAAGCCTGCAAAAGGAAAGATGCCGACCAGGGCCGCGGTCCCGACGAGGAAGGTCCAGAAGGTCACCGGCATGTACTTGCGCAGGCCTCCCATGTCCGACATGTTGTTGGAGTGCACGGCGTGGATGATCGATCCAGCGCCGAGGAAGAGCAGAGACTTGAAGAACGCATGGGTAAAGAGGTGGAAGAGCCCCGCGGTGTACGCACCGACGCCGAGGGCGGCAACCATGTAGCCGAGCTGGCTGACCGTCGAGTAGGCAAGCACCCGCTTTATGTCGTCCTGAACGATGGCGAGCAGCCCCATGAACAACAGGGTGATTGCGCCGATGATCACGATGATGATGTTCAGCGACCCAGAGAACTCGGGGAGCTGATAGAACGGGAACAGTCTGGCGATCAGATACACACCGGCGGTGACCATGGTCGCTGCATGCATGAGCGCAGACACCGGAGTAGGCCCAGCCATAGCATCGGGAAGCCACACATGGAGAGGGAACTGGGCGCTCTTCCCCATGGCGCCGATAAAGATCGCCAACCCGGCCCAGAAGCCAAACTGGGCCAGCGTGGTCTCCCCGCCGATCATCCTGGTGAAGATCTCGCTGAACTGGAACGATCCCGCGGACAGCGACATGATGATCGCACCGATGAACAGGGCGGCGTCTGCCACCTTGTTGGTCATGAACGCCTTGTTAGCGGCGTCGATGTTGTCCATGTCCTCCCAGTAGTGCCCGATGAGCAGATAGGAGGAAACTCCAACAAGCTCCCAGCCGACGATGAGCTGGATGAAGTTGGGAGCAGAGACCAGCACCAGCATGCCGCCAGCGAACAGAGTGAACGAGGCGAAGAACCAGGTGTACCGGGCGTCGCCCTTCATGTACCCCTTGGCGTAGACGAAGACGAGGAAGCCTACGACGCCAACGAGGAAGAACATCAGGATCGACAGCCCGTCGACGACCCAACCCCATTCGATGGCAAAGGTGCCTATGTCGCCCACGTTGACGGAAAACTCGGCGACGATTCCGTCCCTCAGGTTGGCAACCGCGAGCACCATCCCGTAGACGGCTACGAAGCCGAGGGCGGCGGTGGCCATGCCCCATCCCTTCCACGGCGAGTACTTGCCAAAGAACAGGATCAGGACGGCAACGACCATGGGGACAACAGGGATCAGCCACGCATAGGCGGCCAGCGCTCCACCATCGCCAGCCTGGACCTCCTCAGCGTGTTCCTGGAGGAATACGGCGACCCTGCTGAGCTCTGCGACTGAGGTCGACATCAGTACTTCATCAGGTTGAGCTCGTCGACTTCGGCGGAGTGGCGGTTCCTGAAGATCATCAAGATGATGGCGATCCCGATCCCGACCTCGGCGGCGGCAAGGGCGATGACGAACAGAGCCAGGATCTGGCCGGTGAACTCGGGGTCGGCCAGGTAGGTATCAAAGGCGACGAGGTTGATGTTGACCGCGGCCAGCATGATCTCGACCGAGGCCAGGACGAGCACGGCGTTGCGCCTGGTCAACACGCCGTACAGGCCGACGGAGAACATCGCCGCTCCGAGCAGGATCCACTGGACGATGGTCATCGTTGCTGCTCCGCCGGCGCCTCATCCCTGCGGGCGAGGGCGATGCCACCGATCAAGGCGGCGAGGAGCACAAAGGACACGACTTCAAAGGGGATCACCCATGTGGTGAAGATCGACACGCCGATCTCCCCCGTTCTTGTTGCTTCCTCGGGAAACGGGATGGTTTCGGAGCCAAACGACTCGACAACCGCCCACCCCACCACACCAAACAGAAGCACCGACAGCAGCGCAGCCGGTGCCCTGGCGCTGATCGGGTGGCTGAGGTCGACGCTCTTGGTCAGCGGCGCCCGGGTGATCATGATGCCGATGAGGAAGAGGATGATGACTGCCCCGATGTAGACGAGCACGATCGTCCAGCCGACGAACTCGGCTCCGAGCATGAGAAACAATGCCGCCGATCCACCGAGTGTGATCACGAGGTAGAGCACGGCGCGTACCACGTTCCTAGACGTCACCACCATCAACGACGCCACCAGGGTTGGGACAGCGAGGAACAGGAACACCCAGTTGGCCGCCTCTGTCAGCCAATCGCCGATCGTCATGACGGCTCCAGTGGGGGCGGGTCGGGGACGGTGGCGAGCCAGTCGGTCAATCGACCCTTATCGTGCAGCAGATCGACGACCTCGTGCTCGCTGTACTCGTACTCGGGGCTCCAGAACAGCGCGTCAAACGGGCACACATCAACACAGATGCCGCAATACATGCAGAGCCCATAGTCGATGTCGAAGCGATCCAGCTCGGCGCGGACCTTGACCCTGCCTCCCGGCTCCTCCGGCTGCTGCTCCTCTTTGTGCCCCTCGATGTAGATACACCAATCGGGGCATTCGCGAGCGCACAACATGCACACCGTGCACGCCTCGGTGTCGAGGGCGATCACACCGCGGGCCCGCGGAACCGGGATTTCCTTTTCGTCGGGGTACATCACGGTCACCGGCTTCTTGAACAGGTACTTACCGGTCAAACCGAGTCCCTTGAACAGACCGATGAACGGGAACCGGATGTCCTTGGAGGTGTCTTTTGGTGAGTCGTTGGAGCTCATACGGCCACCTTGACAAAGGAGATGACGAGGATGTTGACAAGCCCCAGCGGGATGAGCCAGCGCCATGCAAGGTTTTGCAGCTGATCTTCGCGCAGCCGGGGAAAGGTCGAGCGGATCCACAGCACAAAGAACACGATCAGCGCGGCCTTGCCGAAAACGGCAAGGGGCCCAACCAGGTTGAGCCAGACGTCCGGCACCAGGGGAACGTAGTAGCCACCGAGGAACAGCGTCGCCACCACCAGGGAGAGTGCGATCAACGAAGCGTATTCGCCGAGGAAGAACATAGAGAAGCGCACCGACGAGTACTCGGTGACATACCCCATGGTCAGCTCCGATTCCGCAAACGGCATGTCGAACGGGATCCGTGACAACTCGGCAACCATGGCAACCATGAAGATGACGAAGCTGATGATCTGCCCGGTGAGGATGAATGGGAGGATGATCGAAACGGGCCCGATCGTGATCGCCACACTCTGCGCCTCGACGATCCCGGTGAGCGACATCGTCCCTGCCTGGACGACGACGGCCAGGACAGCGAGCAGGAGGGGCAGCTCGTAGGCAATCAGCTGAGCGGCAGCCCGCAAGCCGCCCATCAGCGAATACTTGTTGGCAGATGACCAGCCTGCCATCAACACGCCAAGGGTGCCGATCGAGGAGATTGCCAGCAGGTAGAAGGCACCGAGGTCGAGGTCGCGCGCCACCAGATCGGGGCCGAACGGGATCACAACGAAAACGGCAATCGTCGCCATGACCACCACGTATGGGGCGGCCTTGAACACGGCGGCGTCGGCATCCGCCGGGACCAGGTCTTCCTTCTGAACGAATTTCAACCCGTCGGCGATCGGCTGCGCCCACCCCCATCGCCCCCCGGCGTAGTAGGGGCCCACGCGGTTCTGCATGTGAGCCATGATCTTCAACTCGGCATAGATCACAGGAAGGGCGAGGCCCATCACGAGGCCGACCGCAACCAGGGTCTTGATGAGGGTGTCGAGCCAGAAGAACCCAGTGGTTAGATCCATTAGCGAGCCTCCATTGGAGGCTCGCAGTTGCCAGTTGCCAGTTGCCAGTTGTCAGCAAGCACCGGATCGGAACTGGTCACTGGCAACTGGTCACTGGTCACTCCTCTCATCGATCCACGTCTCCGAGCACGAAGTCGAGGCTGCCCATGACTGCCACCAGGTCGGGAATGAGCTGACCCTCGAGTATCCAGGGGAGGATCGACAGGTTGGAGAAGGAGGTCGACCGGATCTTTATCCGGTACGGCTTCTGGCCACCCTCGGAGATGATGTAGTAACCGAACTCGCCCTTTGGGTTCTCCCCACGCACGTAGGTCTGGCCTTTCGGAACCTTGATGATCCGGGGTACCTTGGCCACCAGCGGCCCGGATGGGATCTTGTCCACTGCCTGGAGCACGATCCTGGCTGCCTGGCGGATCTCGTTGAGGCGCACCACATAGCGATCGTGGCAGTCACCACTCTCGGCGGTGATGACATCGAACTCGACCTCGGGGTACGGGAGGTGGGGTTCCTCTTTGCGGAGATCGAACGGCACACCAGAAGCGCGAAGGTTGGGTCCGGACAGCCCGTATTCGATGGCCTTCTCGACGGGGATGATGCCGACGCCGACCGTGCGCGCCTTGAACAGTTCATTGCCGACCACGAGGGTGTCGATGTCGTCGCAGACGGCGAGGACCTTCTCCATCGTTTCCCGAGCCTGGGCGAACCAGCCGGCAGGGATGTCCATCGAGACCGTGCGTGTCTGCTTGCCGCCGCCGGCCTGTGGCTTGACCCCACCCACCCGGTTGAAGTTGGGATGGAACCGGCCACCGGTGACCCCTTCGATGAGCTCGAGCACCCGCTCCCGGTCCCGCAATGCGTGGAACAAGGGCGTGATCGCTCCCAACTCGAGGGGATAAGAAGACATGAACACCAGGTGCGAGGCGATTCGAGCCATCTCACTGAGAATGAGCCTGATCCACTGGGCGCGCTCTGGCGGCTCCACGCCCATCAGCCGTTCAACGGCCACGATATACGGCACCTCGCTGGCGAACCCTGCCACCCAGTCGATACGGTTGACCAACGTGGTGATCTGGGCATAGGTGCGTACTTCCGTCAGCTTTTCATACCCGCGATGCATGTAGCCGAGGACCGGCTCCACCGAATTGATCCGCTCCCCATCGATTTGGGCGATCAGCCGGAGCACGCCATGGGTCGATGGATGCTGGGGCCCGATGTTGAGCGTCATCTCCGGGGTTTCGATCTCTACCGAGACCGCCACCTCGGATCGGTGCATCATGGCAATGTCGGTCATGGGTTCGCTCCCTCTGGGAGCGAAGAGACGCAAGTCTCAAGTCTCAAGTCCCAAGCAAGCAACGTCCTCCCTCTTGCGTCTTGTGTCTTGCGACTTGCGACCCGGAAGGCGGGAAGGGCCATCACGCGTCCGTCTCGTCTTCGTCCGCTCCCGGCATGCCTTCGACGTCGACCTTGCCGGGCCACGGCTTCACCTCTCGGGTCAGGAGAGGGAAGGACTTGAGCAGCGGATGACCGACGAACTGGTCGGGTAGGTAGATGTTCACCAGGTTCGGGTTGCCGCGAAAATCGATGCCGAACATGTCGTGGGCCTCGCGTTCGTGCCATTCGGCGCCGGCGAACAGAGGAACGAGAGAGTCGATGACCGCGTCGTCCTTTGGCAGCCGAGCCACGAAATGGGCGGCAGTCGAATCCTCGACCGAGGACAGACGGCACATCACCTCGAACCGCTCGTCGAGCGCATCAACGTCCTCCACGCCCTCGCCGACTTCGACTTCCTTGGACCAGTCGATGCCGGTGAGCCAGGAAAAGAAGTTGAGGCCCTCCTCATCCCTGGCGCGTCGGATGGTGGACAGCCATTTCTCTCGATCGACGTAGATACGCGCCGTGTCGAATTCGAAGATGGCCTCGCCGCCGAGGCGATCGGCGACGCCTTCGGCCCACTCTTCCCGTGTCATCGTGGTTTCAGGCTGGTTGGCGGTCAACCCGGCTCCATTTCTCTTGGACATCTTCGTTCGTGATCTGCTGTTGAAGCAGGATGATGCCCTCGAGCAGCGCCTCGGGACGCGGTGGGCATCCCGGGACGTAGACGTCGACAGGAATGATCTGATCGACACCCTTGGTGACCGAATACGAATCCCAATACGGTCCGCCGGTGTTGGAGCACGACCCCATGGAGATGACGTACTTGGGATCCGGCATCTGCTCGTAGAGACGCTTGATCGCCGGTGCCATCTTGTCGGTGACGGTCCCGGCGACGACCATCAGGTCGGACTGGCGCGGTGACGCCGGGAGGGGCACGATGCCGAACCGCATGAAGTCGTAGCGAGGGCTCGAAACGGCCATCACCTCGATAGCGCAGCATGCCAGCCCGAACTGGAAATACCACAACGAGTACTTGCGGGACCAATTGAGGAGCCACGACACCGGTTTTGGTGCACCAAAGCGCTCGATTACTCCCAACGCAGTACTCCTTTCCGTATGGCATAAATGAGGCCAAGCAGCAGGATCAGCACGAAAGCGACCATCTCGAAGTAGATCTGCACCCCTTGCCCGGCCTCGGCGAAGGCGTCCAGGTTGACCGCCCACGGGAAGACGAACACCGCCTCAACGTCGAAGATCAGAAACAGCAGGGCGAAGATGTAGTAGCGGATGTGGCTCTGGTTCCAACCCCCGCCGATCGGCTCGATGCCTGATTCATAGGCGGTCGACTTGAGCACGCTTGGGCGAGATGGGGCGACGAGTCGAGCGGCGATGATGCCGCCGCCGACGATGAGGGCGCCAGCAAGCAGGAAGATGGCAACCGTTATGTAGTCGCCGAAATACTCATTCCGCACGCGCAGATGCCCTCTCAGAGTTCGGTCGGCCCGTAGGCCCCTCGCCGGCGGTGATTCTACCGCACCCGCACGCGGTCCCAATTCATAGAGACACAAGTCGCAAGTCTCAAGTCGCAAGAAGAACCTCGGCGTCGCCCACTGCTTCGTCCCGACTTGCGACTTGCGACTTGCGACTTGAGACTGGGTCCATGCCTTCCATCACTGTTCCCGACTACTCCGGTGGGTCGCTGGTGAACCTCATCGCCGAGCTTGAACATCGCCTCATCGGGTCGAGCCCGAGCCCGCGCCTCCACCCCCACCTGGGCGATCTGATCCCCATCGGTGACAGCTATGTCCTGTTCCTTTTCGATGGTCTCGGATCGATGCAGCTCAACCACCCTGCTGCGGCCGCCCTCGCCACGTCGCAACGGGCAACCATCGATGCCGTTTTTCCGGCGACGACCACAACAAGTCTGGCAACGGTCGCCACCGGTCTCCCCCCGGCCCAGCACGGTCTGCTCGGATACCAGCTCTGGCTTCCGGAGGTGGAGGCGGTAGTGAACACGATCAAGTGGACCACGCTGTGGGGAGATCCCATCGACTACGAGACTGAAACCCTTCTCCCGGCACCGAATCTGTGGGAGCGCCTGGCTGCCGCAGGACGGGAGCCGATCACCGTCCAACCGAGCAATTTCTCCGACACCCGGCTATCGACAGCGCTGTATCGGGGATGCCGGTTCGAGCCGGCGTACACCGCGGAGGAAGTCATCGAAGCCACAGCCCAGGTCGCCGCAGAGCCGGGACGGCTGATCTTCTCCTACCTCCCGCACGTCGATTTCGCAGCCCACGTCCACGGGCAGGACTCCACCGAGTATCAACGGGCGCTAGAAACGGTGGCTGAAGCCTGGCACGACGCCGTGCACCAAATTCCCGAAGGCGTCGTCGTAGTCGGCACCGGAGACCACGGCCACGTCGACTTCAAGCGCCAGATCAGGATCCCGAAAGCCGACCACGCCGATCGGGTCTTCTACGGCGACGGCAGGGCGATGTTCGTCAAGGGTGACGGAGCCACACTCGCCGAGTCGTTGCCGGCGACCTGGATCCCGCGGAACCAGATGGAAGCGTGGTGGGGACCAGAACCGCGCCACGCCTCGTTCGAGGCCCGCGCCCCAGACGGGGTGCTCATCGCCGACGACGACACCCTGTTGTTGCACCGCCACTCCGACGATCGCATGATCGGCAACCACGGAGCATTGACCGACGCCGAACGTTTGGTACCGCTCCTGGTACGTAACTAGTTACCTTTCGTAGACGAACCGGTTACCTCCGGTTTATCCACCCGTGCTGGCGACGAGAGCACCACGCCGAACCGTTGGTGGCAAGGCGGGGCTGGTAAGGCCGCCATCGATCATTTTGCACTATCGACGTAGTGCTAATAGGGTTCGATCGCAAGGGCCTGACTACCTCGTAGGATCCGCCGATGCATCGATTTGGTCTGATTGCTCTCGTCGTTGCGCTCGTCGTTTCTGCCTGTTCCACTGGCACCGACACCCTCACCGTGTATTCCGGTCGTTCCGAGGAGCTCATCGGTCCGCTGATCCAGCAGTTCGAGGAGGAGTCTGGGATCGATGTTGCCGTCCGTTACGGCGGCAGCACCGAGATCGCCGCCACCCTGCTCGAAGAGGGTGACCGGAGCCCGGCGGACGTAGTCTTCACCCAGGATCCAGCGTCGATTGGGGCCGTCGCCCTCGAGGGCCTGCTGGACCCTCTCCCCGACGGTCTATTGAGCAGGGTGCCCGAGCGGTTCTCCGATACAGACGGCCGCTGGGTAGGGGTGTCCGGGCGAGCACGCACGATCGTATACGACACCACCCTGCTGACACCGGCCGACCTCCCAGCCACCGAGGACGGTCTCATCGGCTCCGAGTGGCAAGGACTGGTAGGCATCGCACCTGCAAACGGCTCTTTTCTCGCCTTCGTCGCCGCCAAGATCCTCCTCGACGGAGAGGAGGCAACTCTGGCCTGGCTCGAAGGCATGGAAGCCAACGGCTCGCCCGCCTACTCGAACAACTCGTCGATCGTATCCGCAGTCGCAGACGGGCAGCTCGACAGCGGGCTGGTAAACCACTACTACCTGTTGCGTAGGTTGAAGGAGCAGCCGGAGACCTCGGCCGCCAACTACTTTTTCCCCGAGCCCACCGCAGGGTCGCTGGTGATGCCGGCCGGCGTCGGCATCTTGAGCGCGACCAACAACCGCGAAGCTGCCGAGGTGTTCGTCGCCTTCTTACTTTCCGAGCGCTCTCAGCGATACTTCGCTTCCGAGACCTTCGAATACCCTCTGATTCCAGGCGTCCCGGCAAACAATGCGCTACCGCCGATCGGGGACGTACCGACGCCCGATATCGACCTATCCGAGTTGGCGACCGTGCTTGATCGCGCCACCGACCTCGTTACACAGGCCGGGCTGCTGTGACCGTACAGGCTCCCTGGGGGCCCGAGCCCGCGGTCAAAGTCGTCGGCGCAACCGAGGCACCACCCCCCCAATCGAGGACGGGCCGGAAGGCACCGTGGTGGATGTGGGCGGCAGGAGTGCTCATCGTGCTCCCACTGGTCTTACCGTTGGTGTTTCTCTTCTTCCGGGTCCTGGGTGCCTCGGACGCCGCCCTGGACATTCTCTTCGACCTCCGCACCGCCGAGCTGGCGCTGCGATCCACGGTGCTCACCGTGTTGGTCACCGCTACTGCCGTGGCCGTTGGAGTCGCCGCCGCCTGGGTGATCAGCAGCACCGAAGTGCCGGGAAGAAAAGCCTGGGGTGTGCTGGTCCCACTCCCGCTTGTCATCCCGTCCTATGTATTGGCCCTGTCGTTTCTGGCCGCTTCCGGGCCGCGCGGAACACTGGCCACCGTGACCGGCTGGGATGTCCCGGTCCTCGACGGGCTGCCAGGCGCTTGGCTGGCCCTGACGCTCTCCACCTTTCCCTTCGTGTATCTGATGGTGCTTGCCGCCCTCCGCCGGCTCGACCCTGCCCTCGAAGATGCAGCTCGAGGGCTTGGAGCATCGCGGTGGCGCAGCTTCTGGACCGTCACTCTCCCCCAACTCCGGCCGGCGATCGGTGCCGGAGCGCTGCTCGCCGCCCTCTACACCCTCTCCGACTTCGGCGCGGTGTCACTGATGCGATACGCCGCGTTCACCACCGCCATCTACGCCCAATACGCGGGCAGGATCGATCGCACCCCCGCAGCCGTGCTCTCGGTTCTGCTGATTCTGATCGCGCTTGTCATCATCTGGGCAGAGCAGCGCACCAGAGGCAATGCGGCGTATCACACCAGCCGGCCCGCCAGGCGTCGAAGCCGGCAGCGACTATCGACCGGAGAGCGGATTGCCGCTCTTGGGTTCCTTGTATCGGTGGTGACGCTCGGCGTTGTGATCCCAGTTGTGGTGCTGACCACGTGGGCCTGGCGGGGAGCGAGGGTCGGGGAAACCGTGACGATCGACTGGGGCGCCGTGGGTGGCTCGCTGGTGGGGTCGTCGCTGGCCGCGGTCCTTGCGATGGCGGCCGCCATACCGATTGTGGTGCTCACCGTCCGCTACCGGGGCCGCGCCTCCGGCTGGCTGGAGCGGACCGTGTTCGTCACCTTCTCGCTGCCGCACATCACCGTGGCGCTCGCCGTCGTGTTCTTCGCCGTCCGCTATCTGGGGCCGCTGTATCAGAGCCTGACGCTGCTCGTCGTCGTGTACGCATCGATCTTCCTTGCCCAGGCGACGGGAGCAACGAGAGCGTCGATGCTGCAGGTCAACCCGAGTGTCGAGGAGGCGTCGCGCAGCCTGGGAAGGGGGCCTCTGCAGACGCTTCGCTCGATAACGGTCCCGCTCATCCGGCCCGGGCTCCTCGCCGGCGGTGCCCTAGTGTTTCTCACCACAATGAAGGAGCTACCGGCGACGCTGCTGCTCAGGCCGACCGGATTCGATACGCTCGCGGTCAGGATCTGGTCGGCAGCCAACGAGCTGTTCTATGCACGTGCGGCCGCGTCGGCGCTCGTGCTGTTGGGGCTTTCGGCGATCCCTCTTTACTTGCTCGTGCTGAGCACCAAGGAATCCTCCGAATGACCGAAGCCCTGCCAGCGATCGAATGCCGTGGGCTGTTCGAGACATACGGAGACACGGTGGCGCTCGACGACTTCAGTCTCGTGGTCGGCAAGGGAGAGGTGGTCAGCCTGGTCGGCCCTTCCGGGTGCGGGAAGACCACGGCGTTGCGTGCCATCGCCGGGTTCGAGCCGCCCGATGCGGGCTCGGTGTCGATCGGAGGTCGGACCGTCTTCAGCGAGGGTGTCGATGTGGCGCCCGAAAAGCGCAGAGTTGGGATGGTGTTCCAGGAGTACGCGCTGTTCCCCCATATGACCGTCGCCGACAACGTCGGGTACGGGGTCACCGAGGAGGACCGCGTCGAACGCGTTGCCGAAGTCCTCGACCTTGTCGGATTGACCGGGATGGACCACCGCCTCCCCAGCGAGCTCTCGGGAGGAGAGCAGCAGCGGGTGGCCCTGGCCCGCGCCCTGGCGCCGCGGCCGGAGGTGGTATTGCTGGACGAACCGTTCTCGAACCTCGACGCACCTCATCGTGATCGGATGCGCAGAGACGTACGCCGGATCCTGCGCGACGCCGGTGCCACTGCCGTGTTCGTCACCCACGATCAGTCCGAGGCGCTCGCCATTGCCGACACCGTTGCGGTGATGCGTGACGGTCACGTCGTCCAGGTGGGCAGCCCGCTCGACGTCTACCAGCGACCCGCCGACCCGTGGGTGGCGTCGTTCCTCGGGGAGAGTCTGGCGGTCGAAGGGATAGCTGAAGACGGGATGGTCAAGACCGACCTTGGAAGCTTTCCGGTCGACGGATCGGTCGAGGGACCCGTGCGGGTGATCATCCGCCCCGAGTGGGTCGTCGCTACACCTGCTGCTAACGGCGAGGCAACGGTCATCGACCTCGAGTACTACGGCCACGACCAGATGCTGCTGCTGGAGCTTGCCGACGGGAGACGGGTGCAGGCACGGGTGGGGCAACGACCCGTGCTCGGACGGGGGGATCGCGTGGATCTGGAATTCCAAGAAGCTGTGGTGTTTCCCACTGACTAGTACCGGTCCAACCCGTCGCTCGTGTTCAGAGGCTCCGCAAATCGGCACGATCAGGTCTCTGTCGGCGAGGCCATTTGCGGGGCCGTGGCCCGATGTGGCCCGTAGCCAAGAGCGGGAAAATGGCTCAACTTCTGGCGAGACGACCGGTCCAGCCCGTCGCTCGTATTTACGTACTCACTGAGCGAAACTCCAGACACGTACGACAGATCATGCGTCGGTTTGTGGGGGATCGTCGTCGTCCGAATCGGGGTCGGTCATCACCCCGGCGACGCGATCGGTCAACGATGCCTGGGCAGCCACAGCGGCCGAACCCTCCGGTGCCAGAGGGTACTCCCACCCCTCGGGGATCTCATCCTCCTCGACGATCATGGCTTCGGGCAACACCTCCCGCTCGCGGTCGCGCGCCTCCCTGATCCGCCAGCCACCGAGTACCCATCCGCCAATACCCCAAATCAGAGCGATCAGGTACAGCAGGGCGCCGACTACGGGGATGATCCAGATCCCGAACCGCCACAGCACCGCTCCGATCGCGAAGGCACCGAACAGCCCCGGCTTCCGTTTGAGCCGACGGAACAGCAGGTCTGCGCCAGCCGTCACCCATGGGATCGGACCAAAAATGAGGCCGAGCAACAGAGCGAACAGAACCAGGGCGGCGAGCGGAAGGCCGACCAGCGTGGCTGCCAGCAGGATGACCGCGATCGGGCCGGCGAGCACAACACCAAGGCCGATCAACAGACTCTTGATCGGGTTGGACGAGATGGCGGCCACCGCCGCCTCGCCGGTGGAGCGGAACAGCCAGAACGCCAGGAAACCGGCAACGATGAACCCGAGGAACCCGATGATGTTGGCCAGCGTCAACAGCAAGCCGTAGAAGAAGTTGGACTGGGCGGGGAGGACGAACACCCCACCGGCGATCTCGGCATCGGAGGAGATCGAGGCATCGTTGGCCGATCGGTACAGCACGTCTCCGCCCACCTCCGCCGATGCTCCGATGGTCAGGAACTCGACAGCAATATCGACGTCGCGCCCGATGCTGCCGTCGATACCGGCGGTGATCATGCGACCCCGCACGTCTCGGCCTACCGACCCGTCCGCTGCGAACACCCCGCCGAAGTAGATCACGTCCGACCCGACGCTTCCGCTATCTCCGATGCTGAGCCGGGCCCCGGTGACCAGCGTGTCTCCATCGACGGTGCCGTCGATCACGACAGAAGGTGAAGCGCTCCGCAGCGATCCTCCGATGACTCCGCCCGCTTCGACCCGGACCGTGCCTGAGGTCATGGCGATGACGCTGCCGGTGACGGTGCCGGATATGGTCAGGTCACCGGTGATGATGGTCAGATCCCCGTCGATGAGTCCCTCCACTTGCCCGGATGTAGAAGCCACATAGACGTCTTCTTCGATCGGATTGCCTTCCTCGACAATGAAGATCTCGGCCGTGATCACCGAAGGCGACACCGTTGCGGTCAGCGCAGGAATGGTCAGCGCCACCGCAAAAACGGACACCGCAAAGTACCGGTGCGAGGCCTTAGGGAGCCCACGTATGGGTGACCGGTCGTCTCGACGGGCTTCGCGGCGGGCCGCTCGGGCCACGGCTCCGTTAAGACGGAGCCTCTCGGAGCGCGCACCGATAGATGACCGGTCGTCTCGACCGAAGTGGAACCATTTTCCCGCTCTTGCCGCTTCGCGGCGGGCCGCTCGGGCCACGGCTCCGCGAATGGACTCGCCGACAGGGACGGAATCGCGCCCCATTTGCGGAACCTCTAGGTTTCCCGCTCTTGCCGCTTCGCGGCGGGCTGCTCGGGCCACGGCTCCGTCAAGACGGAGCCTCTTAGAGCGGAAGAGCTTCACGGGCTAGGTCCAGGAGTGGCCACGGCAACAATCCAAGCAGAACCGTGGTCACGGCCGCCACAGTCAGCACCAACGCCGTCGGCGGAGGAACGACCACCTCCTCCACCTCGGTGGGATCCTCCAAGAACATCACCGCAGCCAACCGGAAGTAGACGTAGAGACCGACAACGGTCGTCAACAGGGCCAGGATCATCAACCACAGATACCCGGCATCTGTGGCGGCGGTGAACACCGTGATTTTGGCCACAAAACCCGTGGTGAACGGGATGCCTGCCAGGGCCAGCAGCATGATCAGCATTACCCAGGCCAACACCGGCGCCCGCGAGGACAGACCGGACCAGTCGGCAAGCGGGCTGCTCCCGCTCCGCGACCCGGAAACGACCGCGACCACGGCAAACACCGCGATGACGGTGAGGGCATAGGTCGTCAGGTAGAACCACATCGCGCCGATGCCGTCGCTCCCGGCAAGGAAGGCCATGAGAATGTACCCGGCATGAGCGACGCCTGAGTAGGCGAGGATGCGCTTTACATCATCCTGCACCGCGGCGAGCACGGTCCCGATAATCATCGACGCCCCGGCGATGATGGCGAGCGCCGGTGCCCAGTCGTCGATCTGGCTGGGAAGTGCGGAGAACAGGATTCGACCGAGGGCAGCGAAACCGGCGATTTTGACCCCGGCGGCCATCAGCCCGACGATGCCGCTGGGGGCCCCCTGGTAGACGTCCGGAGCCCACTGGTGGAACGGCGCCGCCGTAACCTTGAACGACATCCCGACGATGACGAGCCCCATCGCCAGCAGGAGAATCGCCGGCTCGGCGACGATGTTCTCCGCCAGGAACTGGCGCATGCTCCCCGCCCCGTAGAACGCGGTCGAACCGGTGGCGGCGAACAGAAGCGCAGCCCCGTAGACGAAGATCACCGATGCCAGCGATCCGAGCAGAAAATATTTGACTGCTGCCTCGTCGGCGTTGGCGCGCTCCCTGGTGAATCCGGCCAGAACGTAGAGCGCGATAGAAGCGGTCTCCAGACCGATGAAGAGCATGATCATGTTGGCGGACGCCGTCATCATGTGCAGACCGGCCACGGCGAGCAGGACCAGCGTCAGAAACTCCGCCCCGCGCGCTCCCAGGGTCAGCACGAGGCGCCAGGCGGCGGCAAGGCCGAGCATGGCGACGATGAAGATCACCACGCCGGCAAACGCCGAGTAGTGATCCATCACGACCATGGGCAGGCGTGGGACCGGCACACCTTGCGCCGAGAAGTACAGGTTGTCTGCTCCGTCTTCCAGCGCCTGCCATTGCAGCACTGAGGCGATCGCGGCTGCCGCCAGCGCAGCCAAAGCAACGATTCCCCCCTCCCGATACGGCCGTTCCAGGAGGACGAGGAGCAGGATCACGATGAGCGCTCCTGCGAGCAGGATGACCTCAGGAGCGATGGGCAGCAAGGCAGCGTTGTTCATCCTGCTCCCTCGTCGATGGTGCTGCCGTACTCCGGGACCTCGTAGCTTGTGGTGGCTTCGATGCGCTCCAGGATTAGATCGACCGAGGGCTGGATTCGGTCGAGGATCGGCCTGGGATAGATGCCAATAGCGAGCACGATCAAGATCAGGGGAACGATGATGGCGATCTCGCGCAGGCCGAGATCGTGCAGGCTCTCGTTTGCGGAGTTGGTGATCGGTCCTGTGAACACCCGCTCGTAGCCCCACAGCATGTACACGGCGGCGAGGATCACGCCGCTGGCAGCGATGATCGCCAGCACCGGAACGGTGAGGTAGCTGCCGACGAGCACGGCGAGCTCTCCAACGAAGCCGGACAACCCGGGAAGGCCGATCGAGGCGAAGGCCATGTACAGGAAGAACCCGGCGTAGATGGGCATGACGGCGGCGATCCCGCCATAGTCGTCGATCAGTCGGGTGTGGCGCCGGTCGTATAGCATCCCGACGAGCAGGAACAGGGCCCCGGTCACGAGCCCGTGGCTGATCATCACGAACACCCCACCGGTGAGGCCCTGGCTGGTGAGGGCGAACAGGCCAAGGATGACGAAGCCCATGTGGCTTACTGAGGAATAGGCGACGAGGCGTTTGATGTCGGGCTGGACGATGGCGACCACAGCGCCGTAGACGATGGCGATCACCCCGAGCACGGCGAGCACCCGAGCGAGATCGACGGTGGCCTGTGGAAACAGAGTCATGTTGAACCGGAGGAAGCCGTAGCCACCCATCTTGAGTAGGACCCCGGCCAGGATGACCGATGCTGCGGTCGGTGCTTCGGTATGGGCGTCCGGCAGCCAGGTGTGAAACGGCACGATCGGGACCTTGATGGCAAAGGCGATCCCAAACGCCAGAAACAACCACAGCTGGGCCGTCGACGACAGTTCGACGTCGAGCATCATCCGGATGTCGAAGCTGCTCAGTTGGTCGACGAGGTCGCCGGTGAACAGGGCAAGCACGATGATGCCGCCGAGCAGGAAGACGGACCCGGCGCCGGTGAACAGGACAAACTTGAGCGAGGCGTAGCGGCGGTTCTCCGATCCCCAGATCCCGATTAGCAGGTACATCGGAACCAGCACGATCTCGAAAAAGGCAAAGAAGAGGAGCAGATCGAGCGCCAGGAACACTCCGACAAGGCCGGTCTCCAGGATCAGCATCGCCACTAGGTACGACTTGGTGCGATCGGTGATCGCGGTGGATGCGGCCAATGCCAGCGGAAACAGCAGCGCGGTGAGCACCACCAGCCACAGCGAAATGCCGTCTATACCGAGACGCCACCCGACGCCAAGCGATTCAGAGAAGGAGTGATCGGTGACGAACTGGAAGGAAGGATCGCCGACCGTGAAATTCGCCGCGACCCACAACGCGGCGACCAGCGGCGGGATGCTCACCGCCAATCCGAGCGGGAACAGAAGCTCGGATCGGTGCCTTGGGACCAGGGCAACCGCGACGGCGCCGATCAGCGGCAGGAGGATGAGGGTGGGTAGCACCATCAGAAGAGCCCTCCGCTGAGGAGCAGCCACAGGAGGAGCCCGAGCGTCCCTGCGGCCATCACCGCCCCGTACCAGCGGACCCAACCGGATTGGGTCCCGCTCAACGAATCGCCAAAGGACTTGACGCCCGCCCCGACCCCGTTGACGAAACCATCGATAATTCGTCCGTCCAGAATTTCGGCCGCCCACGTCGCCATCGCCCTGCCAGGCGCGACAACAAGCCTCCCGTACCGGTCGTCGATCCGATAGCCGTCGACCGCCGCCTCCCAGAAACCGCCTTCCTCGACCGGCAGCTTCCTGGCATACCGCGCCCACCCCCAGAAGATCCCGATCAGGGCGACGACGAGAGCGACGGCCGCCAGCGCCACCACGACCGCCCCTTCGGGCGGTTGCTGTTGGGTCACGCCCTCGAAGCTCGGTTCGAGGAAGTGCTCGAGGCCAAGCCGGAACGGAGTGTTGAAGATGCCGGCGGTCGCTGAAAGCACGGCGAGGATCACCAGGGGTACCGTCAGAATCGGCGGCGCCCCGCTGGCCGCGACTCCGTCCGGCCACCGCTCTTCCCCCCCGAAGGTGAGGATCATCAGCCGGGTCATGTAAAACGCCGTCAGCAGCGCGGCCACCACACCGATCGCCCAGAGAAAGACGAAGTAGGTGCCGTGGGCAAAGGCGGCCGCGAGGATCTCATCCTTCGACCAGAACCCGGAGAGGGGCACGACCCCGGCGATGGCGAGCCAGGCCACAACCATCGTCCAGAACGTGATCGGCATGACCTTGCGGAGACCGCCCATCCTCCACATGTCCTGTTCTCCTGCTACGGCGTGGATCACGGCACCGGCTCCGAGGAAAAGGAGCGCCTTGAAAAAGGCGTGGGTCATGAGGTGGAACATGCCGGCGGTGAACGCGGTGACCCCCACCGCCATGACCATGTACCCGAGCTGGCTGATCGTCGAATACGCCAGCACCCGCTTGATGTCGCGCTGGCCCATGGCCAGGGTGGCGGCGAAGAGGGCAGTAGCGGCACCAACGGTCGCCACGACTACCAGTGTGGCGGGCGCCAGCTCGAAGAGCACCGCCGTTCTGGCGATCATGTAGATGCCGGCGGTGACCATCGTCGCCGCATGGATGAGCGCCGACACCGGAGTCGGGCCCTCCATGGCGTCTGGGAGCCACACGTACAGCGGGATCTGTGCCGACTTGCCGACGGCACCAAGGAAGAGCAACAACGTGATCGCCGTCGCCATCCCGGTGGTCAGCCCCGTCGGCGCTTCCGCGAACACGGCGGCGAACTCGAGGGTCCCGAACGCAGCAAAGATGAGCAACAGGGCGACCAGGAACCCCCAATCGCCGATGCGATTGACGATGAAGGCCTTCTTCCCCGCCGCCGCCGCCGCCGGCCTGACGAACCAGAAGCTGATCAGCAAGTATGAGGACAATCCGACGAGCTCCCACCCGACGAACATCACGACGAAGTTGGAGGCGAGGACGAGGGTCAGCATCGAAGCGATGAACAGGTTCATGTAGCCGAAGAACCGACCGAACCGCTCGTCGCCGTGCATATAGCCGACGGCGTAGACGTGGATGAGGAACCCGACACCGGTGACGATGAGGGTCATCAGTGCGGCCAACGGATCCCACAGCAAGGAAACGTCCACACCGAGCACCGGTATCCAGGAGAACAGCTCGACCGTCTCCGGATGACCGTCGCCGGTAACGAGTGGGACGGTGAGGCCCGCCGCGATCAAGAAGGCGGTTCCGACGAGGGCGGAAGCCAGCCAACCAGACCACGGCTCACCGATGCGCTTCCCGAAGACGATGAGGGTGGCAGCACCCAGCGCCGGCAGGACGATGAGCACCCAGAGGTAGTCGATCACCTCGTTATCCCCTCAGGCTGCTCAGCTCGTCGACGTTGGCCGTCGCCCGGCCCCTGAATACTGCAACGAGGATGGCAAGCCCGATGGTCACCTCGGCCGCGGCGACGACGATGACGAACAGAGCGGCGGTCTGCCCCTCGATAAGCCCGAGCCCGGTTCCGGCGGCGACGAAGGTGAGGTTGACCGAGTTGAGCATCAGCTCGATCGACATGAACATCACAAGGGCGTTTCGGCGGACCAAGACCCCGGCGCCACCAATCGAGAACAACACGGCGGCGAGGGCCATGTACCAGCCGGGGGTGACCATCACGACTCTTCCTCCGGCCGGCGCGGGCTGTACTGCGCCATCGCGATCGTCCCAACGGCGGCGATCGTGAGCAAGAACACTGTGGAGAGGAAGGCAAGAGTCCACGTTCCGAAGAGTGAGTCGGCGACGACCTCGATCGTCCCGTTGAGTCCGTCAACGCCGAAAACGCTGCGGCCGGTGATCCAGGCCCTGCTGCCCGCAATCAAGATCACTGCAGCCAGGCCGACGCTGACCGCGATCGCGATCGGGCGCTGCCACGGAATCTGCTCTGTCGTGTCCTCCGTCTTGTCGACTCCGATCATCATGATCACGAACAGGAACAGCGTCATCACGGCTCCGGCATAGATGACTACCTGGACCGCGGCGATGAAATGGGCGTTCTGGAGGACGTAGAAGACTGCGATGGAGAACATCGTGGTGAGCAGCCCGACCGCCGAGTGCACCGTGTTGCGCCCCATGACCATCACCAGCGCCCCGGCAATGGCGACGCCGGCGAAGATGAGGAAGACGAAGACTTCGATCACGTGAAAGCCCCGGTTGAGGCGGAGAAGAGAGTTGCCAGTTGCCAGTTGCCAGTTCCCAATCCCGAACGGCTACAGGTCACGTTTACTCCTCCGAGTCTTCCTCTTCATCACTGCGAACTGATGAGAAGTCAGTTGGCAGTTGCCAGTTCCCAGCCCCGACCGGCTACAGGTCACGTTTGCCCCTCTGAATCTTCCTGCTGGTCACTGGAAACTGGTAACTGGTCACTTCCTCCTGCGCTTTCGCTCCATTGCACTACTCCCTCGTATTCGGCCCGACCCGCAGACGAAGTCGCCCGCATCCAGCCGTCGGCCAGCTTCAGCTCGTCGAGGTCGATGAGCGGACCGGCAGGTGCGTTGTGGTTGGGGGTCCCATCCCGTTCGACCAGCAAATCGGCCTTGGTGAACATCGCATCATCGCGGTCGGTGACCGACAGCTCGAAGAGCTGCGTCATCGTGATCGCTTCGGTGGGACATGCTTCGACGCACAGGCCGCAGAAAATGCAGCGCAGCATGTTGATCTCGTAGACGAAGCCGTAGCGCTCTCCGGGGCTGACCGGATCGTCGTCCGGGTTGTCTGCCCCGCGCACGTAGATGCAATCGGCAGGGCAGACACCGGCGCACAGTTCACAGCCGATGCACTTCTCCATCCCGTCCGGGTAGCGGTTGAGGACGTGACGACCATGGAACCGTTCCGGCTTGACTCGCTTCTGCTCTGGATAGCTCGTGGTGACGTTGGGCCTGAACATCTGGCGGAAGGTGACCAGGAAGCCCCGCCACGGTCCGAGGATCTCGTCGAGCCAGCTCATGACCACGGCAACCCGAAGCGACGGAGCCCGACGGCGACCATCACCACCATGATCCACACCAGCGACAGCGGAATCAGCCGTTTCCAACCGAATTCCATCAGCTGGTCGTAGCGCATCCTCGGCAGCGAAGCGCGTGCCCAGATGAAAAGGAAGATCACGGCAGCCGTCTTGAGCAGGAACCAGAAGATCGGCAGCAGGTACTGGAGGAAGGTTGGCCCGAAGACGGGTCCGTGCCAGCCACCGAGGAAAAAGACGACGGTCAGCGCGGAGATGTTGAACAGGTTGATGTACTCGGCGAGGAAGAACAGAGCGAAGCGGAACCCGGAGTATTCGGTGTGGTACCCGCCGACGAGCTCCTGCTCTGCTTCGACGAGATCGAACGGCGCCCGGTTGGTCTCGGCGAACCCGGCGATCAAGAACACGATGAACGATGGGATGAGCACAATGTTCCAGGCGGGGAAGATGCCGAAGAACGTCCCACCCTGGGCGGCGACGATCTCCGCCAGCGACGTGGTGCGGTTGTACAGAATCACCGGGACGAGAGCGAGCCCGAGTGCGGCCTCGTACGAGATCATCTGGGCCGAGGCACGCACCGACCCGAGCAGCGGGTACTTCGACCCGGACGACCACCCGGCAAGGGCGATCGCATACACCGCAATCGAGGACATCGCCAGGAAATACAGAACTGCGATGTGCAGGTCCGTGACCTGGAGGTCGTAGGTCGTGTCCCCAATTGTTATGGGAGCGCCGATCGGGATGATCAGGAAGATCAGCAGCGCAGGGATGAGGGCTAGCACCGGCGCCGCCAGGTAGATGCCGAGCTCGGCTCGCCTCGGGTCTATGGACTCCTTGAACATCAGCTTCAGCCCGTCGGCAAGGGTCTGCAACATTCCTGCCGGTCCCGCCCGGTTGGGCCCGATCCGGTTCTGCATGCGTGCCACCAACCGCCGTTCTGCCCACACCAGCACCAGCACGATGCTGAACAGGAACACAAAGGCGATCAGGACCTTGAGGGCGGCGAGCCAGAACCCATCCATTACGAGCCCCCGCTCTCTGCAGCTGCGACCGCTACCTCTCCGACCGTGCCAAGCGCTGCCGAGCCCCGCTGGTTGAACGGGACGTAGATCGTCCCCTTGGCAAGCGTCGGGTCGATTACGACCGTGAGCGTGGCTTCGCCATCGACGCCGACCACCACGCTGTCTCCTTCGATAACCGACAGCGCCTCGGCGTCTGCCGGGTGCAGGTACGCGCGCGCCTCGGGCGCCAAGCCGGCTATGCCGGGGCTATGGCGGATCATGACCCCGTCGTCGTAGAGAACTCGCCCGGCGTGCAGGGTCAGCGCGGCATCGGAAACGTCCAGGCCGCGGTCGACCGGGATGTACTGGGGCGGCTGAGTGCCTCCGACCAGGGACCACGATCCCTTCGGTGCCGGGGAGCAGGCGAGGCCATGAGACGCCACCGTACGCCGGCGCGACCTGGGCGATCTCCTTGGTGATCGTCTCCGCCGACCTCCGCCGAGCTCGGCACCGAGGGCGCCGGCCAGGTCGTCGAGGATCGACCACACCGGTCTGGCGCTCCCCGGGGCAGCCACGATCGGGTTGACCTTCTGCACCCTCCCTTCCAGGTTGGTAGCAGTCCCCTCGACTTCGCCGAGTCCGGCGACCGGCAGCACGACATCTGCGTGGACGGCCGAGTCGGACAGGAACATGTCGAACGCCACCACCAACTCGGCGGCTTCGAGGGCGGCGGATCCGAGTCGCGGTGATGGGTGATCTCGCACCGGGTCGGCGCCGTTGAGAAGCAACGACCGAATCGAGCCATCGGTCAGCCCCTCGAGTATCCCGGTTGCTCCCTTCCCCGGACCGGTGGGGAGCGGTCCCCACGACGACTCGAGAGCCGCCCGATCTTCATCGCTCGTCACCGCCACCCTCCCCGGGAGCAGACC
>PVMK01122006.1_pt1 | contig 75902 bp, 79 predicted proteins | sample 1853481 | NCBI WGS metagenome assembly PVMK01 (sample SAMN08533507, study PRJNA380276) | Marine sediment metagenome, whole genome shotgun sequencing project.
GAATCGGTGATTCGCAGGTCCGACCTACACACCTCCAGTTTGGACTGGGCATTCCGGTAGCGTCAGGCACAACGAATCGAAGGGAAGACATGTATCTCGTCCGCAGAATCTACAGCGTGCAACCAGGTGAAGCACGGAAGGCGGCGACGCTGATAGACCAGATCGGCAAGGCCTATGAGAAGGCAGGAACGCGTTCAGAATCGAGGGTCTACTTCAACAGCGGCACCACGCCGGGGGAGCGAAATCTCGTGGTGATGGAATGGACGGACGAGTCGCTTCGGACTCCGTACCGGGACGATCGAACGCCTGTCGAGGGCATACAAGATTTTGCTTCACAGCTGCGAGAGATTGCGATTGAGTCCGAGATCGAGTTCTGGGAGCTGATCACGACGAGAAGTACATCTAGCGCCTGTCCACGAACCGACATCGCTGAGCGACCGATATATAGGTACGTTTCCTTCATAGCGCCTTACAATCTGCCTCCCATCGGTGCCACGGAGGATCATGCGCCGCTACATCATTGCCGCGGCCGTCGCGATTCCAGTGCTGCTCGTCGCGTTTGTGGCGGCTGGTTACGCGAGCGACGAAGTTCTTGGCGATGACAGGATCTCGCGAGGCGTAAGCGCCGCAGGAATCGATCTCTCGCGCATGAGCCGAACCGCGCCGAGACTCTGATTGCCGACTACGAAGCAACTCTCAGTGGCGAGCCCGTAGTCGTGTCGTCGAGGGAATCGAGCTCGCACTCGAGCCATCCGAAGCCGGGTTCTCGATTGACGAGGACGCCGTCGTGTCGCACGCAATGGCAGTTCGCCGGGCCGATGGCCTCACAGCGAACCTCGCGCGATGGTTTCGAACCTTCGCGTCCGGTGTCGACTGTCGAGATTCCGTCGATCCATCGATGAAGAGGCGCTCGGCGCGATTCTCGACGACTGGACCGAGGCCGTTCTCGCTACTCCGCGTATCAGGGTGATGTCAGGATCGCCAACGGGAGAGCCACACCGAGTACCCCAGGGCCGGGCTCCGTATCGACCTCCCGCGGCGATATCTCTCATCGAGGAACAGATCGGACGACCGATCGAGCACCAGTGGTGCTACCCTCGTCCCGCTCGAGCCTGAGATCACGCGCCAGGATGTCGACGACGCGGTGCGTCTCGCCGACGAGTCTGATCGGAACGCCGGTCCTGCTCTCCTCGCCCATCGGCCGGGGCCGATGCTGTTCACAACCGCGGGCCTTGCCGCGGCTTTCCGAAGTGAGATCGTTCGCAACTCGCTGCTGCGCTTGTGGTATCTCTCGATGCGACAACACTGCGCGACATCGCCTCGCGTACAGCTGAAGTGTTCGTGGTGCGCCCGTCGAGGCGACATTCACCTTCGACGAGGAGACGAGAGAACTCACGGTCGTGCCGTCCGAGGTCGAGGGTCGGCGACCTGGAACGTGTTCCGAGGTGGTCGCCGCGGCTGCGCTCGGGAGCGGTCGAGCCGTCATGCCGATGATGGATGGAGCCGAGGCCGAGCTCACCACGGAGATGGCCGAAGCCATGGGGCCGCTGGGTGAGGTCTCGACGTTCACGACCTACCACCCATGTTGCGCGAACAGGGTCACGAACATTCAACTCCTTGCCGACGAGATCAACGGCGCGATCGTGCTGCCCGGCGACGAATTCTCCGTGAATGACCGCGCTGGCAAGCGGACCTCGAAGAGGCTACGTCCGGGCGGGCGCGATCATCAACGGCGAAATTAAGCCTGTTGCGACAGCGCCGTCAACATCGGCGGTGGACGAGCCAGTTCGCCACCACGTTCTACAACGCGGTCTTCTTCGGGTGCTACGAGGATGTGATGCACCAGCCGCACAGCCTCTACTTCAGCCGCTATCCCTACGTGCGTGAAGCAACGCTCGGCTTCCCGCTCCCCGATGTGATCTTCCGAAACGACTCCGACGCCATCGTGTATATACACACCGAGCACACGGGCGGCTCCATAACGGTGACGCTCTATGGAAACAACGGCGGTAGAGCCTGCACGTCCGAGCGGTCAGGCAACACCGTCACACGTGTGATGGAACACGCGAACGGTGCCGTGACAACACAATCGTGGTCCTGGAGCTACAGAGCAAAGAAACCCAAGACACCGCGACCACGACGACCGTCGCTACGGAACCCACAACGACGGCGCCTCCGCCTGACGAGACCACGACGACGGCGCCTCCGCCTGAAGAGACCACGACGACCGCCGACAGCTCCGATTCGTGAGCGGGAACTGATTCGCGCTCTCGTTGGGGTTGGACTCATGATGATCCCACGCCAACCATCCCGTCAGTACCCGCTCCCGCAAGGCTTCAGTGCGGACGCGGCAGGACCAGATCACAGCGATCCTGCGCGGAGCGCCTCTTTTCGGTCCCGGGTACGTCCAGCTCCTTCTCGCCGCGCGCTCAGGTGATCGCGACCGCGTGCACACGGCGGAGAGGGACTGGGCCGCACGAGCAGCTCGGGCAGTCGGCCTGACCATCGAGACGCACGGGATGCACCGCGTTGACCATCCGAACAGTATGTCATTGCGCCGCTCCATGAGGGATTCGCGGATGTTCTTGCGCTGAGTCGCCTCCCCATCGATCTCTCCTATTCAGCAGCACAAGAACTCTTCGAGTGGAAGCTCCTCGGCCGCTACCTCACAGCCTCAGGACAGAGTCCCGTCTCGACCGGCAACGGTGCATCCGCCTACCGCGCCATGCTGCGAGACGCAGAGACCGCCTTCAGCCGCGGCGAGAGCTACGTCGTGTTTCCCCAGGGATCAATCCTCGGCATCGAAGTTGCCTTTCACCAGGGTGCGTTTCGACTATCGGCCCGGACAGGGCGGCCGCTGCTCCCCGTGGTACTCACCGGTGGAGCAACAGTGTGGGAACACCCTTCGCGACGCGATCTGAGGTTCAACCAAACCATTCGAATGGAAGTACTCGAACCGCTGGATTCGGCCGACATCCTTCACTGCGCCGGTGAGGTCGAGGCCGACATGAAACAGCGTGCCCTTCAGCAACGCAGCGCCGCGGAGGTTCGACCCGGACCGCGATGGTTGGTGGGATGGATATCTATGAGATCGACCATGCGTTCCCGATCTCGCGACCGCGTAGCTCATCACCGCGAAGCATATCGGGCCTTCGGCTCGCAACTGATATCTGACAGCTGGTCGGTACTCTCGCATCATGGACTACACCACGATCATCGAGCCTTTCCGGATCCACACGGTGCAGGCGATCGATCTCCCTGACCTGGAGGCGAGAGAGGCTGCGCTTGAGCGTGCCGGCAACAACCTGTTCGGGCTTCATGCCGATGAAGTGATCATCGACTTGCTGACGGACTCGGGCACGGGTGCCATGTCGTCAGAACAATGGGCCGGCATGATGCGCGGCGACGAGACGTACGCGGGAAGCCGCTCCTTCTTCCGCTTCGAGGAAGCCGTCCAGAACATCACAGGCTTCGATCATGTCATCCCCACACATCAGGGACGAGCCGCCGAGAAGATCCTCTTCAGTGTTGTCGTGAAAGATGGTGATGTCGTGCCTAACAACACTCACTTCGACACGACCCGGGCGAACGTTGAGTACCAGGGTGCAGAAGCGCGCGACATTGTCATTCCCGGCGGTACCGATCCGGCCACGATCCTGCCATTCAAGGGCAACATGGACATCGGAGACTCAGGGAGACAATCGCTGAAGTCGGCGTGGAGAAAGTTCCACTTGTGATGATCACGGTTACGAACAACTCCGGTGGCGGTCAACCTGTGTCGATGGCGAATCTCCGTGAGGCGAGAGCTGTGTGCGACGAGTACGGCATTCCGCTCTTCCTCGATGCATGCCGCTTTGCTGAGAACGCATGGTTCATCAAGATGCGCGAAGATGGCCACGCACACCGTACGCCACGCGAGATCGCACAAGAAATGTTCTCCTATGCCGACGGTGCAACGATGTCAGCCAAGAAGGACGGCCTCGGGAATATCGGGGGCTTTCTTGCGCTCAACAACTCTGTGTGGGCGCAGGAGTCGCGGAACCTCCTGATTCTCACCGAAGGCTTCCCGACGTACGGGGGATTGGCTGGATACGATCTCGAAGCGCTGGCCGTTGGCCTCAACGAGGTGCTCGACGAGAACTACCTCCGGTACCGGATCAGATCAACGGAGTACCTCGCCGAGACCGTCCTTGCAGGTGGAATGCCGATCGTGCAACCTCCAGGAGGCCATGCGGTCTACCTGGACGCAGCGGCGTTGCTGCCACACGTCCCACCACACCACTATCCGGCGCAATCACTGGCAATCGAGCTCTACAGGGCTGGCGGTGTCCGTGGCGTCGAGATCGGAACACTGATGTTCGGACGTCGGGATCCCGACGGTGGCCCCGACGAACCTGCGGCAATGGAACTCGTTCGCCTCGCAATTCCCAGAAGGACTTACACACAGAGCCACATCGACTACGTCGCCGAGGTCGTGATCGACGTCGCCGTTCGTGCTCAGGAGCTCGGGGGCTACAAGATCGTTGAGCAGGCCCCGTGGCTCCGCCACTTCACAGCCAGGCTTGAGAGGCTCTGACTCGCTGACACTGGGCGAGAGAGAGGGACCTCACTGAGGCCCCTCTCACGTAAACCGACCCACCGTGACGGCTTTCTGATCTCTGCCGTCGACCGGCTTGGGTCTCAAATGTCAAGGACATCTGCGTTGTGTTGATCCTGAGTCGACACGGCGGTCGGTCCCAAATCGGCTATGTACATCCAATCTCGCGCCGTTGCCTGCTGCTGTCAATATCTATTCCGTATCTTGTGCGATTCGCGCTACCGGGCGTTAGCGTGCGCCACATGCAACGTACAGTCTTTGATCAGGAGCACGAGCTGTTCCGCGAGTCCGTCGGCCATTTCCTGGAAAAGGAGATCCTCCCGAACGTGGACGACTGGAACGCCAGAGGCAGGGTCGACAAGGCGATGTTCCGAAAGGCCGGCGAGGCCGGCCTTCTTGGCATGGCAATCCCAGAGCAGTACGGCGGCGGCGGAGTCGACGACTATCGATTCAACGCTGTCATCGACGAGGAGTTCACTGGTGGTGGAGCAGGTGGCTCCGGCATGTGCGTCACGCTCCACAACGACATCTGCGTTCCCTACTTCATGTCCTACTGCACAGACGAGCAGAAGGACAGATGGCTTCCTGGTCTTGCGAACGGAGAACTGATGACCGCCATTGCAATGACGGAACCAGGGACAGGTTCGGATCTCTCGAGCATCGCAACGACGGCGCGCCTCGAAGGAGACACTATGTGGTCAACGGCTCAAAGACCTTCATCACGAACGGGAATCAACGCCGACCTCGTGATCGTGGTCGTCCGAACCTCTGACGACCCTCATGCGGGCCTGACGCTGCTCGTTGTGGAGGACGGGATGGAGGGGTTCGAACGGGGTCGCAACCTCGAGAAGATGGGGCTCCACGCACAGGACACAGCAGAACTGTTCTTCAGCAATGTGCCCGTTCCTGCTTCCAATCGTCTTGGCGAGGAGGGGATGGGATTCTTCCAGCTCGTCGCGAACCTTCCCCAGGAACGACTCTCGATCGCAATCGGCGCTGTCGCTGGCGCAGAGGCGGCGCTTCAGATAACCCTCGACTATGCCAAGGAGCGACAAGCATTTGGCCGACCCATCGGCAGTTTCCAGCACAACCGTTTCCAGTTGGCCGAAGCGCGCACCGAAGTCGACATCGGACGTGTCTTTGTCGACCGACTCCTGGAAGAACACGGCAGAGGCGAGCTCTCAATCGAACAGGCAGCAGAGGCCAAGTGGTGGACGACGGAGATGCTCCGGAGGGTCGTCGACATGGGTGTCCAGATGCACGGCGGATACGGGTACATGATGGAGTACCCGATCGCTCACGCCTACCTGGATGCGAGAGTGCAGACGATCTACGGAGGCACCACTGAGATCATGAAGGAGATCATCGGCAGAGGAATGGGTGTGTAGAACCAGTCATCTGTGAGCTGTCAGGTGCTCGGCCCCATGCCGACCTGGCGGTACGGGAGGTACTCTGCGCTCCACATCTCGGCATCGATTGCAGCCTCGAGATCGTCCATATGATCCGCAACACCCTCTTCGATCGCTCTCATAGCGACGGCGATCGCGACATGTCGTGACACCTCGCGGACATCCTCGATGTTCGGGAAGATCTGGCCCTGGGCCACGAGTTCGGGTTCGGTGTTATCCGCAAGCGCACGAGCAGCGGCAAGGAACATCCCGTCTGTCACCTCTCGTGCCCGGACGGTTATCACGCCGAGTCCCATGCCGGGGAAGATGAATACGTTGTTCGCCTGTCCGATGCGATGGATCTCGCCCTCGAACTCAACCGGGGTGAACGGTGAACCTGTCGCGACGATTGCATGACCGTCGGTCCATCGGATCGCGTTGGAAGGCGTTACCTCTGTATGACTCGTCGGGTTGGACAGAGGCAGGATGATCGGTTTGTCACATTTGGCTCCCATGGCTCTTATGACTTCCTCTGTGAACAGGCCAGCGGTGCCACTCACGCCGATCAGCACCGTCGGTTGGACGTTGGTCACGACGTTGAGCAGGGAGTACCGATTCTCCGCCCCATCCCAATCGGCAACCAGTTCCACCGGTGTTGCAAGGTCACGTTTGATGGTCGACAACGTTGCACGATCTGACGTCACGAGTCCTCTGCTGTCCAGCACGTAGATCTGTCGCTTCGCGTCATCGACACTCATGCCTGCGGTCACCATCGCCTGAGCAATCTGTTCCCTGATACCGTGGCCTGCCGAGCCAGCTCCGACGATCACAACTCTGTGCTCGGTGAAAGGCGTCCCGATCGAGCGGGTAGCTGCGATCAGGCCACCAACAACCATCGCCGCGGTTCCCTGGATGTCGTCGTTGAATGACGTTATCCGTTTTCGGTGCCGCTCAAGGTTGTCGAAGCTCGTTCGGTTCGCAAAGTCCTCCCATTGGAGCAGCGCGCCGGGGAAGACCGAACGCACTGCGTCCACGAATTCGTCGATCAGGTCCTCGTACTCCTGGCCACGAAGGCGTGGCTCGCGATACCCAACGTAGAGAGGATCCTCGAGGAGTTCGCTGTTGTTCGTTCCCACGTCGATCGATATCGGAATGCATCGCGAAGGGTGGATGCCTGCAGCGGCGGTGTACAAGGCGAGCTTTCCGATGGGAATTCCCATCCCTCCTGCACCCTGATCACCGATACCCAGGATCCTCTCGTTGTCAGTGACAACGATCACTGGTGGCAGCTCAACGGGACGGACAAGAAGCAGCTCCGCGATCCGACCGCGATCGCGAGGTGTTATATAGAGCCCATGGGCCATCCTGTAGATCCTGCTCCAATGTGAGCACGTCTTGGCTACCACGGGCGTGTAGATGATGGGCACGACCTCACGCAGGTTCTCCTCGACAAAGCGATAGAAGAGCGTCTCGTTTCGATCCATGAGCGCGTTCAGATACACGTTCTTGTCGATGTCCCTCACCTTGGAGTCGAATTGGACACGCACTCTGAGCAACTGTTCCTCGATCGAGGCGACGTGGTCAGGGAGCATCCCACAGAGCCCAAACATCAATCGTTCCTCATGGGAGAACGCGTCTCCTTTGTTCAAGAACTCGTCGTTGAGGAGCGCGTCGCCGCGTTTGGCGATCGGTAGATACTGCTCCCCGGTTCCGGGGTCGGTGAGAGGCCTGAAACTCATGGAAGGCTCCTGTTTCTGACGCACGTCCTGACGCGCGTTCCAGTCCATCAGCCTATCGCGACTCCGCCCATCAGCAAATTCTGAGTATCGAAGTAACCAATTATGACGAGGTGCAGTGGGCCAGATGTCTACACTCTGCCCATGGTGTGGATAGTCGCGATCATTGTTGTGTTGGTCATCGGGTTCCTTGTCGTTCGGGCGTACAACAAGCTCGTTCAACAAAGGAACCGGGTCGATACTGCATGGGGCCACGTTGATGTGCAGCTGCAACGCAGATCGGACCTGATCCCGAACCTGGTTGCAACGGTCAAGGGCTACGCAAGCCATGAGAGCGAAACATTCGAGCGGGTAACCCAGGCAAGAGGCGCGAGTAACTCGGCAGGTACTCCAGCGGAGCAGGCACAGGCTGACAACTTCCTCACATCCGCCCTCCGCCAACTCTTTGCCGTCGCAGAGGACTATCCGGAGCTACGCGCTTCAGAGAATTTCCAGAATCTCCAAGGTGAGCTCTCCGACACCGAGGACAAGATCGCGATCGCCAGACAGATCTACAACGACACGGTGCTCAGCTACAACAACACTGTGCAGCAGATTCCGACCAACCTCGTTGCCGGTCTGACCGGCTTCGACGCGCGTGAGTTCTACGATGCCGGGCCTGGCGCAGAAGAGGCTCCAGAAGTCACCTTCTGACGATGCGCAACCTTGCACTTCCTCTGCTCGGCCTTCTGCTTGTCGGTGCCCTCGCCTCTCCCGCTGACGCCAAGTCGTATACGATCGATTCCGCAGATACTGACATCGTCGTGAATGACGATGCATCACTCTCTGTGACAGAGAAGATCACGTATGACTTCTCCGGGTCCTTCTCCGGCGCGTATCGCGACATTCCGCTGCGACAAGGAGAATCGATCTCGAATGTGACTGTCAGCGACGCCGGTGGTTTGTATCAGCAGGGTGGCTGTATCGAGTTGGGATGCCACTCCCCCCAGGGAACGTATGGGATCACATCGATCCCTGGATACGCCCGAATCGTTTGGCACTATGAGGCGTCAAACGAGCCTCGCGAGTTCACCGTCACGTACACGATGACAGGAGTAGCGACGGCATACGATGACGTTGTCGACGTGAACCTCCAGGTCTGGGGCGACCAGTGGCCAGTCGGAGCAAACCGGGTAACCGCGAGAATCCACGTACCTGGCGACCCACAGACAGGCGATGTGTTCGTGTGGGGTCATCCCTACGACGTTGATGGGTCAACTTCGCTTGGCGAGGACGGTGTGTCTCCATCACTGACGGCAAAGAACATCCCATCAGAGACGTGGGTCGAACTGAGGGCAGCGTTCCCAACGTCGTTGGTAGGTACAACCTCGGGCGCACGCGTTGTCCAGGGTGATGGCCTCGCAACGATCATCGAGGAGGAGACACTCTTCGCACAGCAGACCGAAGCTGCCGATCAGGCTGCGCGAACCGGTTTCATCATCGGAGTGTTCGCCGCTATCGCGCTCGCGCTCGGCCTGGGTGTCACCACATACGTGAGATACGGCAGAGAACCGAAGGTCAGCTACGACCAGGAGTACGAGCACTCCCCGCCAACCGACCTGCCCCCCGCTGAGGTCGGGGCCCTGATCTCACAGGGAGGCGTATCTGAGAAGGAATTCACCGCAACACTGTTCGATCTGATTCGACAAGGTGCGATCTCGGCCAAGCCCATCCAAACGGTCAAGTCGACGTGGGGGGGCCTCCGTGAGGAAAACATCTCTGACCTCGAGCTCGACCTCACCGACAAAACAACTGGATTCAGGGACTACGAACAGTCCGTCCTCACCATTGTCAGGCGTGTACTCGACGACGGGCCACTGCCCCTGTACGAATTCCGTACTGAGATTCGCGCGGACGCGTCGGCGAACGCAAAGACCTACCAATCCTTCCGAGACCGCGTGCTCGACTCGATCAAGCGGTCAGATCTCCTCGACACGGGGGGAAACGTAGCATCGGCACTCACCGTGGGCCTTGCGATAGTGCTCGTGCTCGGCTCGTTCTTCATACTTCCGGGACTCCTTGGTGGCCGTCCTGGCGGAGCCGCGATGGCCATCCTGATCGCCATTGGAATGCTCGTCGGAGCGGTCATCCTCATCATTATCGTGAGCTTCAGACGAGTGCGAGTGAAGCGGACACAGATCGGGGCGCTCGAAGCTGCACGATGGGAGGCCTTCAAACGCTATCTCGCAGACTTCTCGAACCTCGAGGCCGCGCCGTCCATCTCGCTCGAGCTCTGGGACCGCTATCTCATATATGCCATCACCTTCGGTGTAGCAGAAGAGGTGCTCGAGCAAGCAAGACTGCACGCACCGCCCGAACTCGAGGATCGGTCGTCGATCTACTGGTTCGGTACCTACGGATACACCGGTGGACACACGGAGAACGCGTTCGCGGGGATCGAATCTGCACTCACAGGGGCGTTCGCGCCGCCATCGTCGGGTGGTGGCGGAGGAGGCTTCTCCGGTGGCGGCGGAGGAGGAGGCGGCGGGGGTGGCGGTGGCGCCTGGTAGGTGCCGTATCATCTCGAAGCCACCACCAGGAGAGCCCGTTGACTCAGATCTCGTCAGACGATCCCGTATTCGATGCAGCGGATTCGGATCCCTCAGTTTCACCCGCAGATGACTTCTATCGGTTCGCGAATGGTGGTTGGCTCGACGCGAATCCGGTACCACCTGAGTATGGAGCTTGGGGCTCGGCCCACGAAGTCCACGTGCGCAACGAACAAATATTGCGAGAACTCCTCCAGGACGCTGCGGCGACACAAGCAGAATCGGGTTCAATCCAACAGCTGGTCGGCGACTACTACGCCTCTGGAATGGACACGGACACCATTGAGGCGCTCGGTCTCTCCACCATCCAGCCGTGGCTGGATCAGATCGAGGCGCTTGAGAATGTTGGCGACATCAAAGAGCTGGCAGCCGAGTTCCATAGATCCGGAATCGGTGTTCTTTTCGGCATGAGCGTCATTCCTGACTTCGAAAACCCGACAGCGAATCTTCTCTACCTCGATCAGAGCGGCCTGGGGCTCCCCGACCGCGACTACTACCTGAGGGAGGACGAGCAGTCATGTGCCCTCCTGGCCGCGTATCGCGACCACATCGCTGGGATGCTCTCTCTGGCCGACATCAACGGAGCCGAAACCATGGTCGGCGCAATCCTCGCGATTGAGACTGCTATCGCCGAGTCGTCCTATACGAACGTCCAGATGCGGGACGTGGAATTGATCACGAACAAGCACGACATTGACGCCGCCGACGAGTTGATGCCGCGCTTTGGCATGGCCGCCTACCTCGCCCTGATCGGGGCAGGCGACGAAGCAGTGATCAATGTTGACAACGTCGATCTGTACCCAGCACTCGACACGATGCTCGAGACAACGTCGATCGACGATTGGAAGTCCTACTTCACCTGGCACCTGCTGCGCGCAACCGCCTCGAGTTTGCCTGAGAGGTTCCAGAGCGAGGCGTTCGATTTCTACGGGAAGACTCTGGGTGGTCAGCAGAAACAGAAGGAACGATGGAAGCGCGTGCTCGCAGCGGGATCCGGCGATATCGGTGAGCTGATCTCCCAGTTGTATGTGGCTGACAACTTCTCGCCAGAATCGAAGCGATCCATGGAGCAACTGGTCGAGAACCTCATCGTCGCGATGGGTGAGAGCCTCAGAACCATCCCGTGGATGAGCGATGAGACACGCAACGAAGCTCTCCTGAAGCTTGATGGCTTCGGGTACAAGATCGGCTACCCGGACGTATGGCGCGACTATACGGGTCTCGATCTTGCCCCGAACAAGTGGCTCGGGAATCGCACCGCTGCCGCCCGATTCGAGTTCAACCGCCAGATCGTCAAATTGGGCCAACCCGTCGACCCCCACGAGTGGAGCATGCCTCCCCACATCGTGAACGCCTACTATCACCCGCTCCGCAATGAGATCGTGTTCCCTGCCGGGATACTGCAACCGCCGTTCTTCACGCCCGATGCCGATGACGCTGTGAACTATGGGGCGATCGGATCCGTGATCGGCCACGAAATCACCCATGGCTTCGATGATCAGGGGAGCAAGTTCGATGCGACAGGCCAGATGCGCGACTGGTGGACAGCGGAGGACATGAAGGAGTTCGAGCGACGTTCCAAGGTCGTGACGGAACAGTTCGACGCGTACGAGGTCGAGGACGGCCTGAATGTGAATGGAGAGCTGACACTTGGCGAGAACATCGCCGATCTCGGCGGGCTGAAGATCGCTCTCACCGCCATGCTTGCTGCTCAGCGCGACGATGAGGCCGAGTCGATAGCTGGATTGACTCCCGAGCAGCGCTTCTATGTCTCCTACGCTCGAGCGTGGCGCCAGAACTACACGGAAGAATACCTCAGACTGCTCGTGAACTCGGACCCACACAGCCCGAGCCACTTTCGATGCAACGGCCCGCTCAGCAACCTTGGATCGTTCGCGGACGCGTTCAACATCGCCGACGGCTCGGGATCAATGCGAGCTACCGCTGAGCGTGCCGATATCTGGTAGTTGAGGTTCTGACTCGGTTTCAGTCAGACAGGGCGCTCTCATCCGGCCTGGCAATCAGACCCAGTACACCGCCAATCGCTGCGATCACTCCACCGATGCCAAGTAGATACCAGCCCACGCTGATCGAGACGGTGAACGCTTGTGGAATCAACCCGGCCTCAAACGCACCGGCAAGCCCCTTTTGGAGCGTGTCCGCGCGGTCGAGCGCACCCTGTGCGGCGATTCCACCGATGACCAACATGAGAACACCGAGGACCGTCACGATGAGCGCATTCATCCTGGAAAGTGCATCCTTGATGTTCGGAATCAACGACACAGCAAGCACCGCAACGAGGGCGATCAGGAAGATCGCCGTACCAGCTGCGTTGTCGTCCCACATCGCCGTGAAGATCCGATCAAAGCCATCAGGAAACGCAGGATTCGCTACGTTCAGATCCGGCAGGATGGGCTCTACATCGGAACTTGCCGACTTCAGCCCCAACCCGATGAGCGCCAAGACAGCACCAACCAGTGTGGTTATACGTCCATATTGCATAATTCTCCCTTTCCTCGCACGCCTAGCGTAGAGAGCTCACCCGTCGGAATACAAGCGCTTCAGCGTCAGTGTCAGTCTTGAAGTGATCGAAGTTGAGCTATATCCCCTCCGGCCTACCGTCGGTTGGCCTCCAGATATCGCCTGTCTCAGGGGGAAGATATTGCTTGATCGGCTTCGCTGGTACACCACCAGCGACCGTGTAGTCGGGAATGTCCTTCGTGACCACAGAATTGGCACCGATGATGCACCGATAGCCCACATTGACACCTGCCATGAGCACGGCGTTGTAGCCGAGCACCGAGTTGTCACCGATCGAGACCGGGAGTCCCGAGCGGCCTCCGTAGGCGATCGGTAGCGTGAAGTCGTCGAAGGGATGCGTGTGCGTCTCGATTGTCACCCCAGCCGCAACCATCACGAACGACCCAATGGTGATATCCGCCCTGTCATCAAGCATCACGTATCGGTTGACGAGCGAGTGATCCCCTACCGAGATATTGGAGCCCTTCGAGAAGAGAACGTTGTGATGAAAGATCACACCGTCGCCACAGTGTCTGAAGATCTTCTTCGCGAGAATTCGGCGAACAGGTATCGCCAAGGACTGGATCATGGATGCGGGAGTCTTGTCGAACATACGCCAGAACATCGTGTAGTAGAGATCCGGATCCTGCGCGGGTTCGATCGTTCGACCCTTGAAGGGGTCAGGTGGTTGTGGAACCACGCCAGATCCGTGCACGGACACAGTGAGAGCATGTGCGTCGTCAAGAAATTCCGCCGCGGCGCCGATGAGCGCATCAGACTCGACGAGATCTTCGAATGCCCCAACGAGGGATCGTACCTGATCCTGCTGAGATGGGTTGCTCACGTTGGGATGCTCTCCTTCGCTCGATCGCCGCTCCGTCTGTTCAGGCGAAAGGCCTCGCGGACGATCGTCGTCGCGTAGCAATACACCACGACGGCCCTCCCGATGAGTGCACCATGGCGAGCGTTCATCTTCGAGGTATCAGGACCATAGATCCTCGGAACAGGCACCTCGGTGACCCTGAGTGCGTTCCTCTCAGCACAGAAGAGCATCTCGAGCTCACTCTCATATCGATCACCGCTCAGATCAAGGCACTCAACGGCATGAGGTGCCAGACACCGGTATCCGGAGAACGGATCCGTTGTCGTCGAGGAGAGGAGGACTCCGAGCACCGCCTTAGCCGCGCATCGGACCGCATATCGATTCCAGGGGGTATTCCTCCTGCCAGCATCATGGATGTAGCGTGATCCAACAACGACATCCGCGAAGCCACCGAGCACCGGCGCAACCAGGTCGGGGAGCCGTTGAGGATCGTGCTGACCATCGGCATCCATGAACACAAGAGCCTGATAGGGCTCATCGATGATCGCGTCCAGACCGGATCTGAGAACCGCGCCCTTTCCCCGGTTCTCATCGAATTCGAGAACGTCAACACCGAGGTCGCGAGCAACAGTTGCGGTCCTATCTGTCGATCCGTCGCTGAGTACCACAACGCGAACTCGATGCCCACTCACGCACCGAGGCATGCGAGGCAGGAGGTTCACAAGGGCCTTCTCCTCATTGAAGGCAGCCATGAGAACGATGATCATGCTTCAACAATAGATGATTCAACAGCTGATTACTCAGTTACTTACTAGTTAAGTAAGAAACGAAGCCCTTCGTGGGTTCGAATGCTGAACGAGTCTCGTCAGAGAAGCAGCCGAATTGCCTCTGCCGACTCATCGAAGCGCTGAACCCAGCGTTTACCGTGGGCGGGAGTTGCAGGTGGATCGAGAGCGAACACGAGGTGATGCGCCAGTTCGTGTGCCAGCGTCATGAGCGTTGTCGTACGCCCCAAACGGATCGCTCCGAAGACGGCAAACGGGGTACGCATGCCTCTCTCGATCTCGTTGATCTTCTGCTGTCCATGACTCTCAACGAGCAACCATCTCGGCTGCTCGGTCGCCCCTGTGTAGGGCGACCGGCGAGAATGGAACTTCAATCGAGGTGCCTCGACCCCGAATGAGGAGCACACCAGGAGGACGAGATCGGCAGCGTCTGCGTCTGATACCGCAAATCCGTCGAGTTGCTCGAGTAGAAGGGGATCGTCGGAGAACCGCTGAACTCGTGCCTGGTGTCGGCGTCGTGGTCCACTCGCGATGGGTATGTATGGGATTCGCGCGGTCATCTCCGAACCGTATCGCGCACCAGCGACAAGAAGCTGGGCACATCGTGTCTGCTCCCCGCCGCGAACGTCTAGGAGGCTGTTGATTGATGTAGTTGCTCAGATCGGCGACTAGGCGCGCCAGTCGCAAAGGCCACGGTTTCGCCACTCCTTGTGGTGGAATGACGGAACCGTGGCCACGGCGAGTGGGGATGCATGGTTGGCGAGATGAGTAACATGTATTATTCAACAGTCTCCTAGCGTTCACCGTCCACCTCCCACGGAGAAAGCAATGGAGCATGAGCGCGGCATCTGGTACGGGGTCGCCGCATACGTGCTGTGGGGCTTGACCCCGATCTTCTGGAACCTCGTGGAGAGCAGTGCTGCATCTCTGCTTCTCCATCGAATCGTGTGGTCCGTCCCGATCCTGTTGCTGATCGTGACCGTGAGACGCCAGTGGCCCGTATTCAAGAAGGGATACGCCAGTTGGCAACCTCGCATCACAACTACGGTCGCGGCGGTGCTGCTCGCCATCAACTGGGGTACGTACGTGTGGGCGGTGACAAATGGGCACATCGTCGAGGCCTCACTCGGATACTTCATCAACCCCCTTGTGTCCGTCGCTCTCGGGGTTGTTGTGCTCGGTGAGAGGCTGAGGACGATGCAATGGGTTGCCGTGGGAATCGCAGCGTTCGGCGTGACTCTGATGGGCATTCTCGCTGGTCGCCCGCCCTGGATCTCTCTTGCCCTGGCATTTTCGTTCGGTCTCTATGGCCTCCTGAAAAAACGCGAGGTCACCCCACCACCGGTGGTGTCTTTGTTCGGAGAAACGCTCGTGCTGTTCATCCCCGCGATTGTACTTCTCGGATTCGTCGCAGAACCGACCGGCGAGTCCTTCGGATCATCACCTGGCGCCACAGCGTTCTACGTCGCAGGTGGACTCGTGACGGTCATTCCCCTGCTGCTGTTCGGTGCGTCAGCGAAACGGATACCCCTGTCGGTCCTGGGGTTCCTTCAGTACATTGCACCAACACTTCAACTGCTGGTTGGAGTAACTATCTTCAAGGAGTCAATGACGCCGACCGAATTGTTCGGCTTCATTGCGGTATGGGTCGCTCTGGCGCTATTCACTCTCGACATACGCCAGACAGCCGATAGATCTCGGGAGCCGAGACTGATCTAGTCCGTTTCTACTCGACCACGGCCTCGACGGCTTCAAGAGTTTCCTGCGCGGACTCTTCAGCCACGACCTCGGCTGCCGCTGCCTCCTCGACAAGGTCGAGGTCATCCATAGCGTCTTCGACATCCTCGATGTAGTGATCAACGGAAGGCCTCTTGCCGCGGACGCCGGAGACGACTGCATTTTGGATCGTGACCAGCTGGTCATCTCCAACTCTGCCGGCGAGCTTTACCCCGAGATACTCCCTGATCTCATCGTCCGACATAGATTCCAGTTTCTTCTTGGAAACGATCGATGCAACGGTTGCAGCGATCAATCCGACAACGAATGTAATGAACAAGAGCTTGATGAATGTTTTCATGCGTATCACCTCAGAGAGAAATCTAGCGCGGACTTTGCTATCTGAATTCGGTCGCGAGTTGACGAAGGGAAATCGCCACGAACCGCCGCTATCCGCCGGATGCGAGCCATTGGACGAACACAGTTGCAGCATCGGCATCCGCCGGATCGACTGTGGACTCTCGGTACCGGGCGAGAGCGCCGTCAAGTTCCGCTCGCGTCCATGGGCCGTGTTCGTGGGCAGCGGCTGCGAGCTCGTTCGCGGCCTCTTCAACTGTGAATCGACCTGCCGTGACCTCACGACCCACAACGAGTCCAGCAAGTTTGTGGCCGTTCTCGGTCAGATTCACAAGCGTTGCTATGTCCTCGAGGTCTCTGACCCCACCGGCAGCGATCACTGGTTCATCGACCAGCGCTACCGCCATTTTCAGAGCTTCAAAGTTCGGCGGTTCGACGAGGGCATCTCTCCCGACCTCTGAGATCATGAACCCTGCCGCTCCACCTGATGACAGGTTGATAAGCGTCTCCTCGAGATACTCGCCCGTCTGCTCCGTCCAACCCTTGATCGAAATCTCAAGATCAGGTCTCACGTCAAGCGAGACGACGATTCTGTGCGGGTGTTGCCGATTGAGCTCCCAGAACAAAACCTGATCGATGATGGCAAGGGTCCCTATCACAACCCGCCACGCGCCCATACCCAGAACTCGCTCGACCTCCTTCTGGGATCTGACGCCGCCCCCCACCTGCACTGGCACATCGACAGCGGTGATGATGTCCTCGATGAGTCCCGCGGTTCTTGTAGTCCCCGTATGCGGCAGCGTCGAGATCGACGATGTGGAGCCGATCGGCACCCTTTGCCACCCAGCCCCTCGCCCTGTTCACCGGATCGTCGTCAAGTGCAATCGCATCATTGACGTCGCCATAAGGGAGACGTACGGCCCTTCCATCGAGAATGTTGACCCTTGCATAGAGCTCCATGGGGACAAGATACCAGAGGAGTGAACACACAGGACGCCTACCGTCTACCGTTTGGATCAATGCCTGCCGTAACAGCCACGAATGTCGAGTTCCGATATGGAACCCAGGTTGCGATTGCCGCGTCATCGTTCACGATCCCTCGCGAGGCGGTAACCGCTCTGATCGGTCCCAACGGTTCGGGGAAATCAACAATCCTGAACGCCATTGCCGGACTTATCTCTCCAACGAGCGGCCAACTCGACGTCAGCGGCGCTTCGTCGCGGAGCAGCATCGCGTTCGTTCTCCAGACCACGAAGGTCAACAACGCTCTACCCATCACTGTGCAGGAAGTCGTGACCATGGGGAGATACCCGAGCATCGGCGAGTTGAGACGCCTCAGCGATTCGGATCACGCAATCGTCAACGCAGCGATGGACCGAATGTCGATTTCCGACCTTTCGACCCGACACCTCACTCAGCTCTCGGGCGGTCAGCGCCAACGCGTATTCGTGGCCCAGGGCCTGGCACAGGATCACGACATGTTGCTGCTCGACGAGCCCCTCACAGGCCTCGACCTGCCATCGGCCCGGGCGATCGATGCTGTCATCCACGACGAACAGGAACGGGGTGGCACCGTGATCGTGACCACACACGACCTGGCAGAGGCGCGTGCTGCGGACCATGTCCTTCTGCTGTCAGGCCGAGTCATAGCTTCAGGCCTGCCAGCCGATGTTCTCACCGCATCCAACCTGAATAACGCGTATGGCGCGGCGCATCTGCATGTCGAGGGCGAACAGGTATTCATCGACGACCCAGCACACCGACCGACGGACCAACGCCACGTGCACCAGGATCGTTCGATTCACATCGAAGCAAGCCACGACGACGGGGCACCCTGAGTCGATTCTCAGCACGGCATCGCTACTGAGAATGGTTCAGTAGCCTCTGGGCATGCCAACCCCCGCGCCCTCGACCGAACTCCACGAGTTGGTGAAGGAACGGCTTGCCACCGACGAGATCAGGTACACGACCGGAAGACGTTCGGTCGTTGCATCGATTCAAATGGCCTCGGGCCCTCGTACCGCGGCCGAGTTGTCACGAGGTCCGAGAATGGCAGTTCCTGTGTCCTCGATGTATCGCACACTCTCGATCCTCGAAGAAACCGATGTCCTCAGGAAACACCACGGACCCGATGGGGTGGCACGATACGAACTCGCGGAGTGGCTCACCGGCCACCATCACCATCTCGTCTGTGTTTCGTGCGGTGCAATCGAGGACATCGAGGTACCCCGCCATGCTGAGAGCGAACTCAACGCGATCGTTGATTCTCTGGGAGAAGACGCAGGCTTCAGAGTTCTCGACCACGTCCTCGAAATCGAGGGCGTGTGTCGCAGTTGCGACACGGTGGAGAGTAGACGGTAGACGGAAGACGGAAGACGGTAAGAGAGCCGCAGGCGAACGTACCGTTAGCGAGCGGCAACCGTCGAACGGTTGCTCGGCGAGCGTACGCTCTGCGCTCTCGGCTATCTATAGCGCCAGACGATTCGACCCATCGAGGGGTCGTATGCGGAGACATCCACCTCAACCGAGTCACCGGGGATGATCCGGATCATTCGACCCTTCCTCATCTTTCCCGACGCGCGAGCCGTGACCTCGTGACCGGTCTCCAGCTTCACCCGGAATGTGGCGTTTGGGAGCGTTTCAACAACGACACCCTTCGCCCTGAAATAATCGTCCTTGCCTGCGATATGAGTCTCCAATCAACCGGCTCCGCCCAGCATCATCTGGCGAGCCGCTCCGAACGAGTGCATCGTACCGTTTCACGCACCTTGTCGGCAGTCATGATGCCATCGGGACCTGAAGCCTTGCTGCTCCGGTAGCGTTGGACGATGAACTGGGAGCCGATGACGATTCCCAGCAGGATCACCCGATTCCCAGCAGGATCACCACAGGGAGGCGCGTACACATGGGCTGGAATCCTCGAGATGCCATCGCTGAGACGACGGTTGGCTTGTTCACTCACGCCAACTACCCGTTGGCCAACTCCCTCCAGTTCCGCGACGATCCAGGGTTGTTCGGACCAGGGTCCGCAACATGGGAGATCGTCGGCGATCTCTCCGTCATGGTCGGAGGCATCCGAGCGCTCCTCGTCCAGGCGGCACACCCTGAGGTGGTCGCAGGGGTATCGGACCATTCATCGTATGCAACGGACCCTCTCGGCCGATTGTCGCGGACAACCGCGTATGTCACGGCCACCTCGTATGGAGCAATGCCTGAGGTGGAGCAAGCCTTTGCATATGTCCGAAAAGCGCACGAGTCGGTCGAGGGCACGTCACACCGAGGAATCAAGTACACGGCTGACTCCGGGTCAGGTGCCTCGTGGGTTCACAACGTGCTTGCCGATTCGTTCCTCACTGCTTACGACACATTCGGCCCGCACCCGCTCACACACGAACGAGCTGACCAGTTCGCAGCGGAACAGGCACGGCTCGGGGCACTTCTGCACGCGCCGGAACTCCCCGACACCCGCGATGGGCTTGCCGCGTGGATCAACACGCATCCGGATCTCGATCGATCACCTGGGATGCACGACACGCTCAGGTTCCTCAGCAATCCACCACTCCCCCTGAGCGCACGAGCACCGTATCAGTTGCTGTTCAGAGCCGCTGTCGCAACACTTCCACCAAGGGTTGCGACGATACTCGGCGTGAGATCGATCCCAGGAACGATCTCAGGCGGAAGATCCCTCGTGTCGCTCCTGCGGTGGTCAATCGGTTCATCCTCGTCATGGTGGCTGGCGCTCGAGAGGGTCGGCGCCCCGATGCCCGAGGGGGTGCGCTTCCGCTACCCGCCGCCCATTGCGGGCATCGAATCGATCTTCGAACCCACATGACCCATGGGCCACATGCCGCTTTAGAAAAGGGGTCGAGCGACCTACGACCTAACACTCAAGAACAGGGACAATGTGTCGATAACTAGGAACAGGTGGGAGGCCGGCGAGGCTACTTGTTCCCGAACAAGACGATCCAAACACCAAGCCAGTCACCCACCGACCCTCATCGAAAAGGCCCCCTCCTGGGGGCCTTTTCACGTGGGGGCTGACCCTCTCATCCCCGTGTCGAGCCCTCCCAATCCCTGTGCATGGACGCGTACACGCCCCCGCTCGCCACAAGCAGTGCGTGAGAGCCATCCTCGACAATTTCGCCACCGTCGAACACGAGCACTCGGTCGGAGGCTTCTGCAGTTGAGAGCCGATGCGCCACGGTGATGGAAGTTCTGCCCTGGGTGACCTGCTCGATGGCATTGCGGATCTGGACCTCGAGAGCTGGATCAACAGCTGAGGTCGCCTCGTCGAGCACAAGAACGGACGGGTTTGAGATCCATGCCCGGACAAGAGCCACGAGCTGTCGCTCCCCTGCAGACAGGTTGCCACCCAGTTCGCCTACATCCGTCTCAATTCCTCCCGGAAGCGATCCAACCCAATCGAGAAGGCCGAGATCGTCGAAGGCACCGCGTACGAGATCATCCGAGACGCCCGGCCTTCCGTACCGAACGTTGTCTGCCACCGATGCATCGAACAGAAAGCCCTCCTGGGGAACGTACGCAATGTGTGATCGGAGCGAGTCAAATGGCACGTCATCGATGTCGACACCTCCGACGGCGACCTGTCCTGACTGGGGAATCAACAAACGTGTCGCGAGCTTCGCAAACGTCGTCTTGCCTGACCCCGTCTCGCCAACAACTGCCACCCGTTCCCCCGCCGGGATGTGGATGTCGATGCCTCCGAGAATGTCTGGCCCGTTCGGATAGTGGAAACTGACGTCTGTGAATTCAACACGCAGACTCCGGTCAGGAAGTCGTGTTCCGTTGACGGGGTCGGGAATCAGAATCGGTGTCTCGATGATATTCAGGATCTTGCGGAGGCCGGCGCCCGCGGACTGCGCCTGATCAATCGTCTCGACGAGACGTTGGATCGGCTCTATCAGGAGGTTCACGAGGAAGAGGAACGCCACGAGGGTTCCGGCAGAGATGCCCCAGGTCGACCCGAACACGACCCCGAGACCAACAACCATCGCCGTGAGAATTCCGGCGAACAGCTCTGCGCTCGAGAAGAGACTCGACGCAAAGATCGCCGTCCTGACCTCGGCACTGAACTGCTCATCGAGCTTGTCGTCAACACGTTCCATCACGATCTCCTCCATGCCATAGGCGCGGACGGTCGAAAGCCCAGAGATTGCTTCGCCTGTCACCGAGAGCGAATCCGCAACACGTTCGCGCACCCTGTCATGCGCCTTTGAGAGCACCCGCTGAAAGGCGACAATCATCAACGTATACGCTGCAACCCCGACGACTATCGCAAGCGCGAGCTGCCATCCATATACCAACATGACGAGCAACGCGAGCAGGATCTGTGCCACGCCCAGGACCATCCCAACGCCACCCCACTCCATCCAATGCTGGATGGTCTCGATGTCGGAGGTGACCCTGGCAACAAGTGCACCTCGGCGCTCAGCCTGGAGCTCAAGCATCGACAGCCGGTGGAGATGATCAAACGTCTTGATTCGCAATTGGGAGAGTCCCGAGGATGAGGAGCGAATGAGACGGCGAAGCGAGATGAGCCTCGCAACCATTGCAAGGAGTACGGCGAGCATGGCAAACCCACCCCGCCGCAACACTGCGCTGGTATCCACCTCCCCGGCGCCAAGAATCTCGTTGTCGATGATCTGCTGTATCACAACAGGAACCACGATCTGGAGGGCGGTCCCAATGACCGCAAGGATGAGGGTCACGATCAGCCCAGCCCGAAGTGCCGGTGCGACCTTGAATGAGCGCGCCAGCGCCTTGGATGTTCTCATCGGTGAATCGGAAGTTGTCACTTCACACCGCCATCGTCGGCGCGTTTCGCAGCATCATCCTCATACGCGGTGAGGAGGCGCGAGTATCCAGGCGTCGACTTCATGAGTTCGTCGTGAGGGCCCTGTGCAGCAACGCTTCCATCCTCGATGAATATCACCTCGTCGGCCATTGCAATTGATGCCTTGCGATAGGCGATGATCACGACAGTCGATGGCAATTCGGATCTTCGAAGTCCTCTGAGGATTCTTGTTTCAACCGACGGATCCACTGCTGATGTTGCGTCGTCGAGGATGAGCACGCGAGGGCGACGCACAAGAGCTCTTGCGAGAGCGATGCGCTGTCGCTGACCGCCTGACAGCGACATCCCCCTCTCACCGATCCGGGTGTCGAAACCGTACTCGAGCTCGTCGATAAACTGCTGTGCCCCGGCAAGCGCTGCGGCTGCTCTGACGTCTTCACGCGAGATGGCCGCTCCGAGCGTGATATTCCCTTCGACCGTGTCGTCGAACAGGAACGACTCCTGTGCTACATATGCCACCTCTCCCGCGAGCTCGGACCGGGCAAAGTCCCTGACATCCCTGCCGTCGATCAGGATGCGGCCATCGATCGGATCCCACAACCGTGCAAAGAGGAGCGCCAGCGTCGACTTACCTGACCCCGTTTGACCGACAACCGCAATCGTGCGTCCGCCGCGAATGTCGAGGTCGACATCGCGCAGCACAAGCCCATCATTCGAGTATCCAAATGAGACATCGGCAGTGTCCAGGGCGCCACCAGTCACTTCGATCTTCGCCCGCGCGCTGCCATGGTCCACAGTGTCCTCCGCATCGAGGATCGCCTGCACTCGCTCCCAAGCAGCCATGGAATGCGCCATCTCCCAGATGACGAATCCGAGAAGCGAAACAGGCATCATCAGGAGGGACAACAGATACGCGACCGTGACGAGATCTCCCGCTGAAACCGAACCCGAGGCGAGCCGGAAGGAGCCCACGACCAGGATCGCGAGCGTGATGATCGTCGGTATCGACTCGACGACCGACCGATACCCGACCCACACGGAGTTGACGTGAATCAGCTCGTCACGCAGGGTGTTGGACGCCTCAGTGAATCGTTTCGTCTCCTCAGCTCTTCTTCCGAGCGCTTTGACCGTCAACGCGCCGTCTATTGACTCGTGTGCGATTCCCGATACACGGCCACGCTCATGTTGGACCTCGACGAATGGTTGGTAGGTCCGGAAGGCGCCCGTGATGTCTATAGCGATCATCGACAGAAGACCCACGAGCACGATTACACCGAGGAAGATGTCTGCTGACGCCACGAGCACGACGGTCCCGATGAGCAGGAAGAAAGAGCCGGTCGCATATGGGAACGGTGCAAGGACGAATGTCCCCTGGTTGGTATCGACCTCGCTGACCGAGAGAAGGTCGCCCGTCGACCTGCCGTCGTGCCATGCCAGGTCAAGCTCCATCTGGTGTTCGATCAGTCGCTTCCTGGCATCGGCCCTCGTGCCGTACTGGAGCCATCCAGCCGCCGATCTGCGCAGCGTGACGCCGATGGCCTTCCAGACGGATACTGCTCCAATCAGCGCTATTGCTGGCCAGAGACGACCCGCAGTCGACCTCCCCTCTTCGAGGACGGGGATGATGAGAGAGTCAGTGATTGCGCCTGCGACCACCGCAGATGCAACGATCGCCGACACGAACAGGAGAGCTCCAGCCACGGCAAGCGCAAAGGACCACGGTCTCCGCCTAACGAATCCGAAGGTGAGTTTGAGGCCACCACCGAGTACATACTTGAGCGGTGGCGGACCCACAGACGTCTCTTGGGGTGCTTCGGGCATCCCCCGAGGATATTGCGAAGCGGAAAGGTGTTGCCCTGCTGCGATCGAGTGCACCTGACACCAGCCGCCTGAGGGCTGTATCCTGTCGTCATGTTCTCACTGATCTTTGCCGCAGAAACCGCCGAACTCGTCTCGACCACGCCCCCTGGAGATGACTACATGACCCTCGCTCTGGTCATGGCAGCGAGTGCAATGATCGTCACCGCAATCGCTACATGGCGCATCACTGCCAAGGCCGCCGACCACTAGGGGCTGTCGATTAACGGCGTTGGTCAGACATTCGTTGTTCAGCAGTCTTCAAACACCCAGTCGGTAACGGTTGGCAATTCTTGTCATACCCATCATGTAGGGTTGACGTTCCACACAGACAAGCGGCACGAAGACAGGAGCAGCATGGGACTCGCACACGGAACGATTGGATGGGCGGACGTAGCAGTACCTGACACAGCTGCCGGCGCAGCGTTCTACGGTCAGCTGTTCGGCTGGGAAGCCGTTGCAGGAGAATCAGATTCATTCCCGTATTCGATGTTCACGCTCGATGGCAAGGTCGTTGCAGGGATGGGCGAGCTCGGTGCCGAGCAGATCGAGGCCGGCCAGCCTCCGGCATGGTCATCGTACGTGATCGTCGACGATGTTGATGCCACGTTCGCCAAGGCGATAGAACTTGGTGCAACACCCATCATGGAACCAATGGATGTGCTGGATGCTGGACGGATGTTCTTCATCATCGACCCTGTCGGCGCCGCGGTGGGATTCTGGCAATCGGGCACGCATGACGGTGCCGAGGTGTTCAACGTGCCGAGCGCCATGACGTGGAATGAAATAGCGTCGCGTGACCTCGACGGCGCGGTCTCCTTCTACTCGGAACTCTTGGGCTGGGACGCCGACGCCATGGACTTCGATGGCTTCGCGTACACCATGTTCAAGGTTGGAGATCGCTCGAACGCTGGTGCCTATGACATGTCGGGGATGATGCCGGACGAGGTGCCTGCACACTGGCTCACATGGTTCGTCGTCGACGATTGCAAGGCGTCCGCCGCGACAGTCGCTGAGCTTGGTGGGTCCGTGATACGTCCGCCGGAGACCAGCGGGATGGGCGTGTCGGCGGTCGTGAGCGATCCATTTGGTGCCACGTTTGGCATCATCGCCGCGAATCAGGTGGACGGTCAGCCACCTCGCTGAGTGCTCATTCGTCGGAACTGGACCACGAGAGCACGTTCGGGCGGGAATGCATCTGCTCCGAACGCCGTTGACATTCCAACCTGTACCTAGGCTTTCCGTATGGCATCCCAATCCGCGACTGACACAAAGCGTCGCCTCTCGCGCGGCCTCGATCGGGTGCGTTCGCGTACCTTCTCGATGACCGACGCTCTGAGCAACGACGATCTCCATGGGCAGTTCAATCCCCTCATGAGTCCCCTCGTGTGGGACATGGGGCACATCGCGAATTTCGAGGAGTACTGGCTGCTTCGCGAACTCGGCGGACAGGAGGCACACGACGCTGAGCGCGACGCCATGTACAACCCGTTCGACAATCCAAGATGGGTACGAGGTGATCTGCCGCTCCTCGATCGCGATGAGGCAACCGACTACCTCTACAGCGTCCGGCGCGAGGTCGACCTCGTACTCAGCCGATCCGACATCATCGAGGGTCCTCAACTCGCGCACGGCGGCTACGTGTTCGAGATGACAATCCAGCACGAGGCGCAGCACCAGGAGACGATCCTTCAGGCGCTGAACATGAGAGAGGATCTCGACCCGTACGACCTATCTGTGGCTCGAAGACTGCCAAAGCCTCGGAGTGTCGACGAAAGAGAACGAATCCGCATCGAGGGTGGCCCATTCGACATGGGTACAAACGACCGCGCCTCTGCATATGACAATGAGCGTCCGGCACATCCGGTGCATGTCGACACGTTCGATATCGACAGGTTCCCTGTGACGAACGCCAGATTTGCTGAGTTCATCACAGCCGAAGGCTACGAGCGACCCGGATTGTGGTCGAAGGACGGCTGGTCGTGGCGCACCGACGTCGATCACCACGCGCCTCAGGGCTGGCACCCGGATGGAGATGGGGGTTGGACCCAGCTGATGCTCGGAACCCTGCGCACCCTCGATCCGCGAGAGCCGGTGATACATATCAGTTTCTGGGAGGCGGAGGCCTTCGCAAGATACGAGGGAGGGAGACTCCCGACCGAGGCAGAGTGGGAGAAAGCCGCCAGCACCGAACCCGACTCACTGCATAGCCGTGTGTATCCGTGGGGCGACGAGCTCCCGACTCTCGAGCATGCCAACATCGGTCAGCTCGGATGGGGCCCTGCCCCCGTTGGGTCATACCCCTTGGGAGCGTCAGCCCATGGGGTGGAGCAACTCCTTGGCGACGTCTACGAGTGGACATCCTCTCGGTTCCTCCCTACCCAGGTTATTCGACCTTTCCCCTATCCGGAGTACTCCGAGGTCTTCTTCGATGACGAGGAGTACAGGGTTCTGCGAGGAGCATCGTGGGCAACAGCAGCATCCGTTGCGCGCAACACCTTTCGAAATTGGGACTACAGGCAGAGACGGCAGATTCTTGCTGGCGTGCGTCTGGCATGGGATGTGCAATGACTGGAGACAAGTCAAGGTTCACGCTCACCCGCATCGGCCACCCGCACGACACCAGACAACAGATGATTGCCGATGTGTTCGCTGGGCTCACCGCAGAACACAAGAGCCTTCCGTCGATCTATTTCTATGACGACCATGGCTCAGCGCTATTCGAGGAGATCACTCGGCTGCCCGAGTACTACCTCGCGAGGACCGAAGCACAGATCCTCGAGATGTATTCCAATGACATCATCGCCACGGTCCATCCCGACGAACTCGTCGAGATAGGTGCTGGCTATGCCAGAAAGACGCAACTGCTGCTGACCGCACTACACGGCAGGGAGGCAGGCAACGTCTACGTGGCGATCGACGTTTCTGAGTCTGCTCTCAGGCACGCTGGTGAGAATCTCACGGAGACGTATCCGTGGCTGCAGGTCCGTGGGTATGTCGGTGACTTCGGTTCCGATCTGGCATCGGTGCCGAGGGAAGGACGCCGCCTCGTTGCGTTCCTTGGCTCCACCATCGGTAATCTCCCCCTCGATCAACGACCGGATTTCTTCCGCTCGGTCGCCTCGATGCTCACAGCGGATGATGGGTTCCTGCTAGGCATCGACCTGATGAAGGATGAGTCAGTTCTTGTCGCGGCATACTCCGACTCGGCCGGAGTCTCGTCGGCGTTCAACAAGAATGTCCTGACCGTACTGAACCGCGAACTCGACGGCGACTTCGACCTCGATGCCTTCGACCACGTAACGCAACTCAACACGTCGACGGGTTGTATGGAGCAGAGCCTTCGAGCAAACCGCCATGTCACAGCACTTCTTGAAGCGATCGACCTCAAGATCACCATGGAGGCCGGCGAATCGATCCACACGGAATGGTCGTGCAAGTTCACAAGAGAACAGATCACGGAGGAACTCGCTGGTGCCGGGCTCAGTGTTACCGACTGGTGGTCGGATGCCGAGAACCGCTACGCCCTGGTACTGTCCCGCAGGACGTCATTCGCGCCTGCGTAGCTCCTCCTCGAGTGCCCCGGTCGAGTAGTGAAGAAGCTCGGGCCCCCACGGTCGTTGTGTCACCGGAGTCTCCTCTTCCTCGGCAAGGAGCTCCACAATCTGATCGCGGAGAGTCCTGGCCCAGGCTCGGCCCTTTGCGGCTGCAACGTGGCTCATCGTGCCATCGTTGTTGACCCTCAGCACTTTGGCCTCGATCTGTGGGTTCGTGCGTGATCCCCGTTCTCCGTAAAGGAGGAGGACAGAACCGATTGGGACATCCTGGATACCGCCGGTTGCTATGAAATCACCTTCGAAGGCCCAGCCAGACGTAAGAGACTCATCGACATTCGTGACGATCTTCGCCCAGTTCTTCCGCCTCTCATCGCCGACGAGAGGCACATCGACAGCAACGAGTATCGGGACATCCATTGGTGCAGAGTACAGCTGTCTAACTAGTCAATACGCACATTGCACAAGCACCCTCTACGAATCGGTGCGCGTCGTCGATAGATGACAAGAGGTAACACATGCGTTCTGACCGCACAGCCCCAGCCGCCTGGATAGTGACCGCCGTAGTCGGCGGGGTTCTGTTCGCCCTCGGAGGCATCGTCACCACGATGTCCGCAGCGCCTCGATTGGTCATGCTCGGAGGCGGGATGGCGGTCGCTGTCCTCGGTGTCTACACCGCGGTCGTGGCTCGTCACAACCATTCGTTGTCCGAGGAGACCGAGCGACTCAGTCTCGAGATCGATTCCCTTCATACCGCAGATGTCTCATTGCGAACACGCATGGCGTACACACTCAGGGATCCGCTCACATCGATAGTCGGGTTCGCCGACCACATGGTCGACTCACCTGATCTCGCCTTCGACGAACAGCGTGAGATGCTGATCGCGATCCGTACCGACGCGCGAGAGGTCGAACGCGCCCTATCGGATCTCTCCGACATCCGGAGCGGCTCGCCTGATGACCCGTCGATTGAAGCCGTCGTACTTCTGGATCAGGAGATCATTTCGATCGCATCGACGATCACCACGGATGCCATTCTTGAATCTGACCTTGCGCACAGTCGCGCGTGGGGCGATAGCGCCAAGGTACGTCAAATCCTGCGCACTGTTCTGAACGCTGCAACCGATTCGGGCTGCGCCTTCATCACTCTGCGCACGGAGCAGGGAGCAGATCGTGCCACGGTCTCCATCTCCGGCAGAGACGATCTGCTCAGCATCGAGGCTGCAGCCGCGCTGACGGGAAACACTGTCTCTGAGGATCTCCATAGCGATGACTACAGGGCCCTCCGTTCCGCCTACGAGCTCGCAGCCTCCATGCGGGGCACCATTGGTTACGTGCAGGCATTCGGAATCTCTCACATCGTCGTGGACCTGCCGGCAGCCCCGACCGACCTCGGCATCACTGTGCCGAGACTCAAGCCGGATCAGCCATTCGAGATCTCATTTGCTGCGGTATCGGATCTCGCGCCCGAGCGACCAACGAGTGCGATCCGCTTCGCCTGACAAAGTCAGGTGGCCCACCTTCCCTACGATGGGCAAATGACAACACATATTCGATCAGCTGTAGAAGAAGACTCTGCTCGGATCCGCGCCGAACTCGAGCTCCTGATTCGCGTCCCATCCGTGAGCGCTACCGGTTATCCCGAGGCCGAGGTGCGACGGTCCGCTGAAGCGGTTGCGTCCCTTCTCACCGCTTCGGGCCTCGACAACGTGCATCTCCTGGAAATCGATGGAGCCCATCCAGCCGTCTACGGCGAGATACGCGGTCCGATCAATGCACCGACGGTTCTTCTGTATGCGCACCACGATGTGCAACCACCCGGACCTGAAGATGACTGGGATACAACTCCCTTTGAGCCCTTCGAAAGAGATGGCCGACTGTTCGGTCGCGGCTCCGCAGATGACAAGGCAGGAATCGTGCTTCACCTTGCATCCATCAGAGCCCTGGGTGACGACATCCCCGCGACCATCAAGGTGTTCATAGAGGGAGAAGAGGAGATCGGTTCGCCGCACCTGGCCAACTTCCTCGACGAGTACGGTGAGCTTCTCAAGTCTGACGTTATCGTCATCGGGGATTCGGGGAACTGGAGAGTCGGAACTCCAACTCTCACCACCTCCCTCCGCGGGCTCGTCGACTGCACTGTGACCGCCCGGACGCTTCAACATCCTGTGCACTCCGGAAGCTTCGGAGGGACCTATCCAGATGCCAACACGGTTCTTGCCCGTGTTCTGGCCTCCCTGCACAACGACGACGGTTCGGTGGCTGTCGTGGGGTTGATTGAGTATGACGCTGAGCCACTGGACCTCACTGAGGAGGAGCTGGCAAGCCAGATGCGCCCGGTTGGCGACCTCGAGTTGATCGGTCGAGGCTCACTCACCTCACGATTGTGGACGCGACCCTCGATTTCGGTGCTCGCGATCGACTCGGTTCCCATCAACGAGGCGATCAACCAGTTGGTTCCTGTCGCGAGTGCAAAGGTTTCAATGCGTATTGCGCCTGGTCAGGATCCGGAGGCCGCAATGGACGCTCTCGTCTCCCACATCGAAGCTGCGGCACCGTGGGGTGCCCAGATCAAGGTCCGGAAGGGAGCAATGGGTGCGGCGATCGATATCGCGACCGACGGCTCCGCCTTTGACGCCTACCGCGACGGCATGCGCGAGGGCTATGGCCAGCAACCAGTCGAGGCTGGAATGGGTGGTTCCATCCCGTTCGTTGCTGCGCTGTCAGCCATCTACCCCGAGGCTGCATTGCTGTTGATAGGCGTTGCCGACCCAACAAGCCAGTATCACGCCCCGAACGAGAGCGTCGAGCTCGCCGACATCATTTCAGCCTCCGTTGCACAGTCGATTGCCATCAGCCGCCTCGGGGAGTGACACCGCCGCCGTCTATACCCTGTTGACATGCGCAGATCAACAGCTGCCCTGTTCGCTATTGCGACGGTGTTCGTCGTCGTCGCCCTGCTCCTGCGCTTCGGCGAGACAGATACGATCACCGCGGCCACAACAACGACATCAGCCCCACTGACCTCGACGACGACATCAGTGGCATTGACCAGCACCACGACGAGCCTTCCGGACGGCGTTGAGGTGTGCGACCTCTACCCATCGGTTATGGAACAGGGGCAGATCGAGGCATCTGATCTGGTCGAGGCATCAGGTCTGGCGGCGAGCCGCACGACAGCAGATGTTCTCTGGGCTCACAACGACTCGCGGGGAACCGCCACTCTGTACGCGTTCACGGGTGATGGTCAGGATCTAGGTTCGTATGGAGTACCCTGGGGCGTTCGCCCTCGATTGGGAGGACATGTCGCAGGCCCCGGGCCCCAGGGGGAGGGCGATTTTCTCTATGTCGGCGACATCGGCGACAACTTCGACATCAGGGGCGGGCTCATCACGGTGTACCGCGTTCCCGACATCGATCCATCTGAGCTGGAAGGGATCCTTCCCTGATTCGCTCGCGCTCACCTATCGATATCCGCGGGAGGGTCACAATGCAGAGGCTCTCTTCATCGACCCGACGGAGCCGGCCCTGTACCTGATCACGAAGGACAAGAGCGAGGCTCTCGTGTTCAAAGCTCCGATCGATCAATCAGACGAGCCGGTGGAGCTTGAGCTTGTCTCGACCCTGTTCCTCGACGCGGAGGTGTCTGGCGCCGACATGACCGCGGACGGATCGACGCTTGTCGTTCGCGGCTATCAGAGCGTGTGGATGTGGCATCGCGAATCCGGAGTTCCGATCACAGACATGCTCCAGGCGGATCCGTGTTTTGCCCCTTCACCCGATGAGCAGCAGGGTGAAGCGATCACACTCGATGCCGAGTCATCGTACTGGACCGTCAGTGAGGGCCTGAATTCACCAATTCACCAGGCAACCCGTCTGCCATAGACGGGCGCCCCAGACGTACCGTCTACCGTCGACCCTCTACCCTTCTTAGCACGATCGCCTCTGCCTCCCGAACCGATTTCAGATACCACACCGCTCGAATACGATCGCGGTCGCTCGGCTGCAGATCTCCGTTCCGACCATATCTCGTCACCCGCTGACGGTGCACCTCGTGGAGCACTATCGATGCAGCAACCGAGACGTTGAGACTCTCGACGAACCCGTCCATCGGGATGCGGATCAAGCCATCGACGTTGTTCCGAGTAGCGGCCGAAACCCCGTCACGCTCATTTCCGAAGACGATCGCAATCCTGCCGGTGAGATCCACATCAGCCAACGGCACAGCATCTGAAGAAGCATCCGCGAGGAGTATCTGGAAGCCGTCACCACGCAGGCCTGCCAAACACGACTCCGGATCCTCCCACCGATATCGATCAATCCACTTGTCTGCACCGCGTGTTGTTCGACGTGACCGCTTGAATGCGTTGGATGTGTCGATCGCATGGACCGTCTGGATACCGAATGCCTCGGCCGAGCGCATGATCGCCGACACGTTGCCGAGATCTACCATTCCGTCCACAACAACAGCGACATCGAGCGTGCGATTGTCGAGGACACGTTCGATCTCCGTTGTCCGCCGATCTGTGAGATGGTCTTTCAAGAACTCAACGATCCTCGACGGCTCAAGGACCCTACCTCCGTATTCGAACCAGGTCGGGTCATCGGTACGGCGCCCGGCAATCAACGCTCGCATTTCCTCCGGTGTCGCCGCATTCGGATGTGGCATCAACAACTAGTGTCCTGGACAGGGCACTATCGGTCGATCCTGGTTCTCTTGAACTCGTTGAGGTTCGTCCACTTCAGCATCTCGAGTACCCTCTCGAGATCTCGCATCTCGTGTCTTTCCATGAAGCGGACGAACACGGCTTCGTCACCCTGGATGAATGTCGGAACACCGAACACGCCGTAGTCCTCCGATGCCCGTGAGTGTTCAGCAGCGAGGGTCTGGGCCGGCACTCCAGATGCGACTCGCTCCCGGATCTTCACCGGATCAAGACCTACAGCTGCAACAACAGCCCCGATCACACTCTCGTCATTGATGTCACTGCCGTCATCGTGACGTGCGTTGAATAGCGAGACGTGAAACTCGAGAAACGAATCCGGGTAGTTGTCACGAATCGCAATGGACCAGAGAAGAGCGAGAACTCCGGTGCCGAACTCGCCCGGCTGAAGGTCCCATTGCGCGACATCGTCCTCGTCAGCGTGAGCCTCCTTCAGGGAGAACGGAACGAACGACACATCAAGGTCTTCGCCTCCCCCAAGGGCCTCGACGACCATCTCGTTGGCGTTGCGGGCGAAGGGGCACAGATAGTCATAGGTGATGGAGAAGGAATCAGTCATGCAAAGAGGGTAGGCGGACGCGGGTAGACGGTAAACGGTAAACGGTAGACGGTCGGACAGGGCCATAGACCCCCTACAAAGTGTTACCTATGTTGTGAGGGTTTCCCTCGACCGTCTACCTCTTCAGATGCAATCTAGTTCCTTACGTGCGTACTACGTAATAGATACCGGGGTGGGTATACTTGCTCCAGGCACGAAGAGTCGCAAGGCGAGCAACGCCGACTGACGCACTGCATCGAGAAGGAGCACTTAGTGAAACGAATACTCATTCTTGGAGCTGGAACCGCTGGCACGCTGGCAGCGAACAAGCTCCGACCCAGACTCGACGACTCCTGGGAAATCACGATCGTTGACCAGGACACAACCCACTACTACCAACCGGGCTTCCTCTTTATCCCCTTCGGGATCTATACCGCTGATGACGTCGTCAAGCCGAAGGTTGACTTCATACCCCGTGGCGTCAACATGATCTTCTCCGAGATAGACCTCATCGAGCCAGACGAGAACAGAGTCAAGCTCGCAGACGGGATCACTCTTGAGTACGACTACCTGATCATTGCGTCGGGTGCCCATGTGAGACCAGATGAAACTCCTGGCCTCATGACACGGGAGTATGGGAAGACAGTCCACGATTTCTACACGCTCGAGGGTGCCAAGAATCTTGCGGAGGCCCTTCGCTTCTGGGAGGGTGGTCGACTCGTGGTCAACATCATCGAGATGCCCATCAAGTGCCCAGTGGCTCCCCTTGAGTTCAGCTTCCTCGCTGACTCGCACTTCCGCGAGCGCGGCATGAGAGATGATGTCGAGATCGTGTACGTAACGCCCCTCGATGGGGCTTTCACGAAACCGGTCGCGTCACGACATCTCGGGAACCTCCTCGAGGAGAAGAACATCAGCCTTGAGCCCGACTTCTATCTCGAACGTGTCGATACCGACGAAAAGAAGCTCATCTCCTATGACGAGCGTGAGGTCGAGTACGACATGCTCGTGACCATCCCGCTCAACATGGGTGCCGAATTCATCCAGCGCTCGGGTCTGGGGAACGAGATGAACTATGTCCCCGTTGACAACGGCAACTTTCTCTCGAAGGACTATGACAACATATTCGCGCTCGGTGACGCAGCAGATCTCCCAACGTCGAAGGCGGGCTCTGTCGCCCACTTCGCCATGGAGGTGTTCACGGAGAACTTCCTGCGATACATCGAGGGTCTCCCGATGCTCGAGGAGTTCGATGGGCATGCCAACTGCTTCATCGAATCGGGTCATGGAAAAGGGCTGTTGATCGACTTCAACTACGACACGGAACCGCTGCCAGGCAAGTACCCACTTCCCGGAATCGGCCCCTTCACATTGTTGAAGGAGACAGAAATCAATCACTGGGGCAAGATGATGTTCAAGTGGGTGTACTGGAACATGCTCATCAGGGGCAAGGAGATGCCACTTCCGCACGAGATGCTCATGGCGGGCAAGATCAGCGACGGTGAAGCGTGACAGTTGAAGCAGATAGTCGAGCGGTGGAGCTCGAGCGGAAGCTCGACCTAATGGCGGACCAGCTTGACCTCGTAGTTGCCGAACTCCGCGAGCAGAGGCTCAAGCGCCAGCAGTGGGAGGAGCTGGTCTCGGATCTTGCACCCATTTCAAGCGAGGCGATGGCACTCGTAAGTCGCGAGCTCGAGGCCGTTGAGGAATGGGTTGAACCTGCGGACATGCTCCGACTCCTCAGAAGGATCCTACGGAACACGAACAATATTGAAGAGGGCATGGCCCAATACGAGAGCATGATGGAACTCATCTCCGACATCGGTCCACTCACAAGCGGAGCGTTCACAAAGCTTCTTGAAGTCCTTGATGATTACGAGAACAGGGGCTATTTCGAGTTCATCGGTGCCGGCATGGGCGTCGTGGACAAGATCGTCACAAGCTACTCGAAGGAGGACGTCGAGGCGCTCGGGGACAATGTTGTACACATGCTCGAGATCGTCAAGGATCTCACCCAGCCCGAGATGCTGGCCGTTGCCGAGCGTCTGCTCGATGTCGTGCAACGTCAGGCACAGGTTGCCGCCCTCGAACCGGAGGAGCCGCCGAGCCTCTTCGCTCTCGCAGGTAAGATGCGGGATCCAGAGGTGCGCATGGGCCTGGCCCGGGCGCTCAACACATTCAAGGCCGTGTCGGCCTCGGAGACCGATGTCGCAGGCGACATCGCCGAGGCGACGGCATTCGAAGAAACCAATAGCGACACCACAGGAGGTGCGTGATGCCAGTTACGACCATTGCGGATCGTGAAATCCACGTCGATGAGGACGGGTTTCTCACGGAGTACGACGAGTGGGATGAAGATCTCGCCGCCACTCTCGCAACCAACATTGGAATCGGGGAGTTGACCGATGATCATTGGGCGGTGATCACGTTCCTGCGCTCCGACTACTCAGAACAGGGCGAGACACCAACTCTGCGTCGAGTCGCGACAATTGGCGGAATCCCCACCAAGAGCCTGTTCCAGCTCTTCCCGAAGAAACCAGCACGCAAGATGTCATACGTAGCCGGGCTCCAGAAGCCCAAGGGCTGCATCTAGGAGGAGAAACAATGACAACCGACCAAGGCGCGAACATCGTCCCGGATTTCGGAGACGACGAGGAAACCCGCAAGATCGCTTTCGTGTGCTCCAAGGGCTCGCTCGACATGGCCTATCCAGCCCTCGTGATGGCATCCGGTGCGCTCGAGCAGGGTGTTGAGACACACATCTTCTTCACTTTCTGGGGCATGGACATGATCAACAAGAAGACGATGGGGAACTTGCAGTTCTCCCCCGTCGGCAATCCAGCTACCCATATGCCAGCGGCGCTTGCGCCGATTCCTGGCATCCAGGCAATGGCAACGAAGCAGCTGAAAAAGAAGCTCGAGGATCTCGAGATTCCGACGTCCCTCGTTCCTCCAGCACCTGTCCGACATGGGCTGCCAGATGTGGGCATGCAAGATGTCCGTCGATATGTTCGATCTCGATGAGGACGACATGTACGACGACCTGAACGGAATACTGAACGTCACCGATTTCATCGAGATCATCGACGGCGCCCAAACAATGCTGATCTAGTCAGCTACCAGACACCAAAGAGGTCCGAAGCGTTCGCTTCGGACCTCTTCTTGCCGTGTGTCGTACGTCGTGTGCCGTTACTGGGCGTCCGCAATAAGACCATCCAGGGCGAGCATGATCATGTCGCCAAAGGCGCGCTCACGCTCGTCTGATGTTGTCTCCTCCTGCGTCACGAGGTGGTCAGAGACCGTCAACACAGCCAGCGCTCTGGCGCCCTGCTCGGCAGCTATGGCATAGAGGCCAGCAGCTTCCATCTCGACGGCAAGCACGTTCATGCTCTGCCAGATCTCGAGTGCGTTCGACACCGGGTTGTAGAAGCTGTCGGTCGAGTGCACGTTGCCAACGTTCACGTCGAGTCCTGCCGCCTCTGCAGCACCAGCCGTTGCCGAAAGCAAGCCGAAGTCTGCCGTTGCAGCAAAATCCCAGCCGCCGTACCTGGCACGGTTCACTGCTGAGTCCGTGCACGCCCCGGACGCGAGAATGATGCCTCGCAAGGGGACATCGGTCGTGAGGCCACCTGCCGAACCAACACGAACGAGGCGCTTGACACCGTAGAACCTGATCAATTCGGTTACGTAGATGGATGCCGACGGAATTCCCATCCCCGTGCCCATCGCCGACACGGCCATACCCTTGTAGGTGCCGGTGAAGCCGAGCATGCCACGCACAGCGGTCACCTCTCTTGCATCATCGAGAAATGTCTCGGCGATGAACTTCGCTCGCAGCGGATCACCTGGGAGCAATATGGCTTCGGCGATATCGCCTTCTGCTGCGGATATGTGGGGTGTCGGCATCTCTTCCTCCGAGTCGGGTACCCGGACAGCCTATATCCGGGCCGTCACCATCACGAGTTGGACGATGCCGTGGCCCTCGAGAGCAGCGACACGAGGCGTGCAACGATTGTCACCAGGAACACCTGGCCGATGATCGCTTCGGTGATCGCAAAGAATCGACCAACATCGGACACGGGGGCGAGATCCCCATAACCGAGGGTCGTCAGGGTGACCACGGAGAAGTACATGAAACTCGATGTCGTCTCCTCAACGCCAAAGAACGAAACCGAGCCAAATCGTTGCACCTCGAGATATATGTAGTTGTACATAATTGCCATGAGCAGATACACGGACATTGCGCCCCACAAGGTCTCGATGGTGACCACCTGCTGCGAGAGCACTCGCCGTAGAACAACGACAGGCGACACGATTGCTATGACGACCCACACCATGCTCGGTCGTCCGACGCCCAACTGAAAAGTCAGGTCCGAGAAGTGAGTCAGAATGGCGGACAACACAGCGGCGACGAGAGTGACCCCGATGACAATGTTCGCGACACGCTGCCAACGATCCGTCACCCCTGACGCCCGAAGCGCCACCAGCAGCGAGAATCCAACTGAGAACGAGACCATGATCCATCCGACCTCAGACCGGAGGCTCTCATTGGGGTCATCAAGATCAATTAACACCAATACCGCAACCGAGATCGACGTGAGAACGAGCAATAACCCGAAACGATCCAGATACCTGCCGTCGTCGCCGAAAAACCGCCACCTGTCGCTGTCGCCCACTGAGCCTCCTGTTGCAAACCTACGCTAGAGGACAGGGAAGGTAGATCGAGGTATCTTCTCAGCGGTTTATCGCACTGTGAATGAACTCAGCGTACGCGGCCTGGCCTCTACCATTGAGATGCACACCATCGCCGTTGTAGTACTCGGGATGTGCCTCGCCAAACGACTTGTAGTCAAGAATCTCCACCTCGGGCCACCGCTCGACTCCCGACGAAATCGCGGCATTGACCGTTGACTCCCACCGTCGTGGTACGAACGCGGTCAACACGATCACGCGATCGACACCACTCAACTCGGTCATGACCTCATCCCACGTAGCGCCGCTGAAAGCCCCGTTCGTACCAAGATGGAGCACGACCACATCCCCCAGATCGCCACGGTCTCTCAGCTCGGACGCGACATCGTCGGCGTGCTTGAACTGGCGACTCACCGTCGCGTCGACGTTGGCCTCGGGTCCCAGCTCGAGAAGGACCGCGCCTTCGGCACCCTTGAGCACGGAGTCCCCGATGAGCGTCACACGAACCGGCTCCACCGCAACCACAGGAGCTTGCGTGGTCGTGGTCGTATCGACGACCGGCACCGTGGTTGCGACCGGCACCGTGGTTGCGACTGGCTCTGGCTCAGGCTCGACAGGCTGAGCCGGGTCCTGGATCTCTACAACAGCAACACCCCCCCTCTGACGGCGAAGCGATGACAACGCCCTGCTGACCGCCTCGGGCGCCCAGAACGAGAGCTCCGGTCAGGAGCACAAACGCTGCCGCGATTGCTGCAGCCGCAGCCGTTGCCGTCTGAAGAGATCCAATTCCTAGCTTGGCGGTCAGCCCTCGCATCCACGCGCGGTACCCGAGCTTTCGGATGGGCATCTCAACGAAACGGTACGAGAGTTCGGCAACGCCGAACGTGAGCCCAAGCCGTATCAGGAAGGTTGTGGTCGTCCCAAGGCTGACGTCAAGACCGGGGCGCGTGACCATGAAGATCGGCCAGTGCCAGAGGTAGATCCCGTAGCTCCGCAGCCCTATCCACCTCATCACAGGGGTTCGACAGGACGAAGCCGAATCCAACCGCCGGATGAGCGATCACCGCAATCACTGTCGCAGTGAGCAGCGACGTGACTGCGAAGCCGCCGCGGTACAACCAAGGAGAGAACTCGTCGAGACCTATGAGGACAACCGTCAGCAGTCCAAGGGCACCGAAACCAGAGAAGCTCAGGAGCCTCCTGGTCGCGGAGGACACGGACTGTGGCAGACGCCAGGGCATCCACCACATTGCGAGAGCAACCCCTATGAGGATGCCAGCAGCTCGAGTGTCCGTTCCGTAATACACCCTCGATGGGTCTTCGAACGGCGTGAAGAGAACAGCCATCAAGACTGTCGATGCGATCACGCCGACTATCACGAGTGCTCGGAAACGTCTGATCGTCGCATGCTTCGAAGCACCACCAACAACCACCAGGCCCACGGCGAAGATGATCGGCCAGAGCACGTAGAACTGCTCCTCGACGCTCAAGGACCAGAGATGCTGAAGGAGCGGCGGCCGCCCAAAGGCCTCGAAATAGGAATCCTCACGGATGATGAGGAACCAATTGGTCACGTAGACCGAGGCGGCGAGAACATCACCTCCCAGCCGGTACAGCGAGTCGCGGAGAAACAGGATCGAACCGACAGCAACGACGCCGAGCATGAGGAAGACGGCGGGCAGGAGGCGTCTCGCTCGACGAAGCCAGAACGCCTTGAGATCGATCTTGTCGGTACGAAGCCACTCGACCAGCAGCAGAGACGTGATGAGATATCCGGAGATGACGAAGAACACCTCAACGCCAAGGAAGCCACCCTTCGCCCACACGAAATCCGCGTGGTAGAAGAGGACAGCCATAACAGCGATAGCACGAAGACCGTCGAGACCGGAAAGATGGGGAAAGCGCGCTGGAGGTACGAGATCGTGTGGTTCAGATGTCTTGTTCGATGTCGTAGTCATACGCTCTTGTGGAGTCGATGCCGTCAGGTGGCCCAAGGATAGCCGGAAGGGGCTAAATCGCTGATGTTCCAGTAGCGACGCAACTACACCGGATCCGATGCCAAACTCACCGCCATGAGGCGATTCGTTCTAGCATTTATGTGTGCATCCGTGCTCTTGGTCGGCTGCTCGTCTGGCGCGACTTCAGCGAGTTCAACAACAACCTCGACATTCGCCACGCTCATGCCTCTGCCACCGCTCGCATTGCCAGCCGCGGCCCCACCAACGACCACTACGGAACCGACCGACAACACACCGCCTTCTGTTGCAACATCACCCGAGCACGGTGACGTCGTTGAATGGTTCCGTGGTGAGTTCACGGTAAGAACCGAGCCCGGATCGGCGGTAACGATCAACGGCGAACCTGTCGAATTCGCAGCGAGTGGCACGTATGGGCTTCCTGTCACCAACACACCCGGAGCAAATGTGTTCATCGTGACGTCGACCGACGAGGCCGACAACGTCACGACAGAGACTGTCCGATACGAGTTCGTGCCCGAGGAAGGTTGGGTTGCCGGGATCGGTGACTCCGTGATGCTCGGGTCGAAGATCGAAATCGAGAAGCGTCTTGGTGATGGAGTCGTTGACGCAACGGTGTCGCGCCAGTTCAACAACGCACCAGGACTCGTGGCCAGATTGCTCGGACGTCCGACTCCCCCAGAGGTCATCATCATCGGGCTTGGCACCAATGGGCCAGTTCAGGAACGGCACTTCGAGGAGGTCATGGAGATCGCAGGTACCGAGCCTCTGATGGTGTTCGTGAACGTCCACGTACCGCGCAAATGGGAGGCGACATCAAATCGTGAACTCGCTGCGGGAGTCGATCGCCACGACAACGCTGTGCTCGTGGATTGGTTCGGAGCCACGGAGGGTCGCAACAACCTCTTCGCGAAAGACGGCTTTCACCCAAAGCAGCCCGGCCGCGTGATCATGGCAGAACTCATCGCCGCAGCGATCTTCCCCGACTGGGAGCCGCTCGACGAGCAGTGAGCCACTGTTCCCGTCTACAGTGCCCGCATGACGACCTTCAGTCCCCGAGCGTGGCAGCCGCTTCCTGCTCCTCCCCTCGCTCACGACCTTGAGAGCAACGACGCCCTGGCATCCGCCACGCTGTGGATGACACCAGGTCAAGGCCCTGAGGACGTCATCGTGGATAGCAGAGGTTCGGCATTCTGCGGACTGGCTGATGGGCGAATCGTACGAATCGATGACGCTGGCGACTTCGAGGAGATTACCAACGTGGGAGGTCGCCCTCTCGGCCTTGAGTGGCTCGACGATGGCGTCATGGTTGTCTGCAACGCGGATCTCGGTCTCCAACGTGTGACCGTCGGAGGCGAAGTGACCACGATGGCTCAGGGATTCGAGGATGAACCTTTTGTCTTTACGAACAATGCCACGGTCGCCAGCGACGGGACCGTCTACTTTTCGGTCACGTCGACACGATGGTCGATCCATGAGTATGTGAACGATCTGCTCGAGGGTCAGCCGACCGGAAGGGTCTTCCGGCGAAAGCCGGACGGCTCGTTGGACGTTCTGCTCGATACCTTGCACTTCGCGAACGGTGTCGCGATCGACGCTGACGGGAGTTCACTATTCATCGCCGAGACCGGTACCTACAGAGTGCACCGTCACTGGCTCACCGGGGACCGAACGGCCACAACCGAGCTGTTTCTCGACAACCTCGCTGGGTTTCCCGACAATCTCACGTGTACGGACGGCATCCTGTGGGTGTCCATGGCCTCACCACGGCAGAAGATCGTCGACCTGATCCTTCCCCGACCCTGGATGCGCAAGATGTCCTATGCCATGCCGGACGCCCTCAAGCCAAAACCTGCGCGCCACGGCATCGTCCTCGGCTATGACCTCAGCGGCAATCTCGTCCACAATCTGCAGGATTCGACAGGCAGGGTCGCGGTCACGACCTCAGCCCGCTACCACGACGCCAGACTGTTCATAGGCAGCCTGATGGAACCCCACATTGCGGTCCACGAGTTGTAACGAACGGTTCCACCGAGAGTCGCCTTATCTGCGGAAGAACCAACCTGAGTAGAAGCCGACGCCGACCACCGCGAGACTGATCTGAATTGCGAGCTTGATCCAATCGATGCCGTCAGTGTCCGCAAGGCCGAATGCCTCAGCTACGAGGCCACCAATGACAGCAGCCAGGAAGCCGATAGTGATCGTTGCGATCAGGGAAATCTTCTGCTTCCCCGGCAGAAGGAGTCTTGCCAAACCGCCGATGACCACACCAACGAATAGGGCGATGATGACCGTCCACATGAACGTCGCGAGCCACTCCATATTCGCACTCCCTGATAGCTGATGACTATTGGCAGGCTACTGGTTGGAAGACATGGGGGACGAATATTGAATCTGGCAGAAGCCGTGGTTGCAGTATCCACCCGGGTTCTTGGCCAGGTACTGCTGGTGGTACTCCTCGGCATAGAAGAACGTATCTGCAGGAGCTATCTCTGTCGTAACCTCACCGAAGCCACCCTCTCTGAGCGCATCGGCATAGGCGGCCCGAGAACGCAGCGCATCGTCTCTCTGGGTTTCTGTGAGCCAGTAGATAGCGGATCGATACTGGGACCCGACGTCGTTTCCCTGACGGTCGCCCTGTGTCGGATCGTGCTCCTCCCAGAAGCCCTTCAACAACTGGCCGAGTGGAATAACCCCTGGATCGTAGGCAACCATTGCGACCTCAGCGTGGCCCGTCCGTCCTGTGCAGACATCCTCATATGAGGGATTCTCGGTTGTCCCGCCCATATAGCCAACAGCGGTGACGTACACGCCTGGAAGGTTCCAAAAGATCCTTTCGGCCCCCCAGAAACACCCCATCCCGAGATAGATGACCTCCAAGTTGTCCGTGAATGGGCCGAGTATCTCTCGTCCATTCACGAAGTGGGTGATGTCGGATTCCATGGTCGCGGCTCGGTCGGACCGAGTGTTGCTGTCGTTGGGCACAAGATGTCGCTTTCTTCTGAACATGCACTACAAACGTAGTGCATGTAGCGGTTGTTCCATGACGTTGGCTATGGCACTCCCGACCGGTACCGTCATTGCGTATGAGCGTCACCGACAGATTCAAGGCAGCACTTCGGCAACGGGGCGCGGCGTCATTCCTTGTTGCAGCACTCGTTCTTGGAATCCTGGCGGGCCTCGCTGCTGCTCTCCTCGTCATCCTTGTACAACTCGTGACCGACGGCACGCTGACATTCTCTGATTGGACCGGCTGGGGGATATGGGCCGTTGTGGTGGCGATCCCTGTTGGCATGACCGTCTCGTGGATGATCGACCAGCGGTGGGGGCCGGCAATATCGGGAGGCGGTATCACCGAGACGATGATCGGTCTCGGTCTTCACGGCGGTTACCTTCCAACCTCAAAGGTGCTTCCGAAGATCTTCGCAACCGCCGCGACGCTCGGCACCGGTGGGTCGGGAGGTCGTGAGGGCCCGATCGCTTACATCGGCGCCTCCATCGGATCATCCCTCGCCAGATACACGGGGTTCGACCACGATCGGATCCGAAGCCTCGTGGCTGCAGGCGCCGGAGCCGGAATTGGTGCCAGCTTCAACGCACCGATCGCGGGCATGATGTTCGCGATGGAAGTGATCCTCGGATCCTTCGCGATTCGGCATCTGAATGCCGTTGTCATCGCCTCTGTCGCTGCGGCAGTGACAACGGAGCTCATCGTGGGAGAGGAGCATATCCTGAGCTCTCCTGCTCACGCTTTGGGTAGCCCTGTTGTGTTGCTCCTCTACGCGGCGCTTGCTGTGCTCGCTGTCTTCGTCGGCATCCTCTACCTCCGGGCCCTGGACCTCACCGCAGCATCCTCACTGCCATCGAGAATGCCGAAATGGTCAAGACCTGTGATCTTCGGACTGTCAGTGGCGCTCATCGGAGTAGCGTGGCCGCAGTCTCTCGGTACCGGTCAGAACTTCCTCTCCAGCCTCCTTCGACTCGAAGGCGCCGGACAGTACGTGTGGTGGGGTCTTGGCCTGATCGCCATTGCGAAGATCGCTACCTCCGCCCTGACCAGGGCTGGGGGAGGGTCAGCGGGAACGTTCATGCCCGCTCTCGTCATAGGAGGCTCGATTGGAGCGGCATTCGCGATCGTGATGCAGCAGGCGTTCGGCATCGACGGGATCAGTACGGGTGCATTCGCCGTCGTCGGTATGGCTGCAACTTTCTCGACCATTGCACGAGCTCCACTGACATCGGTAATCATCGTGTTCGAACTCACGGGAAACTACGAACTCGTCCTCCCTTTGATGCTCGGTGCAGCGCTCTCCACCTATCTGGGAGACCGCCTCCACCCTGATTCCGCCTATACGATTCCCTTGACGCGAAAGGGCATCACGCTGCCAAAGTCAGAGGACATCGACCTCCTCGATACCGTGATGGTCGAGACGGTGATGGTTGCTCACGACGGAGGCCTTCACCGCTGGAACACCCTCGCCGAAGCGGCCGAGTTCTTCGACATGACCTCTCACCACGGAGCACCGGTATTCGATGACAAGGAGAGGCTCATCGGCATGATCACGCTATCTGACATCAGGAATGCGGGTGGGCCCTCAATGACCGCAACCGTTGCCGACGCGATGACGCGAGACGTCATAACAATCACCAAGGATGTTCCCGTGGCAACTGCACTCGCACGGATGTCGTCACTGGGTATCGGCCGAGTTCCCGTGGTTGATTCCGGTGATCCGCAACACGTAATCGGTATGTTCCGGAGGGTCTCGGTGGTTCGTGCATATGAGCAGGCGCTGTCTATGTCAAAGGGCAAGGAGTTGTACAGAGAGAGGTCGAGGATTCGATCCCAACCAGGTGCGGACTTTTTCGACGTCGCGATTGCGGAGGACTCCGTACTCGCCAACCGTGATGTCGCCAGCATCCCATGGCCGGAGGACCTTGTTCTTGTATCTGTCCAACGAGGATCGTCCGTCCTCGTTCCCCATGGAGACACGATGATCCGCGTGGGCGACCAGCTCACCGTCTTTGGAACCCCCGAAGCCGGCGACCAGATTTCCACCATCCGATCTCGCGAGGAGTGAGACCAGTGCTTTGCGTCCAGCCCCGGATTCGATACATTGCTCTATCGTGACGGATAGCACCACCACCTTCATCCCCATCGTGCTTTCAGGGGGGAGCGGCACCAGGCTCTGGCCTGCGTCGCGTAGAACACGGCCAAAACAGCTCCTGCCCCTGATCGATGAACGATCGATGCTCCAGGCAACAATCGATCGTGTGGCTGCCCTCGGATCTGTGGCACAGCCCATCATCGTCACGAACAAGGACCACGCAGACGCGACCCGGCGAGAGTTGTCGATCTCGGGGTATCCGAATGCAACATTGATTCTCGAACCGGTTGGCAGGAATACGGCTCCGGCTCTAGCCGTCGCGGCCATCGAGGCGGCAAAGGACGGGGACCCCCTCATGCTCGTGCTCCCTGCCGATCACACGATTGGCGACGAAGCAATGTTTCGTGATGCGATTAGCGCTGCAGCTGTGGTGGCAGAGACCGGGTACCTCGTCACCTTCGGCATCACCCCGTCGAGGCCTGAGACAGGCTACGGATATATCAAGACCGGGGCACCGATCACTTCTGCGGTGAGCAGCGTGTCCGAGTTCAGGGAGAAACCCGACGAGGAGACCGCGAAGGGGTACATCGCCTCGGGCGAGTATCTCTGGAACTCAGGCATGTTTCTTCTCAAGGCATCGAGGTACCTCGAAGAACTCGAACAACACGCACCTGACATCGCGGCATCCGCCAGGACAGCGTCCAACGCGGCTCGGATCGACGGCAACACGATCCACCTGGATCCGATCGCGTTCGGTGAGATGCGTTCAGATTCCATCGACTACGCAGTGATGGAGAAGACGTCGAGAGGCGCCGTCGTACCAACAGATCCAGATTGGAACGATGTTGGATCGTGGGCATCACTCTGGGACATCGCGCCAAAGGATGAGCTTGGGAACGTCCTGATCGGAGACGCGATCGCGATTGACACGTCCAACACATATGTTCGGGCCTCGGACAGGCTTGTCGCTACCGTTGGCATCGAGGACATGATCGTCGTCGAAACGCCCGACGCCGTCCTCGTTGCTCACCGTGAGTCGGCCCAGGATGTCGGTGCCGTTGTTGCATTCCTCGAAGGCAGCGAGAGACCGGAGTTCAGAACGGACGGATCAGAGCGAAGATCTTGGGGCAGATTCCAAACAATCCAATCAGGACCTGGCTTCCGAGTCCTCCACATATGGCTTGACCCTGGGGGAGAAACACCGCTCGTCGCACACACCCATCGGTCGGAGCAATGGCTGGTCATCAGGGGTGTGGCCCGAATCACGACTGGAGACACCGCGAGACTCGTCGCTCCAAGGGAATTCGTCTACATTCCAGCAGGAGAGATGCACCGGCTCGAGAACCCGGGAGATGACATGGTCGAACTGATCGAGATTGCCATAGGCACGAACGTGGGCGGGAACGATGCCGCCAGAAACATGGGGAACGACGAACCAACGGAGATGTGCGAATGACCGTTGCGATCGTTCTCGTGGTGGTCGCGTTCCTGGTGGTTGGAGTAATGCTCTCGCGCCAAACCCGCAAGACGAAGAAGAGTGCGATTGCAGACCTCGAAGCGGAGAAGGAGGAGGTCGGCACATTCGACATCTTCGAGCTCGTCGAATCCGAGGTCAACGCTCTTGGCCTTCTCAACATCGAAGGCTCGACGGACATACCTCACGGAGTACTGCTCAAGATATGGAGCGATAACGAGGACGTGGTTGATTCATGTGTCGATCACGCACATCTGAGGTACGTCGTCGCAGACGGCATCGATCCCTCGAACGCGACCGACGAGGAAGTGACACTCGAATGTACGAAAGTACGGCCGACGGAAGAGGAGTAGACGGAAGAGGGAAACCCGGTAGACGGTAGACGGACTCTTCTACCGTCAGCGAGCGTGCCGTCCACGCTCGCTGACGGCTGCTCCCAGGCGGGTGAGTACGAAGGCCAACACGATCGCTTCGTCCCTCCATACGTCGTAACGACCTGATCGCGCAAAGTGCCCGGCCGACATCTCAGTTCTGAGCACTATCTCCGAATCGGATGATGACCGCTCACGCAGAAGCTGCACCCACTTTGCCGGCTCCCAGTACGAGACTCTTGGATCATTGAGGCCGGCCGTCACCAGCAGCGGTGGATAGTCGACTTGATCCACGTTCTCGTACGGCGCGTAGTCAACGATCCATCCGTACTCCTCTGGCACCGCCGGATTGCCCCACTCCTCCCACTCGACAACGGTGAGGGGGAGATCTGCATCGAGCATCGTATTCACAACATCAACGAACGGCACCTCCGCAACCATTGCGGTGAACACAGAGGGCGCAAGGTTCAGCGCGGCCCCCATCGTGAGGCCACCGGCCGAGGCGCCGCGAGCAGCTATTCGGCTCCCTGAGCACACCTTTGACTCCGTGAGGAACCTGGCCGAGTCAATAAGGTCCGTGAATGTATTCATCTTGTGGGCAAGCTTGCCGTTCTCGTACCAGGCCTTACCCATCTCCCCGCCGCCCCGCACGTGGGCAATCGCGTAGCTCACGCCCCTGTCAAGGAGACTGAGTCGCGCGATGGAGAATCGAATGGGCATGGAAATCTCGTAGGCCCCGTACGCGTACAGCAGAAGAGCAGCTGTGCCATCGACCGGCGTGTCGACGTGTCGCACGAGGCTGATCGGTACCCGCTCACCATCTCGCGCGACCACCCACAGACGCTCCTGGACGTAGTTGCTGGGGTCAAAGTCACCAAGAACGGGCGTCTGTTTCAGCAGCGTGCGTTCGCCCGTCACCAGATCATGGTCATAGATGCTGCTCGGAGTGACGAAGGACTCGAAGGAGTACCTGACCTTTGATGTGGCGAACTCGTGGTTCGCGTCGGGGGCAACCTCGTAAACGGCCTCATCGAATTCGATGGGCAGGAGCGACCCGTCGACGTACCTGAACACTGCGGGGAGGCCTTCAGCCCTACCCCACACAAGCACATGTTCGGAAAAGCACATTGGCACACGCAGTTTCCTGCCGGCCAGATGGCCGATGACCTCAGTCACTTCTCCTCCACCGACCGGAACCGTTACGAGTCTCCCATCTTCCCCTTCATCATTGATGACCACCCAGAACACATCACCTCTATGGTCGAGCGAATACTCAACTCCCTCTACACGAGGCAGGACCGCATACGGTTCAGTTGTTGGTTCGTCCGCCGGAATCACCCACGCCGACTCAGTCACTGCTGAATCCGAAGTGATCACGACGAAGGCACCGGAACGCGTCTTTGCCAATCCGAGGAAGAAACGTTCATCATCCTCCTGGAACACAAGCTCATCGACGGATTGTTCCGTCCCGATCCTGTGCCGCCACACCTGAAACGGTCTCAGAGCCTCATCTGCAACCGTGTAGAAGAGATACGACCCACTGGTCGACCAAACCAATCCGTATCTGCACTCCTCGAGAACGTCCGGCAGGTTCCGCTGACTACTGATCTCTCTGACTCGAGTCGTGTAGCTCTCTGCACCGTTGGTGTCTGTTGAGTACGCGACGAAACGCTGATCCGTGCTGACCGCGAAGTTGCCCAACCGGAAGTATTCCTCACCTTCGGCCTCGTTGTTCTCGTCGAGCACCAGTTCGGTCGGGCCATCGGGCCCACCGCGCATCCGCACCCTCATCGCATAGGCTTTGCCCTCCTCGGTCCTCGTTGCGTACCAGTAATCACCCTTCTGCGCTGGAACCGCACGATCGGACTCCTTTGTGCGATCCTTGATCTCATGGAAAATCGTGTTCTGAAGATCGGATGTGGGTGCCAGGATGTCATCCGCGTAGCGATTCTCTGCTTCTAGGTGCGCTATGACGTCAGGATCTGACTTCTCCCTCAGCCAGAACCACGGGTCCTGCGTCGAGTCCCCGTGGAGTGCTCTTTCGTGTGATTTTCTTTGCGTGCAAGCGGTGGTGACATGCCCGCAAACCTAGTGGTCACCCGGCCTGAAGTCAGGCTCCGGTGGTGTCCTTCTCGCCGACCTCTGCCCACCGAGCGACACCAATCGCGACGAAGCCTGCCCCGACCAGGGCAAACACAAGGGCACTGACCTTCAGGTAGCCAGTGAACTGATCGTACGTATTGGCGATGATCGTCTCGACAGACAGCCGCTGGGCGCGCGCCAGAGCCAGGGTCTTCGCTCCTGGAACCAGGACCGCAGTGGCAAACCCGGCCAGGAGGAAGGACATGCCAACGAGTGCGGCCCCCAGTCCTCGCCGCTTCACGAATCGCAATAGGAAGAACACAAGAACCAACGCACCAATAACCGAGAGGTACTTCACAGGCCCGGCCCACCGGGTCTGACGCGACAGATTCGGCAGCGAGCCTTCCTCGAGTACCACAACTGTGGTGAACCAGTCCTGAGGAACAAGTGCGGCCAGCCGTGGTGCCACCGCGTCTATCGGTCCGAGGATGGCCTCGCGGTAGGCGCCAAGATCCACGACTATGGCCTCGTCGCTTCCCGTGACGATCCGATCATGGATCTCGATGGCTACGAACGCGAGTACGTCCTCGAGTGCTGGGGACGCAAGAAGCTCGGAGAAGAGACTCGCCAGGTTCGCTCTGAGGACGATCAGAAGCGGGGACTCAACAACGAGACGATCAACGATCAGTTCGCCCATTGCAGCCCTCGAACTCTCCTGATTCAGAGCCGCGACAGTTGCTTCGGTAAACGCATCGGGTTCGATCACCTGAGCATCGAGCCACCACGAGAAGTTCCCGAGATAGATCAGGGCGGACAGCAGCACTGCGAGCAGAACAGCGATCAAACCTTTCACGGGTCGAGCCTCCCGAGCAACGATGAACGACAGAGAGTAGACGGGCTACCCGCGACATCTGATGTCGGGAGTGAGCTGCTACTCCTTCACCATCGCCCAGAGGATGTCTCGTACATCGATGATGCCGAGCAGCTCGCCTCCACTCATCACCGGGAGATGCCTGTAGCCGGTCTCGAGCATCCACGCCGCTGCCTCAGCGACGGGGGTCTCGGGGTCAACAACGTCTGGTGCTCTCGTCATACAGGTGGACACCTCATCATTGGGTCCACGGCCCTCTCCAATGGCCATCGCGAGATCCCTATCGGTGCAGATACCTATGAGTCCGTCACGGTCGACCACAGCCACTGCGCCGACGTCACGCTCAGCCATGGCACCAGCGACATCCGCGAGAGTTGCCTCCGGACCAACGATCTCCGCTCCACCACCAACAAGTGCTGCAAGGCGCATGATCTACCTCCATCCAATACGCTACCAAAGAAAGAGAGTCCAGAATCAAGAATTCAAGCGTCAGAAATCTGGAGATGGTCGAAGTCAGCGAAGGCTGCTAGACGAGGTCTTGCTCCCTGATGCCAAAGCTCGGGTGGCGGAGGCGGCACAAGGCCAGCTTCTCGAGCTGACGAATGCGCTCACGAGTGAGGTTGAACTCCTCGCCGATCTCCTCGAGGGTTCGCGGGATGCCGTCATAGAACCCGTAGCGCAACGCAAGAATCCGGCCCTCGCGCATCGGCAGCCGCTCGATCGACTTGCGTAGAGAATTGGCAACATCGAGTTCCTCTGTAACCCGAACCGGGTCTGCGGCATCCTCGTCCTCGATGAAATCACCAAGCTGCGCTCCGTCCTCGCCGATCGGCTGCTCGAGCGATACCGTGTCTGCAACCGCGAGAGCCAGCTCAACCTTGGTCACTTCAACACCGGCCTCCTCGGCGATCTCCTCAGGCTTCGGGTCGCGACCAAGCTCAGCCTTGAGCGATGCTTGGGCCGCGCGGACTGCAGCCAGCGTGTCGTGAAGATGGACGGGGATTCGCACCGTGCGAGACTTGTCCGCAATTGCCCTCGTAATCGCCTGCCGAATCCACCACGTTGCGTATGTGGAGAACTTGAAGCCCTTGCGCCAGTCGAACTTCTCAACTGCTCGTATCAGGCCGAGATTGCCTTCCTGGATGAGATCAAGAAAGTCGATTCCCGAGGTGTTGGCGTACCGACGGGCATTCGCCACGACGAGGCGAAGGTTGGCTGTGAGGAAAGCGTCCTTGGCTTCCGCGCCTCTCCTCACCTGACGCTTGAGAAGGATTTCCTCGCTCCTCGTCTTGAAATCCTCAGTCTCCAGACGTTCCTCCGCAGCCTGACCAGCTTCGATCTTCTGCGCGTAATCGACTTCATTCTCGGCGGTGAGGAGTTCGAACTCTCCAATCGAGGTGAGGTACTGGCTCACGAGATCGGTGGTCAGTCGACCCCGGTCGTCCGTAAGTTTCGATCTTTCACGATCCTTCACCGAGCGGCTGAGGGTGTCGCGGTCCATCCGCTCCTTTGCCTCTTCGCGCTCGCGAACCGCTCGATTGACGATCGACTTACGGGGCTTCGAATTGGTCGTCATCCCGTCTCCTCCAACAGATAAACGATCGTCCTCAATGGCATACCTACGGTCAGTCGTTTGGAAGCTCCGGATCCACCTACCCGGGCGTGGACACCAATATCACACAGCCACCGGGATTTGTGAACCCCTTTTCTTCACAACCGAAGGTAAGGAGTTCCGGTATCTATTGCTAAATCCGCCGTCGGCTGTCATCCGTCAGGCATCAGTCTTCTGTCTGGCGACACGCGCGGCGGAGGCGGCGGGATACTTCGGCAGGATCAATCTCGCCTCGCTCGATCCGCTCACAGATCTCGGAGAAGTTCCTGAACTCATGTTCGACGTTGGCCTCGTCGATCTCCCCGAACTCAAACATCTCAAACTCCGCGTGAGGGAACTCGACGAATCCTTCGATGAGCCCCATCATCGAGCGCATCTCCTCGGGTGCCTGATCCTCGCAGGCGTCAAGTGCCGGGCCCAGTGTCTCCCAATTGATACCCTCATCAACAAGTGAGCCGTCAACAGTGACACGGAATCCCCCGTCGTGAAGTGTCTCAACCTGCGGGACGTTCGCGCCTTTGGATCCAAGACACGATGTCCACTGCTCGAGTTGTCCCGCGGCAGAGTCCGCGTCAACAGCGTTGGATTGGACTCCGTAGGCGATACCAGCAATCAGTACCAGCGACCCAGCGATTGCAACGAGGACCGCAGGAAGAAACCAATCCTGGTTCTCGGGTGGCGTGTGCATACTTCTTCCTCCTTTGGTCGAATTCTCGCGCTCCTCCGGCGAAACCGCCACCATTAGTATCGGCCGATGCCCGACGCCAACACAGTCCTGGTCGTTGCGCTCGCGTCACTCGTTCTTGTGGTGATGCCGGGACCAGCCGTCATCTACATTCTCACCCGCAGCGTGAGCCAGGGAAGAGCGGCCGGGTTGGCCTCAGCGATAGGTGTGAACCTCGGATCAACGTTCCATGTGCTCGCTGCGGTGGCTGGGCTGAGCCTCCTTCTGGCGAGCTCATCTTCTGCCTACTCAATTCTCAAATGGGCAGGTGTTGCGTACCTCGCGTGGATTGGCTATCAAACGCTGACAACACGCGACGCAGTCTTCGCCGCGCCCGAGATGCAGCCCCAGTCGCTGCGCCGAGTATTCACCCAGGGGCGTAGTTGTGAATCTCCTCAATCCAAAGGTCGCCATCTTCTTTCTCGCCTTTCTGCCGCAGTTTCGTCGATCCCGCGGCGGCGAACCCTGCGTTCCAAACCTTCTTCCTCGGAATGACCCTCGTCGTGATCGGTCTGCTATCAGATTCCTGTCTACGCGATCATTGGTGGGCGTCTGGGAGAGCTCTTCAGACGGCGCCCGGGAACCGCAAGGGCAACAAGACTCACTGCAGGCATCACCTATCTCGCGCTAGCGGGGATCGCGGCGGCAACCGGAACCAGGGCTGAATAACAGACATCGCCTGACATGCATTCCGATTCGCGGGTATAATTGCGTAGTTACCAAATTAGGAAATAAGGAACGCACACGGATTTGGAGAGCCATGCGACTGGAACTCACAAAGAAGACCGACCTCGCCTTTCAGGCACTTGAGTTCATTGCTGCCTCTGGCAACACGAACGTGACTGGGGCCGAATTAGCAGACGATCTCGACATCACGACGCAGTACCTCCCCCACGTCATGGCTCCGCTTACCCGCGCCGGATGGGTCAATTCGACCTCGGGACCGCGGGGCGGCTACACCATCAATACCGACCTAACGGATGTCTCGCTTCTGGATCTCATTGAGGCAGTCGAGGGGCAATTCGATGACACGCGATGCCTTCATCTAGGGCCAAAACACAACGCGAATCACCATTGCGCGCTTCATGAGCCGTGGATACGCGCCCGAGCTGCCCTTCTCGGCGAGCTCGGCGACAGCTACCTGGCGGACATGATCGCCGTTCCGCGATAGTGCATGGCAGATGTTCCAGGCTCAGGATCAGTTAGCGATTTCGTGCTTCAGATCTGAGAATGACATTGTGATTTCCGTTTGATAGTATTCCAGAGTCATAAAGTCGGGAACTAAGGTACTCAGAAAGATGAGACTCGAGCTCACGCAGAAATCGGAGCTGGCCCTCCAGGCCCTCAGCGTGATCTCGCGCACACCTGAACGGTTCGCGAACGGTCCTGAGATCGCAGACGCCTTGTCAATTTCGCCCCACTACCTCGCGACCGTCATGGCCCCGCTCTCGCGCGCAGGTTGGGTACGATCGACGACGGGGCCCAGGGGCGGGTACCGGCTCTCAGTCGATGTTTCGAATCACAGCGTGCTCGACCTCATCGAGTCCATCGAGGGAACGGTCGACAGAAACAGCTGTATGCACGGAGACCTCATGCGGCCTGTCCAGGAGCCGTGTTCTCTGCATGAACCCTGGGTTCGGGCGCGTGATGCTCTACTGGAAGAGCTGGATGCAGCGAATCTCGGTGAGGTTCTCGGCATCCAGCCCTAGGCGGTGCAAACGCCACATGGCTGGGAGTATGCCCCCATCGAGCTGTACGACTCCGTACGTTGCCCGAAGGGTGACCACATCGTCGTATCATCGAGTGTTGCTGGTGAGCTGGTGCCATGGCATGTTGTCTTCGAAATGTGGGAGCAGGACTGACTCGACGGACATCACCATATAGATGATATCGACAGCATGGATAGCTATTCAACAAATCGCGAGCACGACGGATGACAGGCGGGGACAAGCAATGAAGATGAGACCGATAATTCTCGTCGCGATTCTCGCACTTGCCCTTGCTGCGTGTGGCGGGAGCAGCGACGGCGGGGACACGGCTACAACAACCTTAGACCCATTGATAAGTGGAGATTCGGTCGCAGGCGCTGATGTCTACAAGCGCTCATGCTCGGCATGCCACGGAGCCGAATTGCAGGGAATCGACGGGCTCGGGCTGCCGCTGGCACCCAGCGCATTTGTGGTGGACCACACAGAAGCCGAACTGTCAGCCTTCTTCGCGGTGGGACGCCCCGTCAGTGACCCCGACAACGTCCAGGGCATCGCCATGCTGCCAAAGGGCGGAAATCCGTCGCTTGACGCACGGGATCTCCTCGACGTCTCCGCCTATCTCAAGGCCCAGAACTAGCATGTTGCTTCATCGGACCGGGGCCCTCCCAAGGGATCCTCAGTCGTACCTCTTTTCGATACTGGGATTTCGTCGCCTTCTGCGCGATTGGTCCCTATATTGCTATCTAACGAACTAAGGAACAGTCATGCGCCTTGAGATGACCAAGAAATCGGATCTCGCACTCAAAGCCATGCGCTGCATCGGTGACGCCGACGACGAGACCATTGCAGGAAGAACCCTTGCGGAGAACCTTGGTATCACAACCCACTATCTCCCTCAGGTAATCTCTCCACTGGTCAAGGCGGGATGGATCTCCTCAACACCCGGGCCGCGCGGAGGCTATCGGCTCATTGCATCTCTCGATGATGTGTCTGTTCTCGATGTGATCGAGGTGATCGAGGGACGAATCGAGGATCAGGGTTGTGTCCAGCGAGGCATTCCATGTCCAGAGTTCGACCTCTGCGCTCTCCACGACCCGTGGCAGAAAGCCAGGGATGCAATGGTCGTCGAGTTGGCTGCCGCTACGGTTGCAACCAGTGTCCGTCCCTGCCAGGAATTGATCTGACAGCTGTACCCAAAGGCAGCGCCTTTTGGGAGTTCATCCGTAACCTTCCGCCATGACCAGAACCTCGCGGAACCTTCCCGTGTGTGTCCATTGTGGTACACCGCGACCAGCAGACGAGGAGCTGTGTCCCAACTGCGCTATGCCATGGATCGATTCGAGTATCGCCGACGCGATGGCCGCATCGGATGGGACTGGCGCACTTGCGGCCAAGGATGGACATGCGTCCACCACGGCGTCCACCCCGGCGCCACCCCCGCCCCAGCCAACAGCGCCACCACTGGACGAGACCGGAGAGTTCGACTTCAACGACTGGACACTTCCTCCAGATACGAAGAGGAGCAAGGCATGGTGGCTGGTCCTGCCCATAGCGGTCGCCGCCGTCGTGGCACTGTGGGTGAACGTGTTCGTTGAAAGTAACGACGAGCCCACTCCTTCCCTAGCCGCGGTGATTGCCGTACCCACAACAACTCTGGCGCCGACGACGGTGCCCTCTGCGGTTCAAGAGACCGAGACAACAACCTCGAGCACGACCACCACCATCTTCTTCCCCACCGCCGACTCATGGGATGCGGTTGGCGAGCCCATACCGATACCAGATCTCACGTTGACGGCATCGGGCATTGGCCCGATCGACATCGGATCGCCGATCACTGAGGCAGCGGGGGCTCTCGTTTCCAGCCTCGGAGCCGCGCAAGGTGCCGGAGTCGATTCTGACACCTGCCCTGATTCCGATTGGTACTGGCTCGAGTGGGGAGACCTCCTCGGCCTCTTTGACGGTTACGCACCAAGCGCTGAGTTCATCGGCTACGCGTACGAGACCGACGGGACGAGTGAACCTGACCCCATACTCGAAACGCTTTCTGGACTCCGGCTGGGTGACACAGTCGAGACGCTGCACAGGACGTACCCCTCCTATACGGTCTCCTTCGAGGTCATCGAAGGCAAGGACTACTTCCGCCTCTCGGACGGCGGGGAGCTGCTCCTGTGGGGGCCAGTTACCAACACTGAACCGCAGGGAACCATCGAAGGGATCTACTCCCCCGAGGCCTGTCCGAGCGAGAGCTGATTCCATACATCGTATGACACAGAGTGCGTACCATCCTCCTGTACAAGTCGAGGATTCGACCGAGGGGAATTCGTGAACGCACCACACGCCGACGTGTCAAGCGTGCCGTGGTATAAGCGCGTCTTCTCGCGGGCGAACGTCATCTCCACCATCACAGCGGTTGTCGTCTTCATTGTCGGGCTCACCGTGTGGGAATCGAACCGTGGCGTGGTCCTGTTCGCCGTATTGGCGGGACTCGCCGCCGGCATCGTGTGGTGGCTTGTGACTCGGCTATCTGCGGGTCCCTCGCTTGAGTCCTCGATCGATGACCTGACGCTTCTCGGTTCGATTCCTGTCGATACGTCCGGACCGGCACCGACGCTCAAGGACCCTGACGCCACGGATGTCTACACCGGTCTGCTCAGAGAGATCGAAGGCCAAACGACAGGAAGAATTCTGCTGGTCAGTTCACCGGGACCGGGACAAGGAGCATCCACGGTCGCTCTGAATCTGGCAATTGCAGCAACAATGGCCGGACGAAGAGCAATGCTTGTCGACGCAGACCCGTCTCCGAACGGGCTTGGCAGATTCCTTTCGACCGGGAATTCTCCTGGTCTCTCTGACGTCGCCGACGGTTCAGCGAGTTTGTCAGAGGCTGCGAGGATGTGGGAGCTCGAGGACGGAACACGGTTCCCGATGTTGCCATCTGGTGACGCCCTTGCGGACGCCAAGGGCCTCTCAGGAATTCTTGTTGCCGACGCCCTGGACGCAGTCTCAGAACGAGCGGATCTGATTCTCATCGACGTCCCGCCGGTCCTTTGGTCCGATGCGACCCCTGAATTGGGCGCACACGCAGATGGCACGATTCTCGTCGTGGCTGACTCAGCAGATCCAGCAACCGTGACAGCTGCGATCAGCGATCTCGCCGAGGCCGGCGCTCCGGTCCTTGGGTATGTGAGGAATCGTTCCAAGGGCACTCACCGACTCGCTCCAGTATGGTGGCGCCGCGCGGTCGTACACGGTGTCGTAACGACTGCGCTGCTGCTCGGAGTGTTCGGTGCCTACACGGCAGCACAACTCTGGTATTCATGGAATCGTGTCGAAACTGAGGCGCTCGACACGTCGGCAGTCATCGATTCACAGAACGCGGCGGCCGCAGCAATAGCCGAAGACGACGAGGAGCTCGATGCCACCGAGGAACCGCCGGCGGAGACACCGAGGACAACCGCTCCCGAACAGGCATACGAGACGCTGCTTCTCATCGGCGGTGACAAGGTCTCGGGTGCTGCAGACGTTATCTTGTATCTGGTGCGCCCAACAAATGGCGCCGATGCATTTATGGTCTCTCTTCCCAGGGACTTGTATGTTGAGAACCCATGCACTGGCGGCAACGGTCGAATCAACACGCAGGTTCATGGGTGTGAGAGCAAGGACATCAACGGCCCCAGTCTTCTCTCCTTCACCGTTGGACAGTTCACAGGTATCGAAGTCGACCACTTTGCGCTATTCGATTTCGACGGATTCGAAGAAGTCATCGACGCTGTTGGCGGTGTCGAGATCTGTCTCGACTATCCGGTGAGCGACTGGAAGGCGGAGCTGGATATGCCAGCAGGCTGCACGATTGCGACAGGGGAACAGGCGCTTTCATGGGTCAGGTCGCGACACACGCTCCAGAAGATCAACGGATCGTGGAGGTCCGTCCCTGGTGCCAGCGATCTGCAACGCAATCAGCATCAACAGGACGTACTCATCGAATTGTTCAAGGAGCTCAAGTCGTTCGATTCACCGACGCAGCTCACCGCTCAGGTTGCTGGTCTCGCTAATGCGTTCGTGCTCGACGACACACTCAGTCTCACCGGCGCCGTGGGCCTGGCGTGGGGCATGCGCGACATCGATCTCGGAAGCATCAAACGGCTCGAGATCCCGGTAAGGCTCGCTCGCTCGAAGTCAGGCCAGTCGATCCTTGTGGCAACCATGCCGTTCGACGAGTTTCTGAGAAGTGTCTATGCCGATGCCCTCCCTATGGAGGACGGCGAGGCCCAAGGTTCACCAGACGTGAGCGAGTAAGCCGTACACTGACCGAAGCCTTTGCGAGGAACCCAGTGACCACTCCCCAGGATCCATATTCGAATCCACCAGGTTGGACCGACCCGTACTCAGATCTGACCAATATCTCAGGTGACGATCCGTTGCCGCCCATGGAGCCCCCAACCACGCCTCCAGCCCAACCGCCAGGTTCACCACTTCTCACCGGTCTGATCATCGGGCTGCTTCTGGTTGCCTTGTCAGTCGCCGTCTTCCAATTGCTCAAGAACGACGACGGCGCCACGGCAGTTGGCACGACGACTACAACGGCCGACGGTACAGAGACGACAACCACGGATGGCGACCCAACCACAACCACTTCAGACGATTCGAGCACCACGACGACACCACCAAGTGCGGATCCATATCCGCCAGTCGAACCGCCGATTCCTGTTGAAAAACAGAAGATGATCACAGACGGAATGCGGATCAACGACAACGACATCCCTGACATCGTCTTCGGGACAGATGCCGAAACCGCGATCGGTCGGCTCGTGGCCTCCTTCGGCGACGCCACTGCTGACAATGGATGGCAGGTATCGACCGGCGCGTTCGGTGTGTGCGCAGGCGACCTCGAGAGGGTCGTGATCTTCGGCACGTACGCAGCCGTCGTTACGAAGCCTGGTGGTCAGGAGATCTACAACGGGTACCGCCAGGATCTGACGTACGCGGAGGACATCACACACGAAGCGGCCAAGCTCGAGACACTCAGTGGGCTTCGAGTGGGAGACACCGTCGAGCAGCTTCAGGAGATCTACAGTGGTGAAACCGTTTCGTTCTCTGTAGATCCGAAGCTCGGAAGCGTGTACCTCATCGAAGGGTCAACGTCAGGAAACCTGCTTCTATGGGGACCGGTTCAGGGCGAGAACCCGAGCGACAGGATCATTGGGATCTATGCACCAGACGTTTGCAACCGGTAGCGGTCCGTAAGGTCGCGGTCGGGAACGCCTTCGGCGTTCCTTGGGAGTTGCTTAGCAACTCCGGTCTGGCTGCCCGTACCTTGTACACTGATCCACAATGAAGCCAAGCTACTCAATCGCTCTACTCGTAGGCGCCGTCACGGGACTCGTCCTGGCACTCACTCTCATGCTGTATGTTGGAGCCACGGGCGGAGTCCCGTCAGTGAACGCCGTGGTCGACGGTTCACGCGTGATCCCTGTATTTGCTCCGTCAGCTTCCGCCCTGTGGATCACCGTCATTCTGGCCAGTGCCTTTGGAGGCTTCGTCGCAGCTGCTGCCACCAAGGCAACCACACGCGTGATCGACCCGGACGCGAGTTCCGCATCCCTCGGAGTCATCGCCACTCTCGGAATCGTTATCGCGCCTGTGATAGGTATGGCCGTGTTTCCACTCGGGGCAGTCGTCCTGGGAACCATCGAAGAGGGAACCGTGACACTCTCAGTTGTTCAGATGGTCTCTCTAGCACTGACAACGGGATTCGTGGCTGGAGGCTTCGTTGTGTGGCTTTCGTACATCCTGGCGCGGCCACCCATCGCCACGCAGGACCCGTCGATCCACATCGATATGGTGGATAGATCCGCGTAGGTGTGACAACCGGCGACGGCTGAACGATGCTGTCACATATCAGCTGACATCTCGCCCGTGACCTGGTCGGCCACGAGTTCCCCCGTCGAATTCTCGTGGTAGGTCACGGTAACGGGTTCACCCGAAACCACATGGTCGCGAAGATGTGAAGGTGCCTGGCCCATCACTTCCAATCCAGGGCTCGGAATGAACTTATGGCTGTCACCTTCTGTGTCGAGCACGACAAAGCTCTCGACGCCTGACAAGTCACCCGTGACCTCGGTGACGATCCCAAAGACCTCTCCCTCCGAGGGGGTGGAGGCCGAACACGCGGACGCAATTACGGATAACACGACAAGGACACCGAGGATCATCATCGAACGGGCCATGGTGTGTGGCCTCATGATGTCAGAAGGGATTCGATCTCACCGTCGCCAAGAACGCCATCGAAGCGACCTATCACAACACCTTCTTCGTCCATCACGAATACCCAGGGCTCTGTCGGTAGCCCAAATGCCACCACCGCCGGGACAAGGTGGGCACCGTCTGGCTCAAAGCCCGGTTCATTGAATCCGCTATAGACCTCGACATGAAGGAAGTCGACGTCTGGATACACGCTTGCCATCGTCTTGGTCTGCTCGAGCATCGGTCCACATGCGGCTGACGTGCAGTAGGCAGGCGTCGCGAAGATGACGACCGTCTTCCTGCCATTGGACAGGGCGTCATCGAGTGAAGTTGAGTAGAACGACAGAAGGGGATCATTGTCCGTGGTGAGATCCTCGATCGGATCTGTCAGAACCGTGGGTGTTTCCACGAGTGGCGCAGGTTCGCCGAGGGCCACCGTGGCGGGCTCGGCCTGGATGTCGACAAGGAACGGCTCGGTCGGTTCGCCAGTCGAGATGGCGAAGTCGATCTGCCATGTACCAGCACGGTCAAATGGAACACTCGCAAGGTAGAGACCGATGGCTCCAGGGACGATCCAGACATAAGTTGCTTCAGCCTCCAGCTCCACATTCGGCGCATCAAGCGGCGAGGCAACGAGCGTCACCACCTCATCAGGGCCACCCCTTCGAGTGCCACCGATCTCGTGGACCGCGAACAGCAATCGGTCATCACCCACCGCTGGATCCGTGGATGCACGGATGCCCACAAGCGGGTCAGCCTTCGACGTCGAGGAACATGCCGAAACAAGCAGGGTGAGAACGGCGAGCACCAACAGGAGTCGTCTCATGAGCAGAAATCTACTGTGCCTGTGGTACACCAGCTATTGCTCGCCATTCGATCCGACATCGAACGAGTCGAGGACGGATCCCAACGCGCTGAAGAGCTCCCCCAGTGCCCACACCAGCACAAAGAGCATCACGATGAGTGCCGCAACGGTGAGAGCTCCGCGTATCCACCCCATCCATCCCTGGCCGCCCTTCGTGAATGAGACCCAGAAAGACGAAAGGACGCCGCCTTCAACCGAGGACGATGCGGCGGGATCAACCTGAGGCGTGGGTGGTGGAGGATCCTCGCCAGCAATCACTGGCTGCTCGACTGTTGAGATACGCTTCTCCTGCGCCTTGTCCTGCGAGCTCTCCTCGTCCGCGTCAACAGTGCGTACAGACTTGTCATCCCGCAGACTCTCGATATCGATCTCGAGTACTGCGGCGAGTTTGGGAACAACTGAGGCAGCGGGTGCGACTTCGCCTCGTTCCCACCTCCTGACCGAGGACGACGAGCGGCCCACTGCGGAGGCAAGCTGACCGAGGGACATGCTCTTTTCCAGGCGCGCCTCGCGGATCGTCACGCCTAGTTGTTCATGAGGACTCATGGAGAGAAAGCCTAGGACACGTGCCGAGTTTCGGGTATCAGACGTGGATGGCAAGCGGCGACGATACATCTATCCTGAAACCACGGCGAAAGGACCCCACACATGGCGACTCAGATCTCCACCCTCACAGAACTGCTTACAAACAGCGTCGCAAACTATTCCGACAATCCACTCTTTGGCGTCCGCGGCACCGATGGTGACTGGAAATGGACGTCCTTCGGCGAGTTCGGAGATGCCGTCGACAAGGCCAGGGGTGGCCTCGCCTCGCTCGGCGTGGGTCATGGCGATCGAGTCGCCGCAATATCTGATAACCGCGTCGAGTGGGCGGTCGGAGCGTACGCCACCTATTCACTCGGAGCTGCCTGGGTGCCCATGTACGAGGCACAGACCCAGAAGGACTGGGTGTACATACTGAGGGACAGCGGTGCAAAGGTCCTCTTCGCCGCAACAGATGGCATCCGCGCCCAGGTCGAGGAGGTCGCGGCGGAGATTCCTGACCTGCAGACGATCATCGTCATCGATGATCCAGCGGGTGGCGACGCGATCGATTACACGGAGCTCCTTGCGAGGGGAGCTGAAAACCCAGTGCCGGTTGCGATGGTCACTCCCGAGGATCTGGCTGGACTCATCTATACGTCAGGCACAACCGGCGACCCCAAGGGAGTGAAACTCTCGCACGGAAACTTCTCGTCAAATATCAACGCTGTCGCCGAGATCTTCCCGCTCGAGCAGGATGACCGGTCCGCATCGTTCCTCCCATGGGCACACTCGTTCGGTCAAACCGTTGAGCTGCACGTGCTGATCTACTTCGGTGCCTCGACAGGATTGACGACTGCGGCGACTCTGATACGCGACATGCCAGAGGTCCAGCCGACGATCCTTGTCAGCGTCCCCACCGTCTTCAACAAGGTCTACGACGGCCTCCGGAAAAGAATGGAGGCTGAGGGCGGGATCACTCAGACCATGTTCAACGCCGCGATCTCCAATGGTCGCAAGAAGATCCAGCTGGAGAAGCAGGGACAGCAGAACTGGTGGGTCGACCTTCAGGACAGTCTCTTCGACAAGATCGTGTTCACCAAGGTGAGGGCGGCGTTTGGTGGAAGGCTGCGGTACGCATTCTCTGGTGGCGCAGCGATCTCAACGGAGGTTGCAGAGTTCATTTCGGCGGTGGGCATCGTTGTCTATGAGGGATACGGTCTTACGGAGACAAGCCCGATCGTCACCTGCAACGTGAAGGGCGCTCGGCGTGTTGGTTCGGTTGGGCGTGTCATACCGGATGTCACTGTCACGATCGACACCGACATCACAGGTGACAGCGAGATCGGCGAGATCGTGGTCCATGGCCCGAACGTGATGATGGGGTACTACAACCTCCCCGAAGCCGATGCCGAGGTGTTCACGCCAGACGGCGGCTTCCGCACGGGCGACCTCGGGCACGTCGATGACGACGGATACCTCTATATCAGGGGCCGGATCAAGGAGCAGTACAAGCTCGAGAACGGAAAGTACGTAGTCCCCTCGCCCATCGAGGAACAGCTGCAATTGTCCGGCTTCATCAGCCAGGTGATGGTGTACGGGGAACAGCGTCCGTACAACGTTGCAGTGGTTGTCCCTGACGTCGAATATCTCGAGAAGTGGGCATCGGAGAACAACATGGATGCATCGGACCTCGATGCCCTGCTGGCCGATGAGAAGGTGCAGGAGTTGTTCACAACAGAACTCAATCGCGGTCAAGCATCGATCAAGCGCTACGAGCGTGTTCGGGACTTCGTACTCGAACCGGAGGAGTTCACTCCTGAGAACGGCATGTTGACTCCCTCGCTCAAGATCAAGCGAAGAGCGGTAATGGCCAAGTTCGGCGGCGAGATAGACGCCATGTACGAGGCAGACAACCCGCTCATCGGCCGAGATGAGTAACTCGGTCGATGCGCCTGGGCGACACACGATGACCGGTTAGGGACACACGACTTCATGTCGTGTGTCGTTCCATCGCGGAGGCGGACGGGAATCGAACCCGCCAGGGAACTCTCGCCCCCTCATCGGATTTGAAGTCCGTGACGTCCACCAGGCACGCAGTCGCCTCCGCCACGGAGCGTACCGATGGTGAGAATCCTAGGAAACGTCCGGTGCGCCCTCGGACGCCATGAATGCCATCCAGGCCTGATAATCGGCTTCGTTCTGTGCTGCGTAGGCAACGGCGAAGTCCGTGATCGCATCAGCGAACACGTCTCCGGATCCCATGTAGCCGGCCATGACGGCTGGGTTGCCCGAACGGGAGTGGGAGCGCGCCAGCGTCGATCCGCAGGCCTTTGCATATTTCCGCAGGTCCTTGGGCCCGAGAGATGCAACATCAACGGATGCCTTCATGTCCTTGAGTTGCCTCACGTAAAATTGATGATCCTCAACAGCGCTCGTCCATCCCAGGAAAACGTCGCTTGACGCCTGCATGAGCTGTTGGCCCTCGACAACGCGACGCCCCGAATGGTCGTACACGCTCGGGGGAAAATGCGCTTCAAGCGCCGACTTTTCGGCCTGCTTGACCTGTAGGAAGAGCGGATCTGAATCGTCTCGTCCCTCGAGGAACACGATGAAACATCGAGTTCCGACACTCCCGACACCGACGACCTTGAAAGCCATGTCCATGTAGTGGTACCGACGCAGCAGCACCGCGAAGCTGTCAGGGACCGACTTCACATAGTCCTTCATCACGTTGCGGACCAACTGTTCCACATCATCCGGCTTCAGATCCGCTGACATGTCACGCAGCGGAATGACGAAGGGTGGATCCGACTTGATTCTGGTCCGACCATCGACCGTCTCCGTGAGCTTCCCAAGGACATGCATGCTGTCCTTTCCGCGGGCCTTCTTCGCCTTCTTACTCACCTTCTTCGCCTTCTTCGTCTTTCCGTCAGCGTCGAGGGCATCGAGTATCTGATCCGCAGATACCTGGGTGTACCACAGATCCAAGAAACCCTCCTGGGCATACCTTGCCATCTCATCGCGGTAGGCATTCACGGAGGCGGCGGCGCTCTTCCTGCTGTCCTCATCGTCAAACCCGTTGTCGGCTGATGCAATCGCGAACGAGGCAGCCATTCTCTTGAGGTCCCACTCAAAGGAACCAGGGAGAGTCTCGTCGAAATCGTTGACATCGAACACAAGATCCCTCTCAGGAGAGCCGTACCAGCCGAAGTTCGCGAGGTGCGCATCGCCGCACAGTTGCGCCATCAGGTTCGTCGTTGGTGTGGATGCCAGATCGACCGCCATGAGCTTGGCCCCCGCCCTGTAAAACGCGTAGGCACTCTCCCCCATTCGCTCGTGCCTGACAGACACAAGGCTCTGCACCCGACCCTCATCCTGTCCGAGAAGGATGGCAACCGGATTGACCCCTGGCTGCCTCTCGAAGGTCCCGTGGGATGAACGCGGAATCTGCTTCCTGAGGTCCTTACCCTTCTGACGACGTTCCTGGGTCTGGTTCATGGATCCTCCTCGGTTTCCGAGCTGCAATCCTAGGAGGCTATACCTCGCGGACGCGCGGGATGGGACAACCTCGCTTCGACCATCACTATGCTTTCACTCAACGGCTCCTTACAGCGAGGATTGAAATGGCTGACGCAGAGTTGATGGTGTGGATCGATCAGGATCTGTGCACGGGTGACGGGATCTGTTCCGAGATCGCTCCCGACGTGTTCCAGGAACGGAACGACGGCGTGTGGGTCGTCAAGGAGACCGCATCCCACTGGGGAGCCGACATTGTTTTCGATGGCGAACAGGCACCGGACGGCGCACGAGGAGTAGCGCGAGTTCCCTCCGCGGTGTTGGAAGAGGTCATCGAGTCAGCAGAGGAATGCCCTGGCGAGTGCATAATGATCGAACCCTTCGACCAGGCCGTCTTCGACAAGCGTTCCTAGTGCCCAGGGCACTAGCTATCCGACGGTTTCGATTCTGGTGGCGACCCAGTCGCTGATGATTTCAGCTATTCGCTCCAGGACTTCGACATCACTCACATCGGGCACATAGAAGCCGTGGTCAGCGTTGGCGATAACGCGAAGCTCGGACTCCACTGCAATGCCACTGACCATCAGTGCCATCTCATCGATGTCTGCGTAAGGATCGTTGGATCCCTGGACGAATTGCAGCGGTGTGGTCGAGTTTGCGAAGTGAGCCGCTCTGGACATTTCACCCTTGAGCGGGAATGCAAGGAGGAAGATGCCCTGAAGATCCGCAATCGGGATCTCCGAGTCTCGTCTCGGAGGTCAGCCGGGCGCTTACAGAATGTCCTCCAGCGAACAACGGAAGATCCGGTGCTTGAGACGCTGCAGCAGCGATCGCTGCCCTCACGGTGGCAACCATGACCCCCGGTTCGTCCATATCCATGTCGGTGTACGGGATGAAGTCTTCGCTCTCTGAGTAGGGATACTGGTAGCGGAACGTTGCGATTCCTCTGTCGACAAGAGCAGCGCTAAGACCAGAAATGAAGGGCACATGCATTGTCGATCCCGATCCGTGACCAAGAACCATCAACGCCACACTCGAATCAGATCGATCAAGAAGAGCCGACACTTCACCGTGCTCAGGGGTCACCATGAACTTGGTCTGGATGGAATTGCTATCCATTTGATCTTCCTCAGCCGGTGATGTAGCTCTCCAGCTGATCGATCAGAAATTGCTGCTCACCGATGATCGCGCGCACAACATCACCGATGGAGATGAGGCCTACGAGATCGCCGTCATCGACCACCGGTAGATGACGGAACCGATTCTCCGTCATCAACTTCATGCAATCGTCGACTGTGTCCGCCGACGCAACGCATGTCGGGTCTGGCGTCATGATCTCAGAGACCCGAGTCTCCTTTGACATCCGCGACATGAGAATGATCTTGCGGGCATAGTCACGCTCGGACATGATCCCCACAAGCTCACCGTCATGTGTGACGATCGTTGCCCCGATGTTCTTGTCAGCCATGAACTCAAGGGCCTCGAACACCGAAGCGTCTCCGTCGATGCTCCAGACGTCGCTTCCTTTGGAATCGATAATGCTCTGGACTATCTTGCTCACGAAACCTCCTTGCCCAAACATACCAGAAAAGGCAGATGCTGGCAGGGCCGACTAGCGTCACAACCACTGGCCCATTGGAGACCCGTGCGATTTTCAAACCTCATCCTCGATACCGACAAGGACGTGGCCATGCTCACCCTGGATCGGCCCGAGCGCCTGAACGCTCTCTCGGCCGATCTGCTGAGGGAACTCATCGAGGCCGCAGCGGCAATCGCCGAGTCGGATGCGCACCGTCGTCATCAGCGGCGCCGGCCGCGCCTTCTGTGCAGGCGTTGATATCGAGACTTTCATGGCGCTCGTGGTGCTTGCTGCGGCCTGGGATCTGAGGATCGCAGCACATGACACCGTCTTCTCCATACCCGAGATCGATATGGGAATCCCTCTGGGATGGGGTGGCACCGATCGACTGGTGCGCGAGATCGGACCTACTCTCACACGAGAACTCATCATGACCGGACGAAGATTCACCGCCCAAGAAGCGAAAGCAGCAGGCTTTCTCAACACTGTGGTCGAACCGGAGGACGTGCACAGCTCGGCACTTGACCTGGCAGCACTCATTTCCACCAAGCCGCGTGTCCCTATTGAATCAATGAAGGCTCACGTAGCTGAGATCGTGTCCGGTGATACGTCGCGGGACGAAAATCTCTCTGCGGCCACAGAATTCGACCATCCTGAGTCAGTTGCTGCCCGCGAGCCCTACGTGGCGAGGTTCATTGGTTCGCCGTGAGGATCCTCTCCGCTACCCAGACACGACGCTCACTGCCCATGGCGGACGCCATTGCGTCGATGCGCGAAGCCTTTGGACCAGACACCGAAGCTCCCCTGCGACAACAGGTCGGCAGCTCGCTCGTCATGCCAGGAAGAATTGGTGACTCCATCGCTGTGAAGGTGGTGTCAACCGTACCGGGCAATCCAGTAGGGCTTGTAGCCGTTTTCGACCGTGAAGGGACACCAGTTGGCATCGTTGATGGTCCCACGATCACGGCAATCCGAACCGCTGCGGCGGCTGGCCTCGCAACAGACCTCCTCGCTCCTCATGATGCGTCGTCGATCGCAATGATCGGCGCTGGTGCCATGGCGAGAGACCAGATTCTTGCGGTATGCGAGGTGCGTGACATCGATCGGATCGTCGTGTGGAGTCGCGAACTGTCAAAGGCGCAGGCTCTTGCATCCGAATTCGAGGGGCAAGCCGTAGCGACGACAACCGAAGCGGTGCAGAGTGCCGATATCGTCACGACGGCTACCCCCTCTGCGACACCGCTATTTTCCGAATCCGATCTCTCGGAGCGGGTCCACATCAATGCGATCGGCGCATACACGCCCGATATGGTGGAAGTCCCTCCGGAATTCGTGATGGAGGCGTTCGTTGTCGTCGACGACGCAGACGCAGCCGCGCCGAGGCCGGTGATCTGATTCAAGCCGGACGCGTACCTGATCTCGATATCGCAGCTCTGCTTACCATGCCATCGATCCCCCCGCATGGCCGAACCCTCTACAAGTCCGTCGGCGTGGCAACCATGGACGTAGCCGCAGCCGCTGCGGCCCTCCGAAACGCAGAGCACGTGGGAGTCGGCACGGTTCTCTAAACGACGGCGCCGCTTGTCAGGCGAGCACCGTGTGGTCGCCGATGTCGACGGGGTCGCGGTCAACGGCGAAGAAGCTCATGGGAACATCCGTATCGAAGTCAGCCCGCTCATCGGTGATCCACTGGGCCATCATCGAACCGATCATCTGGGACTCCTTGAACCCGTGGCCGGAGAACCCATTCACAACCGCGAAGCCATCGATCGACGTCGGGCCCACGATCGGGAGAACATCCTGTCGGTTCACCGTGTAGAGACTCGCCATACCACCAGGTACACCAACGTACGGCAGGGAGGGGATCCGATGGTGGAGCGCGTGGATCTTGAGGTCGATGAACGACCTATCGGCGGCGACGTTGTAGCTGTCTGGGTCAGCAGCTTCAATCTCGTCCTCCTCGAGGATGGATCCGAGGATGATCTGACCCCCACCTGCCTCCGGCCTGAAGTAGACGCCTCCCGCAGCATCGCCAACGACGGGGATGGGCCGCGGCACCTCGGCCTGGAGAGTCCGGTAGACAACCTGGATCCGGGTAGGGACGAGGGACCAATCAAGGTCGAGTCCAGCCATGGTGTTTATGCGATTGCACCACGGTCCTGCGGCGTTGATCACGAGTCCTGCATCGATGCTTGCGCCATCAGCGAGAGCCACACCTCGCACCTTTCCCTTTTCAACGTTCACATCGACGACCTCTGATCGCATGCGAACGTCCACGCCTGCTCCAGCAGCGGCCGTGGCGACGTCGAGTAGTGCGCCGGTCGCGTCGAAGAACCCGGTGTCGCGCTCGATGAGGAATGCATCACCGTCAGCGCACTCATGCTCCACATCACCAGTGAGATCAAAGGGGACCATGCATGCGGAGAGCCCCGGATACAGCGTCTTGAGTTCGGCTGCATCAACCATCACAGCGTCGACGCCCTCGGCTCTCAACCGATCGCGGTCCGCCGCCACTTCAGCGACGCTCTCGTTCATCATCCACAGCACACCAATGTCGTGGAACCTGCCGACGGGGTCAGGCAGTCTCGTGTACTCGGTCCAGTTCCTCCATACGACATTCCCGTCGCGGGCGATTCGAACACTCTCAGCCTTCGTGTATCGCTGACGTGTTATCGCCGACGAGCCTCCGGTGGAACCTTCTCCCAGACCAGCGCCCTTCTCAAGGACGACAACCGAGAGGGTTGACCGCCTGGCGACCTGGTAGGCGATCGACATTCCCATGATGCCACCGCCGATGATGACGATGTCTGCGGTCTCGTTGCTCAAGACGCCTCCATCCGTGTCACTCGGCCTCGCCGAGATAGGCCTTCCTGAGATCCTCGTTGTCGAGCAGGTTCTGTGCCGTGTCATCGAGGACGATGCGCCCAGTCAGCAGAACGTAGCCGCGGTCTGCGATCGAGAGCGCCATGTTTGCGTTCTGCTCGACCATGAACACCGTTACACCTTCGCCGTTGATGCGCTCGATAATGTCGAAATTCTGCTGCACGAGCACGGGCGCGAGGCCCATCGACGGCTCATCCATGAGCAGCACCTTTGGCTTCGCCATCAGCGCCCTGCCGACCGCGACCATCTGCTGTTCACCGCCAGAGAGGGTGCCAGCCTTCTGGCTGAGACGCTCCTTGACACGTGGGAACATCTCGAAGATATGTTCCATGTCTGCGTCGAGATTCTCCCTGTCGGTCCGAAGGTAGGCGCCGATCTCGAGGTTCTCCTTCACAGTCATGCGTTTGAAGAGTCGTCGGTTCTCTGGAACCATCGTGACGCCACGCTGGACGATCTCGGCCGTCGTGTCGTTCGTCACGATGTCGCCATCGATGACAACGTCCCCCGACGACGGCTGCACCATGCCCAGGATCGCCTTGAGCGTGGTCGTCTTTCCCGATGCGTTCCCGCCAAGAAGACAGACCAGTTCGCCCGGGTAGATTGCAATGTCCATGTCCTTGAGCACGTGCACCGGCCCGTAGTGGACGTTGACCCCGCGGAATTCCAGCACTGGCTTCCTGTCACTCATTGGTGGCCTCAGCAGGTCGACCAAGGTACGCCTCGATGACGTCGGGGTCGCTCGATATGGTCGCGAAGTCCCCTTCAGCGATCTTCACGCCGTGGTCGAGCACGACCACACGATCTGAGACATCACGCACCACGCGCATCTCGTGCTCGATCAGGACGATTGTGAAGCCCTGCTCGTCACGAAGCTGTCGTATGAGGGCCGTCAGCTCAGCAGTCTCCTTGGGGTTCATCCCCGCGGTTGGCTCGTCAAGGAGGATCAGCTGGGGCTCGGTTGCCATTGCACGGGCAATCTCGAGGCGGCGTCTGTTGGCATACGAAAGCACGTAGGCGGGCTGGTTCCAGCGGTACCCCTTGAGCCGTTCACCGAAGAAGGAGAGCACCTCTTTCGCGTTCTCCTCTATCTCCTGTTCCTCCCTTCGGTGCTTCGGCGTATTGAGCAGCGTGCTGATGACACCACTGCTCGTACGACAGTGCTGTGCGACCATCACGTTCTCAAGAACGGTCATGTTCGGGAACAGTCGCACGTTCTGGAATGTCCTCGCAATCCCAAGCTCGGTGATCTCATGCGGCTGGTGTCCCGAGATCTCGAGCCCCTGGAAGAGGATCTGACCGGAGTCCGGGCTGAAGTATCCCGTGATCACATTGAAGAAGGATGTTTTCCCTGCCCCATTCGGCCCAATAACCGAGACGATCTCACCCTGGTCAACGACGAGATCGATGCCATCGAGCGCCTGCACGCCTCCAAAGGCCTTCTTGAGCTGGACTATTTCGAGTATCGCCATCAGAGCTCATCATCCTTGACAACAGCAACGTCGTCGGTGAGCACCGTGCCACCAGCTTCGTCCTCGGGTACGTCGCCTGTCAGATCCGAGTCTCCTGTGAGCCATGCATCCTGGCTCATCTCGTCGTGTCTGAGTTCGTGTTGTCTTCGTAGAGAGGGCCACAGACCTTCTGGCCGCTTGAGCATCATCACAACGAGGATTACTCCGTAGATCAGCAGCTTGTACTCACCGAATTCTTGGAGCAATCCGGGCTGTGTTGGCCCGCCAAGCACTCCAATGAGCACCACGGCACCAATGATCACGCCGGGGATTGAACCCATGCCTCCGACGATCACGACGACCAGAACCACGATCGACACCAGGAGCTTGAACGAGTTTGGAAATACCGAGCCGACCTTGACAGCGAAGATCATGCCTGCGAAGGAAGCAAGGATCGCACCTGCCACGAACGCGGTGAGCTTCGACGCGGTTGTGTTTATGCCCATCGCCTCCGCTACATCTTCATCTTCTCGAAGTGCTGTCCAGGCCCGCCCGGTTCGGGACTTTTCGAGGCGCCACGCCACGTATATGGCGATGGCACAGAAGAAGGCGACGAGATAGAAGATCGATTGCGAGTTTGTACCTTCGATAACGACGGGACCGATCTCGGCCGATGGCACGGGCCGGATCCCTTGCGCACCACCAAAATATGGAGCAAGCCAATCTGAGAGGAACAGGATCCTGACGATTTCGCCGAATCCGAGCGTGACAATGGCGAGATAATCGCCACGCATACGAATAACGGGGGTGCCAACGAAGATTCCTGCGATCGCAGCGACGATGATCACGACACCGAGGATGAACCACCCTTCGGGCTTCAGGAAGTTCAGTGTCAGCTCCGGCGACCAGTACGGTGAGTTTGCAGACGTCAGGATCGCCGTCGTATACGCACCAACGGCGAAGAAGGCTACGTATCCCAGATCGAGCATTCCTGCATAACCGACGACGATGTTGAGACCGAGTCCCATCAGGACAAAGAGACCGACGTTGGACAGAAGCTCATTCGTGAGACTGCCTGCAAACATCGGAACAACGATCACGGCGATGATGACGAAAGCCATGGCCCATCTGTTCTTCTGTCGGAGTACGGACGGATCAAGCGCCATTCTCTCGAGTCGGCGCTCTTGCAGTGTCGTGTCGCCCCTGAAGTACCCGATCGCTCCAAATATCAACCCAAGAACGATCGCTGCCGTCGTTGTCACGCCTCCGTTGACCGCATAGATCCAATCCACGAGCCAATCCAGCGAGAGGCCATCAAGGAGGTTTGTGATGACGAGTTCGAGGAACGCGACACCGAGCACCCCCAAGGCCGCCCACGACAGAACCCGGCGAGCGGTCCTCGAAAAGAGGTGCATGGCGCCTCCGAACAATCCCAGAAGGCCGAGTCCGAGAATCCACAGGAGACACGCAACCCCGAGGGGTTTACCGAACGTGAGCAGATCGACGAGGGGCTGGCCCACCTTTGAGAACACCTCGGTGAGATCGAACTGATCGATGATGACGATGAACAGCGAGAAGTAGAGGCCTGAGAGAAGACCGGTGACGGTGCCGGCGATCAACTCGCGTTCACCGGGCTTGTCATGATCTTCACCGTCAGGGATACGCCGTGAGGCAGCGATGTACCCATAGACGACCGGGACCCAGGCCATTGAGAGAGCACCCATGGTCAGCCACGGCGCAACGATCATCCTCTTTTCGAACGTCGTCGTCATGCCGGTCGCTGCGATGAATGCAAGCGTCAAGCCGGCATATGCACCCCAGCGCTGCACCTTGGACCAGTCGACAGGATCCGGGGTCTCGGACGTCTTTTGGGCGCGGTCGAGTGTGTCGGTCATCAGGCTCGATCGTCCTTGCTCAGTTGCTCACCGAACAAACCAGACGGCTTGAAGATCAGAACAAGCACAAGAGCCGCGAACCCAAACACGTCTTTGAGCTGCGTCAAGCCCGGAATCACGATCGTCCAGCCTGCAATGCCCGCCATCCCAAGGAGTACGGCCGAAGCACTGAACACCAGCAGACCTCCATGCCTCTTTCGCACGTATACCAGGACCCCTGCCACGCCCGCGGCCAGGAAGCCGACTCCGAGAACCACCGGAACCTGCCACGAGAGACCGCGCAATACGATATTTGGGCCAAGACCCTCGAACAAGCCGAGTAGCAGACCACCGACCATTGCCCCAACGATATTGCCAATGCCGCCGAGAACCGCTGCGGTGAACGCCTTGATCCCTGGCAGGAACCCGATGAAGAACGACACCCCGCGAAACATGATTGCCCACAGAATCGCGGCCACTCCCGCCATTGCGCCTCCGACGGCGAACGTGATCACTATCACTCGATCAACGTTGATTCCCATGAGAGCGGCGATCTCTTTGTCCTCGGCCACTGCGCGCATCGATCGACCCGTTGCGGACCGCTCCACGAACAACCACAGACCAACCATCGAGACCAGGGTCATCACGAACACCACGATCGTTGTCCCGGGAACGTCGATTCCGAAGAGTGAGATCGGATCGGATAGCCAGCTCGGCGCCGCCGGATAAGTTCTGAACGCAGGACCTACAAGAAGTGCCATTGCATTCTGGATGAAGAAGGAGATTCCGATGGACGTGATCAACGGGATCAACCTTGGGGCATTCCTCAACGGGCGGTATGCGATCTTCTCGATCAGCACGGCGGTGAATGTCGAAGAGAAGATAGCGATGACAAGCACGATCAGTATCGCGAGGATGAAGTTCGCCTCCCAGAATCCTGATCGTGCCATCGCATCCGCTGCAAAGAAGCCGACCATGGCCCCGACCATGAACACTTCTCCGTGTGCGAAGTTGATGAATCCGAGCACGCCGTACACCATGGAATAGCCAAGGGCCAACAGGCCATACATGGATCCCTGCGCGAGGCCAGCAACGATGAGCTGCTTCCACGCGTCTGCGCTGAGACCGTCGCCTGAGAGACTGAGCCCGATCGCCCCCAGCAGACCCCACGCAATGAAGAACAGAGCCATGACGCGGATCGACCACAGGAATGAGTCAGTCCAGGAGTACCTGAAGCCAGCACTTGGTGCGGGGCCCCTGGTCACAGCGTCGATGTCAGTTTCTGTTGTCATACTCGTTGGGATTCAAGCACAAAGCCGGCGCCCAGATGGGCGCCGGCTTCGTATTTCTCGTTGGTTATCTGGTCAGACCTACGGTTGCCAGTTGAACACAACACTCGCTTTACTGTTCGGGATGTCCTCCGGTGTGACGTTCTGAATGACTGAGATACGCGGTGCACCACAATCGCCGAAATCATCACAGGTCAATGAGCCGATGATGCCAGCGAAGTTCGACGTTGCCGTCAGCTGATCGCGCAGGGCCTGTCGGTCGATGAACAACCCTCCGTCTGCGAGCTCAACGGAAACCGCGTCGATCGCCGTGAGCAGCATGACCGCTGCGTCATACGAGTGCGCCCAGAACGGGGCCGTAGGCTCCTCGCCGTACAACCCTTCGTAGGTCGCAAGGAAGTCATCTGACGAGACACCAGTCTCTGAAGTGTTCGTGAAGGCCAGGTCAGGACCGGACAGATATGTGTCCTTCGTCTCCGGGATCTCCATGAAGTTGTCGGCCAGAATCCCATCAGCACCGATCATCGTGATGGCATCGAAGCCACCAACCTTCTGCGCGTCGGTGGAGATGAAGCCACCTTCAGGCATGAAGATCGGGAAGAACAGTCCCTCCGGTTCACTCGCAGCAACATCCGTGAGCACGGGGATCATGTCAATGTCGCCAATGTTGACCGCTGTCGACAATGTGATGGTGCCACCGAAATCGTCAACGAAGGAAGCCTCGAACGCTGACACAAGCCCCTCGGCGTACACCGATCCATCGTGGATCGTCGCGATCTTCGTGAGACCAAGCTCCGTCGCCACAAACTCCGCCACAGCACGACCCTGGAACAGGTCGTTGTGGGCCGTCCGGTAATACCCCGGGCGCCAATCGATTCCTGCGTTACCCGCCTTATCGGATGTGAGCGAAGGGGACGTGTTCGACGACGAGATCAGAACTTGCCCCGCATCAGAGATCAGTGGGAGAGCCGCTGACGCGGCGCTTGAACATGACGTGCCGATCGTTCCTACGATCTTGTCATCTGCTGCGATCGCTTGGCCTGCCGCCTGTCCTCCCTCAGCAGAGCAGAGATCGTCCATTCCGGTCCCCATGCTGACGTTGTGACCCTTGATTGGGCCAACGTCAGTGATCGCGATCTCGATGCCACGCTGGTTTGGGATTCCAAGGAACGCAACAGGGCCAGTGATCGCCTGAAGGCTCCGGATCTGGATGTCCTCGCCTGCTGCGAGCTCAACCGCACCAAGTGGCCCAGGCTCTGGCGCCTCGCCGCCGGATGCGGTCGTCGTTGTGTCCGTGTCGCTGTCGCTGCTGCATGCGGCAGCAACAAGTGCGAACACGAGAATCAGCAATAGCCATCTGGCGTTCTTCATTGTTTCCTCCATGTTGATTTCAGACACGGGAGATACCCGTGTGGACGATCAGAGTAGACACATTGGGGGCACGCGGGCAACAGTCTCACCACGAAGCTGTACCTTTCCGACATGACGCAATCCTCTGAAGCTCGCACCGGCCGGCAGCGCCAACGCCTCACGGCGAGCGTCACCGACCTCGATGTCTCACGACAGAAGGCCTTGCTCGTTGGGTTGATTCGCTCGAAGAGTGAGCAGGCTCAAGGCGAGGCAGGTCTTGAGGAGCTCGCGCTGCTGACAGAGACTGCCGGCTCAGAACCGGTCGAATCCGTCCTGGTGCGTCGTGAACGCCCAACAGCAGCAACATTCATTGGAAGCGGAAAGCTCCAGGAACTCGTCTCGATCTCGAACGCTGAAGACATCGACGTCGTGGTGTTCGACAACGACCTGAGCCCGGCACAGCAGCGCAACCTCCAACAGGCGTTCCAATGCGACGTGGTCGACCGCATCGCGTTGATCCTCGATATCTTTGCCCAGCACGCCCACACGAAGGAAGGGATGCTCCAGGTCGAACTCGCTCAACTCAGGTATCGCCTCCCACGGCTGAGGGGCAAAGGCATCGAGCTATCGAGGCTTGGCGCAGGTATTGGCACGCGCGGACCTGGCGAGACGAAGCTCGAGACAGATCGGCGTCGCATCCTGGACCGTATCCGGAA
>PVMK01128875.1_pt1 | contig 75846 bp, 93 predicted proteins | sample 1853481 | NCBI WGS metagenome assembly PVMK01 (sample SAMN08533507, study PRJNA380276) | Marine sediment metagenome, whole genome shotgun sequencing project.
GAAAGCAACTCTTTATTTTTAGTAGTTATTTCAATTGATTTATTGATAAAAAACCAATCAAAAAAAGCGGTTTTCAAATCTGCAATAATTCTTTTTGAAATTGCATCGGCCAACCACTTTTGAGATTCTGCATTCTCAACTGCAACTTTTTCTTTTGTAGAGAGTTTGCCGGGGAAAGGGATTTCCTGAATGAAAAAGACCTGGACGTCTGATCTGGGGTCATCTCCAAGGGTTATTTCATCAAAACTCACATTCTTAATTCTTCCCCCGATTATAGGATTAGGAAGAGTACCTTCCTGTGAGGGTCTTTTAGTAGTGGCCAAATATCTATTCTTTGAGGCATTTATTTCTGGATTATTTAATAAAGCCTCAATTACAAGTGAGTCTAAATTTACAACCCCACCTGCATTCACTTCTTCACAGTTTATTATAAAAATTGTTAATATTATTAAAAAATACTTCATATCTATCTCCAATACACATGCATATGTGTAAATATTTATTTAAATGATTAATACAAAATCAAATAAAATGATCTTAACCAAGATCGATTATTGGGATAGAATCAAATAAGGAATGAAGATTTGGAAATAATTATTTTTGGCGGACTATGATTTTTTAAATTATTGTCTCTAATATTATCCATTTTTTGGATATTAATCTGGAGACTGAAATAATTTATTATTGAAACTGTTAATACTGGGTTAATTAAGTCATAATCAATTTGATAATTAACAGCTTTAATACAACAGCTTTGATTTTCACTATTTTTCTTTGCCTGAATATTTAAATCCAAGGTTGTGTGATGAACCATTTGAACACTGCTATTATTATGGCAGGATGGTTTAGTTTCCTTAGTTAAATTAAAATTAGATGTGTGGACACCACTGTAGCATCCAATAACAACTAAAATTAGCAAAAGATTTAAATACCTCATATATTAATAGTATATAACCATATATATTTTTAATCCAATATAAATATACGTGTTTATAGCATAAAAGTTTTGTGTACAATTATTTAAAACCACTCTTTTAACCGAAAGTGTTTAACAGTTTAACAAAAAATTTTCATACAAGGAAAATATATATAGTTGCTTAAAATATGTGCATATAATTTATTAAAATTGTATTATATTTTAAAATATTTAATATTATCAGTCGCTTAGAATTAATGTTTGCCTGCGGCATGTTTATTGACTTTAAATAAACATATAGAACGTGACCAACGGAAATAATTTGAAATTTGACACTTACGAAACCGAAGGATTTTATGATGAAATATTTGAAGCCCCGGGCAAACCCCGGAAGGGCAGCAGGCTTCTCATTGAAAGATTAAAATCTTTTCCCTACGAAGAAATACAGAGAAGACAAAAATCAGCTGAGGCCGCATTATTTAACATGGGTGTAACCTTTACCGTTTATAAAGACGAGAAAAACCTTGAGCAGATATTCCCTTTTGATATAATCCCGAGAATAATTGAGTCTGAAGAGTGGCAGAAACTTGAAAAAGGCCTCCGGCAAAGAATTTATGCACTTAACCTTTTTATCCATGACATATACAACGATAAAAAGATTTTAAAAGATAAAATAGTCCCTGAAGAACTTATATACGGTGGGCAAAGTTATTTAAAGCAGTGCGAGGGACTTAATCCACCCCGCAAAATATGGAACCATATTACCGGCACTGATATAATCAGGGACAAAAACGGTGAATACTACGTCCTTGAAGACAATCTCAGGTGTCCATCGGGTGTTTCATATGTCCTGGAAAACCGCCAGGTCCTTAAGAGAACATTCCCTAAGGTATTTGATGACTCCATGGTAGAGGCAGTAGATGATTATCCCAACCGCCTTTTTGATTCGCTGGAATATATTTCAAACGACAGGTATTCCTCAAATATTGTATTGCTGACACCTGGAATTTATAACTCAGCTTATTTCGAACACTCATATCTTGCCCAGCAGATGGGAATAGAGCTTGTCGAAGGAAGAGACCTAGTGGTTCATGAGGACTATGTATTTATGAGAACTACGCAGGGATTCAAAAAAGTTGATGTCATATACAGAAGAATCGATGATACTTTTCTCGATCCAAAACATTTTAATAATGATTCTATAATAGGTATTCCCGGAATTATGGACGTTTATATGAAAGGCAACGTAGCTTTTGCAAATGCGCCGGGTACCGGCATTGCAGATGACAAGGTTATTTATGCATACACTCCCAAGATAATAAAATACTACACCGGTGAAGAACCTCTTTTGAATATTGTTCCTACCTACGTTTGTTCCGAGGAAAAAGATTATAAATATGTAATCAAAAACCTGGACAAACTTGTTGTCAAAGCCGCAAACGAGTCAGGGGGTTATGGAATGCTTATAGGACCGCATTCAAGCAAAAAGGAACAGGAAGAATTTGCACTAAAAATCAGCGGTAACCCAAGGAATTATATTGCTCAGCCGACAATCACACTTTCGAGGGTACCTGTAATAATTGATGATCATTTAGAGGGAAGGCACGTAGACTTAAGACCATATATAGTTTATGGTGAAGATATATATATTATGCCGGGTGGATTAACTAGAGTTGCCCTTAAGAAAGGCTCATTAGTTGTAAACTCATCTCAGGGAGGCGGGAGTAAGGATTCCTGGGTGTTAAAATAATATGTTAAGCAGAGTAGCAGATTCATTATACTGGATGAGCAGGTACGTGGAGCGTGCGGAAAATGTTGCGCGTTTTATAGAGGTAAACCTTAATCTTCTTATTGATAGTCCTTTAGAATTGAAGGAACAGTGGCTCCCAATAGTAAAAACTTCGGGTGATATTGAATTATTTGAAAAGAAATATGATACCCTGACTAAAGAAAACGTAATTGATTTCCTTACTTTCAACCTGGATAACCCAAACTCAATAATTTCATGTTTGAAAAGTGCAAGGGAAAATTCGAGGTCGGTAAGGGAAATAATATCTTCTGAGACCTGGATACAGATAAACAGCTTTTATAACTTTTTAAACAATGAAGAATCAAGGAATCTGGCCCTGGATGACCCGAGTGATTACTATACTCGTGTTATAAACTGCAGCCATTCATTCATAGGTGTAATAAACTCCACTATGTCACATAACGAGGGCTGGCAATTTTGCATGTTGGGCAGGTTCATTGAAAGGGCAGATAAAACATCGAGGATACTCGATGTAAAATATTTTTTACTTCTTCCAAGTGTATATGATGTAGGTACTCCTATTGATTTTATAAGCTGGTCAGCATTACTTAGATCAGCCAGCGGTTATGAAATGTACAGGAAAAAATTCAGAAGGATTACACCTACCAATGTTGCCAAATTTCTAATTCTTGATCCAGAATTTCCCCGGTCGATTCTTTACTGTGTTAATGTTGCGCTTGAATCAATAAAATCAATCACCGGTACATCAAATACAACATATTCCAATAAGACTGAAATGTTTCTGGGCCGCCTGAGTTCAGAACTGATATACGCAAATATTGAAGAAATCATTGAAGACGGATTACATGAATTCCTAGACAACTTCCAGCTAAACCTCAACAATGTAGGTGAAACAATTTACAAAACCTATTTTACAGTACAGCCAATTTCTGAGATTAATTTTACGAGGAGTGAATAATGACTTTCTGTGCAGGGCTAAGAGTAAGAGACGGATTAATCGGGATAGCAGATACCAGGATCACAACCAGCACCGAACATATAGTAGCCCGTAAGATGGTTACATATCATAATCTTGGTTATGACATGTTTATTATGACCTCAGGACTGAGGTCCGTAAGGGATAAGGCTATTACATATTTTGACGAATTTATTCAGGAAACAGATGAAAAATTCGATAAGCTTTATAAAGCTGTAAATGCCTTTGCCGATCAGCTTAGAAGAGTCCGGGATGAAGACAATAAGGCATTAAAGGAAAGTGGCCTGCATTTCAATCTCTATTCAATAATCGGCGGTCAGCTCGAAAAAGATAAGGAGCACAAACTGTACCTGCTTTATCCCCAGGCAAACTGGGTAGAAGTCGGCATAGGAACTCCATATTTCCTGATTGGTGAGTCAAGTTATGGGAAACCTATCCTTGACAGGGTACTTAGGTATGAATCAACACTGGGTACTGCCCTTAAGGCCGGTTATCTTGCATTTGATGCAACAAGGGCAAGTGCTGTAGATGCAGACTTCCCGATTGATATTGTAATATACAAAAAAGATTCAAAACAGATTTCTGAATACAGGTTTGCCAGAAATGATCTTATTGAACTTTCAACCTGGTGGCAAAAATATGTCTCACAGGCCGTGGAGGAACTGCCCGCAGAATGCTTTGATAAAGTTTTCAGTGATCTCCCAAGGGAATAAATATTAAGATGTTTTATAAAATAACGCATATAACAAAATATGATTTTGATAAAACGGTCTTCCTGGAACCTCACACATTAAGATTAATACCCCGAAATGACCCATACCAGACGGTAAAAGAATTCAGTATAAAGATTAAGCCAAAAGAAGCCGGTTCAAGTTATAATATTGATTTAGACGGCAATACAACCCTGACAGCCTGGTTTAATGAGACTCATAATAATCTTGAAATCAAAACAACTTCCAAAATAGAGCTGATCAATACAAACCCGTTTGATTACATTATCACTGATCTCCAGGCCATTAAACTTCCGCTTAAGTATGAGAAGGGTCTGCAGAAACAACTCACGGCATATATTTTAATGCAGAATAAACCATCGAAAAAACTGATAAAATTTGCAAAAAGTGTACTGGATGAATCCGACAACGGTACAGTCAGGTTCCTTAGTAACCTTTGTTCGAGAATACACAGCAGTATTGAAAAAACAGACAGGAAGACAGGGGACCCCTATAACGCGGAAACCACATTGATCGAAGGTAATGGATCATGCAGGGATCTTGCTGTGCTTTTTATGGAATCATGCAGAATTTTCGGACTGGCCGCAAGGTTTGTAAGTGGATACCTCACAAACGGGGAAGATAATGAGAAAATTGACCTTCATGCATGGTCAGAAGTATATATTCCCGGTGCCGGATGGCGTGGATATGACCCCAGTACCGGATTTATAGTCTCAAGTGACCATATCGCACTTGCAAGCGGATATAACAGTCATATGGCTTCTCCCGTCTCAGGATATTTCCGGGGCGACAATACCAAAACCAGTCTGAGTTTTGATATCACAATAAAAACCAGCAACTAAAACCATTTTTAAAGTACAATTAATAATAACTTGTACATGTTGGCATAAAATCATTATTGCTATATAATTACCTTTTTTTCTTAATTATGAAGGAATTTTAAATGAAAGAACTTTTAAACAAAGCACATACACTTGTTGAGGCCCTTCCTTATATCAAGGATTTTCATGGGAAGACCATAGTGGTTAAATACGGCGGGAGTATAGGCAGTGAAGAACTGTCTAACTTCGCCCGTGATTTAATCCTCATGAAATATGTTGGCATAAGGCCGGTTGTCGTTCACGGGGGAGGCCTGCAGATAGCCGAGCACCTTGAGAAACAGGGACTAAAATCTACGTTTATTGCCGGGCTCCGTGTAACCGACAAAAAGACCATGGAAATAGCCGAGATGGTACTGGTAGGAAAGATAAATCAGCAAATAATTAATTCAATTAACCAGCATGGCGGTAAAGCAGTCGGGCTTTCAGGGAAAGAGGGACAGATAATAAGGGCTAAAAAAATTGATTTAAAAAAACTTGCAAAAGATAATGGAATAAAAATTCCCCGAAATGCCGATCTGGGTATGGTAGGAGAGGTCGAAAATATTAATCCTGAATTACTCCGTACCCTTGAAGATTCGGGATATATCCCGGTAATAGCCCCAATCGGGGTAGATGGGGATGGTAACACTTACAATATTAATGCCGACCATGTTGCAAGCAAAATTGCCGGGGCTTTAGATGCCACAAAGCTTATACTTTTAACAAATGTCCCGGGCATTCTGGATGAAAAGAAAAAGCTTATTCCCTCAATTAGTGAATCAACTGCGAAGAAGCTGATAAAAAAGGGAATTATATCCCAGGGAATGATTCCCAAGGTTATGTGTGCATTCGAAGCACTTCATGAAGGCGTTGACAAGGTCCACATAATTGACGGCACTATCGAACGTGCAGTAATTCTTGAAATTTTCACCGATTCCGGAATCGGAACGGAGATAATGATTTGAAGACCGAAGATATTATCTCTGAAGTCGACACATATATTCTCGGCACCTATGATAGAATTCCTTTAACCATTAAAGAAGGAAAAGGTTCATGGGTCTGGGACAATGACGGCAAAAAATTTCTTGATTTTACTACAGGCATAGCCGTCACAAATCTAGGCCATAATCATTCGGTTTTAACCGGGGTAATAAAAAACCAGGCAGAAAAAATCCTTCACTCATCCAACCTGTTTTATCTTGAATCACAGGCAAAACTTGCAAAAATGCTTGTTGAGAACTCTTTTGCCGATAAGGTGTTTTTCTGTAATACAGGCACCGAAGCTGTAGAAGGGGCAATTAAATTTGCAAGAAAATGGGGAAGTGAGAATGGGGGAAAATATAAAATTCTCTCTACAATGGGCTCATTCCACGGACGTACATTTGGCGCCCTTAGTGCAACCGGGGATGCAAAGTATCATGAAGGATTCAAACCAATGCTGGAAGGCTTTGATTTTGTGCCTTATGGAGACGCTGAATCAGTAGCCGATTATGCAAAATCAACGGAACTATGTGCAGTTATAGTTGAACCAATACAAGGCGAAAATGGCGTAATTGTTCCTGAAAGTGGATACCTGAAAGATTTAAGGTCGATCTGCAATGAACAAAACTTACTTCTAATTCTTGATGAAATACAGGTAGGTATGGGCAGGACCGGGACACTTTTTGCCTATGAACATGAAGGTATTGAACCCGATATTATGACTCTTGCTAAAGGATTAGGCGGCGGAGTACCATGCGGGGCAGTTTTACTCAATGAAAAAGTTGCTGAGCAAATTAAACCCGGAAGCCACGGTACTACTTTTGGCGGGAACCCGCTTGCGGTCAGCTGCGCCTTCGAGACACTTAAAATAATTAACAACAATGAGTTACTCAATTCAGTAGGAGAACTGGGCCGCTATTTTAAAGAAAAACTAAACCAGCTTCAGACAGAATATAAAGAGCTTATAACCCAGGTAAGGGGTAAAGGGTTAATACTGGGGATTGAATTTGCTTCTGCCGAGATGGCAAAGAAAACCATTGATAAAACAATCTCTGAAGGACTGCTTACAATCCATACTGCCGGCAACGTAATGAGAATTCTTCCACCATTAAATACTACTAAGGAAGAGATAGACTTTGCTCTAGAGACAATAAATAAATCTTTAAAAGAGGTGCATTCAGATGCCTAGGCACTTTTTAAGCATTTTCGACCTCGAAAAGACAGAAATAGAGCAGCTAATTAACAGGGCCGGACAGTTGAAAAAGGAAAAGAGGGGATCCGTCCCTCACCAGAGTCTACTGGGAAAGACAATTGGAATGGTGTTTGAGAAACTCTCAACGAGGACAAGAGTCTCTTTCCAGGTAGCAATAAATGACCTGGGAGCAAGCCCTATATACCTGAATCCAAATGATATGCAGCTCGGGCGTGGGGAAATAATTCCGGATACCGCAAAAGTACTTTCCTCCTATCTTGATGCTGTAATTATAAGAACATACGACCAGGGCCGAATCACCGAATTTGCATCAAATTCTTCAGTGCCGGTTATTAATGCATTAACGGACCTTGAACATCCAACACAGATAGTTGCTGACCTGTTTACCATTCAGGAACAGGGGATAGATATAAGCAGTTTTAACCTCACATATATTGGGGATGGAAACAATATTACGAACTCTTTTATAGCAGCTTCGGCTTTATTGGGTTATAACATCACAATCTGCTGCCCCGAAGGCTACGAACCAAACGAGGGGATACTGTCTAAATCCAGGGAACTTGGACAGAACAAAATAGATATTAACCATGATCCTGCCTCAGCTGTAAAAGATGCAGATGTAATCTACACGGATGTGTGGGTGAGCATGGGCCAGGAAAATGAGAGTGAAAACAAGGAAAATATATTTCAGCCCTACCAGATAAACAGTAATCTGCTGGATAGCTCTAAAGATAATATTGTGATTATGCACTGCCTGCCTGCACATAGGGGTGAAGAAATAACAGATGAAGTTTTTAGCAGCCCGAATTCCGTAGTTTTTGATCAGGCGGAAAACAAACTTCATGCCGGCAAAGCAATTCTTGAATATTTTATTAAAAATTAATTCAAATTCTCTTTTAGTATCACTGCAACTTTTTTATTCATACCGGGCAGTTTTGAAATCTCTTCGACAGTTGCAGACCTTATTTTTTCGAGGCTTCCAAAATGGTTTAGAAGTGTAATCCTTCTTCTCCTTCCGATTCCCGGTACATTATCAATTCCGGAAGCTACAAATTTCTGTCCCCTCTTCTTTCTATGATATTCAATAGCAAACCTGTGGGCTTCGTCCCTTATCCTCATAAGGAGATAAAGGCCCTGCTTATTATCATTTAGTACAAATGGAGTTTTAATGCCGTCTACATATATTTTATCGAGCTCTCCTTCTTCTCTTCCCTTGGCAATAGATATAAGGTCCAGTTTATCAATGTACCCAAGTTTACGTATTACCTTTGAAACAATACCAAGCTGTCCTTTTCCGCCGTCTATCATGATTAAATCGGGAAGTTCCCAGCCCTCTTCCCCCGCCCGTTTAAACCTTCTCCCCAGGATTTCATGCATACTGGCATAGTCATCGGGCCCTGCTACTGTTTTTATTTTATAGCGCCTGTACCTGTCTCTATCAGGCAATGCATCCGCAAACCTGACCATTGAAGCAACTGGGTTGGTACCCTGGATATTTGAGTTATCAAAACACTCAATTGTTCTAGGCAATGATACTAAGGAAAGTGATTTTTTTAAACTTTCAAGTAAATCGGTGTTACTTTTATTAGTAACAATTTTTTTATTAAAACTTTCCTCGGCATTTTTGTCAGCCAGTGTTAAAAGCTTAAGTTTTGAACCCCTTACCGGCCTTGAAATTACTACTTTCTTCCCCTTTTTTTCCGAGAGCCATTCTTCGTACAGTTTTTTTTCTGTGATACTGGTCCCGAGAATAATTTCTTTTGGTATATACCTCCCATCCTGGTAAAACCTGCTTATAAACTGCTGCAATATCTCCTCTTTATTTGTATAAACCGCATTTAAAGAAAATTCAGACTTGTCGATTATGGAACCGAATCTTGAGAAAAGCACAATAATTTCGAAACTTTCTTTGGCTTCAAATATGCCGATTATATCTTTATCATCAAAATTAGAAGAAAGTACTTTCTGTACATCAAGATCATTAGTGAGAAGTTTTATCTGGTCTCTAAGGTAGGCTGCTTCCTCAAAATTTGTATCCTCTGCAGCCCTGTACATATCTTTTTTAAGCATTGTAACAAGCTGTTTCTTATCTCCGCTTAAAAATGATTTTGCCTGAATTACTGCATCCGAATACTTTTCTTGACTTACTTTATCTGCACACGGGCCAAGACATAGTTTGAGATTATAATTTAAACACGGCCTTTGCCAGTGGCGTTTAAATTTTTTATCTGTGCAGTCCCTAAGCTGAAAGAGTTTGTGAACAAGGTGTTTTGTCTGCTTAAGGGCACTGGCCGAGGCAAATGGGCCATAATAGAGTGAGCCGTCTTCCCTGACCCTCCTTGTTCTTAGAAGTTTTGGGAAATTATCCTTTTTCGTAATTGTTAAAAATGAATAACTTTTATCGTCCTTGAACCTTATATTGTATTTTGGCTTGTGGGTCTTTATTAATGAATTTTCAAGAATTAAGGCTTCTCTTTCACCTTTTGTTACTATGAAATCAATCGTATCAATTTCTTTTACCAGGTAGTTGATCTGCGGCCTGTTATCTCCACTTTGGTTGAAATAAGAACTTACCCTGCTTTTTAAGTTCTTAGCCTTTCCGATATAGACAGGTTTCCCGTTGGTATTGCGCATTATGTAAATACCGGTCTTTTTGGGAATATTCTTTAAAAGTGACTTCTTGGAATCAATCATTCAAATATATTTTAAATAATTGAAAAATAATTTCAGGTATTTTTTAGCAATAAAAAAAGGCCGGTTAATAAACCGGCCTTTTTTAAATATTAATTTTTCTTAAAAAATTTAATAATCGTCGTCAATTCTTATAGCACTTGGTGGATATTCTATGTTAAAAGCACCCCTGAACGGTTTTGAATCCAGAAACCAGTAACCACCCTTAACAAAAACGTTTAATAGAGCTATTGGCGGCCTGATAACAAGTGATGTTAACTTAAAGGGATGTAAAGCATCTCCCGGATTGTAATGATAATCCGTAACACCCTGTGCAAATGAAACCGATGAAAAAAGCAATATTCCCAGTAATGCGCCTAATAAATACTTCATATTTTACCCACCTCCTTAACCAAACACCTTGTAAAAAGGTTAAAGCAATAATATTATTAGTCAACAAAATAAATCTCTTATTAAAACAGTTTTGACATATTCTTATAGTGTATGAGAAACAAATTAAATGGAAGAGAATAGATATTTCTTTTTTATTAATGACTTCTTAAAGTTTCTACAACAATTCATTTAAACATAAGTTTAAATATATATCTGTTTTTAACTGGAAGAAGAATAATTATGAATATTGACTAGGCATATTAATAGCGTTAAATTTAGAGTCGCCCATGAAAAAAAAGTATTTGTATTTAGAAACTTACGGCTGTCAGATGAATGAATATGATTCTGACAGGATACATAACGCACTTAATGTCGAACTTACCGGCAATCCAAAAGAAGCTGACTACATTATAGTAAATACATGTGCAATACGAGAGAAAGCCGATCAAAAAGCACTCAGCAGCATGGGAAGGTACAAACATTTAAAATCAGCTAATCCTGAACTAATTATTGGAATGGCAGGCTGCGTTGCGCAGCTTTATGGGAAGAAACTACTAAAACAGATGCCCTATCTTGATTTTGTATTAGGTCCGCGTGCAATACCTAACCTCCCCCAGATAATTTCTGAGATTGAAACAGAAAACACCAGGAAAATAGATATTTCCTTTGATATTGAAGAGGTTTTTGAAGTTAGCCCATTTCATGAAGCTGGCAGGGTAAGTGCCTTTGTCTCTATACAGCAGGGATGCAATAAAAGATGTGCATACTGCATTGTACCTACTGTCCGGGGCAGTGAGGTAAACAGGCCCGTGGAGGACATAGTAAAAGAGGCGGTTTACCTGCTTTCAAAAGGGGTCAGGGAAATTACCCTTATTGGGCAGACCGTAAATTCATGGAAACACGATAAATACAAGTTTGCCGATTTACTGAGAATCATTGGTGAGCTTGAAGGACTGGATAGGCTCCGGTTTACAACTTCTTATCCAAGGGACATAACAAAACGTATGATAGAAGCAATGAAGGATGTAAAAGAAGTCTGCAGTCATATTCACCTCCCCGTACAGTCCGGTTCTGATAATGTGTTAAAACTTATGAACAGGACATATTCCAGGCAGTGGTATCTTGATAGCGTAAACAGGCTTAGGGATGCAATCCCCGACATCTCTATCTCAACGGATATGATAATAGGTTTCCCGGGTGAAACAGATTCCGATTTTGAACAAACTGTAAGCCTGCTTGATGAAGTTGAGTTTGAAAGCTCTTTTTCATTCAAGTATTCACCAAGGCCCGGTACAGAAGGAGAAAAATTAGCGAAAACCGGCTCTATTGATGATAAAATATGCAGTGAGAGGTTAAGCATCTTCCAGGAAAAACAAAGGTACATTACTTTGAATAAGAACCTGGAAAGAATCGGAAAGACAGAAGAAGTGCTTGTAGAAGGTTTCAGCAAACACGACAACAATTTTTTATTTGGCAGAACTATACATAACCGTATAATGAATTTTGAAGGTGGTGGAAAATTAGTTGGTAATATGGTAGATGTAAGAGTAGAAGAAGGTTTGCCAAATTCTTTACGGGGTGTAGTATCAAACTAGGGTACAAGGTGAGGTTATAATGTATCAGAAAATGAATGTTACAGGGATCGCAATAGACCCCTTTACAAACAGTCCAATAGTAATTTTAAAAAGTGATGATGGCGCAAAAGTACTGCCTATTTGGGTAGGATTCATGGAGGCCAGTTCAATAGCTATGGAGCTGGAAAAAACCCCGCGGGTAAGGCCAATAACACATGACCTTATTAAAAACATATTTGAGCAGATCGATTTTACGCTTTCCAAAATCGAGGTTACCGATCTTAAAGATAATACCTTTTATGCAAATATTCATCTTAAGAATAACGGTAAGGAACATATATTTGATGCAAGGCCAAGTGATGCTATTGCAATAGCCATCAGGACCGGTGCCCCTATTTTTGTAAATGAAAAGGTTATTGAGGATGCACAGAAGATCGAAATTGAAGAAAATGACGAGAAATTAAAAGACCTGCTTTCCCAGCTATCCGAAGATGATTTTGGAAACTACAAAATGTAGAATTACCGTTTAATGAAAAGCGTGAGATTTTAATTCCTTTTTATCGGTAATTGTATATATGGTTTCCCTGCACTTTTCACACTGAAAATTAACCCTTACCGGTGGGTGGCTTATACCAATACTGACCATTAACCATCCCAGTAATGTATATTCGGAGTTTGGAACAATCCAGGGATCACCCATTTTGTAACCGCATTTGCAGGATTTACTATTCTCTAAACCCATAATTTAAGCTCTAAATATTAACCAGAATAATTTAAAATTATACAAGTTGCTATTTTTTAGTATCCGTATTTACCGTTTAGCTTCAGACTTCTTGAATATTCAGATTAAAAAAAGCCCGCATAAAGCTGTATCCCGAGCTGTTTTGATATATTAAGCCCTGCTTCCGAACCTCCAAATTCTACCGAAGCAAAGATTGCAACAAGTACAATCCCTGCAAACCCGCCTACCCCATGCACACCTGCAACATCAAGTGCATCATCGTATTTAAATTTGAATTTAATATTTATATAACTATAGGTGTTTATTGAATATAAATAGAGCGGGAAACGGGATTCGAACCACAATATACTGATGAATTATGGGATAAATCTTCTAAATATAATTTTAATCTCTCTTTTTTAGCTTTAGTAATGTACTGTCATAGTTCCACCGACAAATGCCTTATGAGTGCATTTGTCTACTCTTGTAAAAATGGGAAAGTTCATCGAAATAAAAATTCAAACTACCTTCGCAAGCAATAGAAAATTATTGCCATAGTTCTACCCTCTGCTTGGCAAGGCAATATGATATAAACCAGTATAAGTTGGTCACCTATTCAGTCACCTCTGTAAAAAGGAGCAATGACTATGTGGTATTTGGTAAGAGAGTACGTGTATTATTGTGTCCAAGAAATGGAAAAGTTAAACAACTTATTCTAAAAATATTTCTAATTTATTAAGCTTCGTGCCTGTATTTAAATATATAAAGACTTATTCCATATTTTGTGCAATAATAGAAAGTTAACGAAATTAGGATGTAGGAGAGATAAAATGAAATACCCTCGTTTAAGTTCTATACTAAGTGGATTAGGAATAATTGTTTTCTTTTTAGTATTACTCACACAAACTGTTTTTGCTCAAGAGATAAATTCTGGAGACACGGCATGGATACTTACTTCAACATTATTGGTTTTAATGATGACCATACCTGGACTGTTCCTTTTCTATGGAGGTTTAGTTCGTTCTAAGAATGTTCTTGGAACTATTATGCAATGTTTTTTTATTGTAGCACTAGTTTCAGTTCAATGGGTATTATGGGGGTACAGTTTAGCTTTTGGTCCTGATGTATATGGGATAATTGGTAATTTAGACTGGTTTGGGTTGAACGGGGTAGGAGCAGCGCCAAACCCCGATTTAGCAGCCAACATACCTCAATATGCTTTTGTGGTATTTCAAATGACTTTCGCAATTATCACTCCTGCATTGATTATTGGAGCATTTGCAGAAAGAGCTAAGTTCAGCACTTTCGTAATCTTTATTTTGTTATGGGCTACATTTATCTATGATCCACTTGCACACTGGGTATGGGGAGGTGGATGGATAGGTACAATGGGAGCACTGGACTTTGCTGGGGGAACAGTTGTACATATAAGCTCTGGCGCAGCGGCACTCGCAGCGGCAATAATATTTGGAAAACGTTTAGGTTATGGAAGGGAAGCAATGCCCCCTCATATGTTACCATTCTCTATAATAGGTGCATCACTTCTATGGATTGGTTGGTTTGGATTTAATGCCGGTAGTTCTCTGGCTGCTGATGGGCTTGCATCTGTTGCCTTCATCGCCACTAATACAGCTGCTGCTGCAGCAGTGTTGACATGGGTAGCAGTAGAATGGATTGTAAGGGGAAAGCCTACTGCATTAGGAGCTGCAACTGGTGCTGTTGCAGGTCTGGTTGCAATTACGCCAGCTGCAGGGTTTGTTAGTCCTTTATCAGCAATTGCTATTGGTGTTGGGGCAGGTGTATTTTGTTATATAGCAATTAATATGAAGTACAAATTTGGTTATGATGATTCATTAGATGTTGTTGGCATACATGGAATTGGAGGCACCTGGGGCGCACTTGCTACAGGATTATTTGCATCAACTGCGGTTAATTCTGGCGGGGCTGATGGTTTATTTTTCGGAAATCCCGGACAACTTAAGATTCAGTTTATAGCTGTAGTAGCTACATGGGTGTTTACCTTTTTTGGTACTGCCATCATTCTTATCATATTAAAAGCTTTGATGGGGTTGAGAGTATCGAGAGACTCGGAACTTCAAGGTATAGATATAGGAGAACATGGAGAAGTTGCATACTCCAAGGACTAAATATTTAATTATCAACAAATAGGTTAATCTAAGCATTATGAAATTATAATTGGATGGTCAGATCCTAAGAGCCGGCTTATAGCCTATATCGCAAGAAGTAAATGCCATTTTTCAGGAGTTTTAAACGAGAAACATATTGAGAAAAAGAATTAAATGAAGATGAAATATTAAGAATTTTATCCAAATGTTTTATTTAGTTGTACCATTTCATCATCAGAGATATACCATCCTGAACTTCCGCAATTTTCTACAGTCCTGTCTACAGAATTTGATTTTGGGATCGCGATAACATTCTCATGTTTTATACACCAGTTTAATGCAACCTGGCCGGGTGTTTTACTTTTTACTGCCGCAATTTTATTTAAAATACTGTTTTTTTCAGAGGTGTTTCCCTCTTTTTTGCATAATATTCCGTTATCAAGCGGTGTATATGCGAGTATTGTTATATTATTTTCAATGCAGTATGGAAGAAGGTCCTCCTCAATATCACGGTCATTAAGGTTATAACGCATCTGGTTTGACTGGATTTTGTAATTTGGAAAATAATGCTGGGCTTTTTTCATCTGGTCCAAGGAGAAATTACTCACACCTACATACATAACAACACCTTCATCAACCAATTTTCCCATTGCCTCCATTGTATCTTTAATCGGAAATGAACTATTTGGCCAGTGAACCTGGTAAATATCAATATAATCTGTTTGTAGTTTTTTCAGGCTGTTTTCACATGCCCAGAGCACATCTTCATAACCCAGGTGCCTGCCTGAAACCTTTGTGGCAATAATTACCTCATCCCTGATACCCTTTACAGCATCACCTACAACTTCTTCGTTGTAATACCCTTCTGCAGTATCAATAAGATTAGCGCCCTGTTCTATACCCTTTTTTAAAGGCTCTGCACCACCACTATAGTCCCATGTTCCAAGGCCTATTTCAGGTATTTTAAGGTCTGTGTCTCCGAAGTTCTTATAATTCATCATATTTGAAGTACAGTTGAACCTATATAAATAGATTTTCTAATACTAAAAATTATAATGCTATTGTGATTTCGACATGTTTAAATAAGGTTAATAATAATTATAGCGCCTAAGAATTAAATTAAAAATTTATTCATTCAACAAAAAATATCCAAAAATACTTATAACTTTTATAATAGATAAAAAATTGTTGAGATGGCAATTTTTTTAAGCTAGTCTTAACGACATCTTAAACATTTTCGGAGGTAGTACTATGTTTTCAAGAATTTTATTAACACTATTTGCATTATTTTTTGCAACTTTTATGATTGTATCAAACCCATTAAGTGCAGTTGCAGCTCATCATGAAGATGCCGCAGCTGAAGAACCTGCAAAAGGTGATGAAGCAGCTGAAGACCAGGAAAAAGAAGCAGATGAAATGCTAAAACCTGATGAAGCTGCAGGTGACGAAGCACCTAAGTATTAATATTTTTAAATTGGATTATTTAGTACTTGCGCAAGTTCTAATAAATATCCACAAGGGCCATTGATCACATTAGGATTAACGGCCCTTTTTTTTTAACTTTACAAGTGTGTGGTCCTCACCGGATAGTTGTTCTGCAATCAATCCTGATATTACCTGCCAGTCTCCCCTCGCCAGCCCGGCACCGATCATGGGATATCCAATCCTGTAACCTGAATATGTTTGTTTTATTTCCCTGAATACCGAAGTTACTGCCTCATAATCGACAAGTATGCCGGTTCCTGTTGGTGAGTACTGTGTGTAACCATTGACAACAGTTATATTGTTATCATTCCTAATTGCAATCACACTTGTTATTGAACCGAGTTTTTCTTTGGCCCCTTTTACAGTATTCATATCTGCTTTATAGGCTTCAGGGAAATATTCTCTTATGGACTTTGCTATCCCGGCACCCATTGTACAAAAACAGTTGCAGCCATGGACTATGAGGTCAAATTCACCACCAAGAGCCATCTTTATTAAATCACCTTCTACAATCTTCATAAAGGTTTTAAGTGCTTAACCATAAGAATTGAGTTTTTAACTTTTTCTACCACCATTCCGACCCTATTTCTCCTTTAAAAGGCCCGGTAATTTCTGATGTTATCCATCCACCATAAAATTTCCCCGGCTGCGGCAAAACTCTTTCCCCATCAACAAAACATTCGAGCCTTGCAGGGTAAAATGCCACGTAGTTACGAATAAATTCGTATCCAGGAAATGGTTTTTCATAACTCCATCCGGCATTGATTATTTTATTTCCATCTATAGTTACATTCCAGTAACCTGCAGGGCCCTTCCATTCACAAAGTGAACTCCCATCTCCTTTTTCAAGCTTTGTAAGATCAATATCTTTTTCGGGAATATAAATCACCGGTGGGCTTGATGTTTCGAGGATTCTTACTGTATTTCTGGACTCAGCAATAACAGCTTGGCCGTATTTTACTAAGACTGTTCTGGAATCCGGGTCAATTTTTGGAGGTCTTGGATAATTCCAAACGGATTCCTGTCCTGCTCCCGGGACCGAGGCAAAATCAGGACGGTTGTCACCCCGGAATTTCCATTTTGCTCTTGCGCGTTTAATCTGCTCGCTTAATTCACTCATCCCTGTTTACGGTATCTGGAGAAAACGCAGGAAGGCAAACAGCAATATATTCTGCACCATTTTGTTTCGGGTGTTTTAGGCAAGGACATTTGGCGGTTTAATTAACTTGTAATCTTCAAGAAATTCATTCGGCGTCTTGCCGCCCAATCCGCAATGTTCCAGATTGTTGTAGTAAGTTTTCCATACTTTGAGCTTTCTTTTCAAATCATTGAGATTTTTGAATCCGTTTTGTTCATAGAACTTCTCCTGATCTTCTCTGTGACTTCTCTCAACAGTACCATTTTGAGCGGGTTTACCTGGATCAATGAGGTAGTGAACGATATGGTGTTCGGCACAGAACCGATCAAGAGCGTGCATCTGTCTGGGTGAGAAATCTTCTCTCTTGTAACTACCATTGTATCTGTTAGTGAAGGTAGCATGGTTGTCTGTTTTGATTGCTTGAATAGTGTGTTCAAACCGGTCAATTATAATCCCAAGAACGGCAACGGCATGATGATTTGTTTGTTCACTAAAGATCTCTAGGTGTCTCCACCTACTGGCTACATCTATGGCTGTGTATTGAAAATATCGCCTACCCGCTATCTTTCCGGGTACATACTTCACATCGATCTCAACTAACTCTCCCGGCTGTCTTAGAGCTCTAATGTACTTGTACTTAATCTTCTTGATTCTATATTTTCTGGTTAAACCCTCTTGTTTAATAATCTTACCAATTGTTCGCACAGGAACCACTAAACCTTCTTTTGCCAACCTCCAGTGTAATTTCAGAGCACAGAGTTTAGTCTTCTTTCTTTTTGTAATTACTCTTTCCTTAATCCAGATCGGTGTCTCTTCTGGACTAGTCTTAGGTATAGTCGCTTTGGGTTCCAAAGCTTTCTCTCCACCTCTTTTGTATACCGCTACCCATCTTTCCAGACTCCTTTTGCTGTGTGGGCATACCTTAGCCACATCTACTAACCGCATCTCCCCTCTCACTATTGGTAATACCCATCTCAACCTCTCTTCTTTAATTGTTTGCGCCATATATATCGCCATTTCACCATTCTAGGGGAAACCGCCATAAGTCCTTGCACATTACCCGGGGAACTGTACCTCACCCATTCGCCGGAACTAATTATTATTGCCTCCCCTTTCCTTACTTCAAATGATTCATTTTTAGTATCAACTTTTAATAGGCCTCTAAGCACAACAGTATACTCATCAAACTTGGGGATTTGACCGGGCTCAATCCAGCCTCCGGGACTTTGCATCTTTGCAATACTTAAAGTTGAAGATTTTATATGTTTTGCCATAAATTATCATAATCAGTTTTATAAATACCATAGTGGACAGTGTCCTTTAATTCACCCATATGCCAAAACTCATTTCTTTTAATGCCTTCAAGTTCCATTCCGATCTTTTGAAGGACTTTACTTGAAGCAATATTGTCCTTGAAATGAAAGGCAATAATTTTATCCAGCTTACGCTCTGTAAACCCATAATGAAGTACAGACCTGGCGGCCTCGGTGCAGTAACCATTTCCCCAGTAATCTACCCCAATCCAAAAACCAATTTCACCTTCATTAAGCTTATTATCAATACTTATACCCATCGACCCTATCAGTAGATCCTGATTATCTATTACAACAGCAAAATTTACCAGGTTTCCGCTTTTGTAGTCCCGGAACTGGCTTTCTATAAAATCAACGGCAAATTCATCTTTATAGGGATATGGTATAAATGTACCCTCGGCAATTTCCCTCGAATTGGCAATCTCTCTCAGCCTTTTCTTATCTGATAATTCAAACTGCCGTAATTTTAATCTTTTAGTTTCTAATGTTGGAAAAAAACTATTTAAAATCATGATTACTGTTTTGTGAACTTTAGTTTATTAAAAATAGTATCATTAGATTTTATAACCAGGTTATCTCCATACAATTTAATGGATTCGGCACCTTCAAGGGTAATTATATAGTTTACTTCCTGGTTCATAACACTCTCCGCACATGAATCGGTTGACGCGGTAATACCGGACACGCTAAAGTTTTCACCAATTAGGCTATAACCTGATTCATAATTGTTACACCCGGAATATCCTGAAAATGTGTTATCGCTATCGAATACAAGAGTAACCTCGACTCCCCTTTGAGCGGAAAGAGAACCAATGTTTGTTAATGCCCAGATACTACCAACCAGATCATCTTGAGTTACATCCTTTCCCGTAAATGAATCACAGGAAACCAAAGAAATAAATAAAAATAAACATATTGTTATCCGTATCATTTCAACCCCCAACTTATTGATTTTTTTCCTGGATAAATTTTATTGAAGTTATTTCGGCAGTAGAATCAATTTCAAGCTTGTAGTCATTGAATTTTATTGATTTGGCCTTACCGAGTATCTCAAGGTAAGTCATTTCCTGTTCCATTATCTCCTCAGAACACATCTTTCGCGTAGAACCGATATCTGAAATAGTTATACCGATTGAATAAAGATCATAAGTGCCAAAATAGTTATTACATCCCCCGTTTCCGGATATTTTATTATCATCCCCGAATACAAGCGTTGTAATAATATTGTTGTCTATGGCCTTATCACCCATATCGGATAGTTGCCATGTTACACCCCGAATATTTCCGAATGCTTCCGGATCTTCTTTACTTTTTCCACATGATATTAAGAGTAAGACTAAAAGTCCAAAACATAGAAATTTATACATTTAATTCCCCCTTTATTAATTACTATTCGATAATTTTAGTACCATATTCGTTTAAATGGAAGACTTCTTCAGGACTTTTCCTTAATTTTTTATATGAAACAATCTTTTTGTTAAAATAGCCAAATGGAAGGACAGTCAGAATATCCCATTTAGCAGGGATGTTGAGATAATTTTTTATTCCATCCTTATCCAGTCTCCCTATCCAGCATGATCCGAGATTTAAACTCCAGGCAGTAAGGACCATATTCTGAGCAGCCCTTGTAGTATCTATTTGCTGCCATTTAGAATTTGGGTCTGCTAAGACGACAACGGCAAAACTTACCTGCGATATAAAACTTCCGCTTATACAGTATTTTGCCATCTCTCGTAACCTGGTTTTATCAGTAATTAAAACAAACTCCCAGGGTTGGTCATTATGTGCACTCGGCGCAAGCCTCCCGGCTTCAATAACTTTCCTTATAACATCCATCCCCGCTTCCCTGTCGTCATACATCCTGACAGAGCTTAAAGTGGACACGCATTCAAATACTTCCATCAATTTTTCTCCTAATATGTTCGCCGCAAAAATAGCTAAATATTTTTACAGTTTTTTGTTAACTGAATTTAGATCATAATTAGTTTTTCTTTATGAAAAACTAAAATTAGGCCTAAAAAGTTCTCGTCAAAATCAATTTAAGAAAGCGTTAAAAAATATGCGAGGGGCTGGCGCAAGATTCGCATGTTTTAGCTTTCAAATTTATTGAAATAAAAACAACTTTTTCCAGCCTTGATATTTCTTTTGTTACTTTTCTTTATATCAAGATAAAGAAAAGTAAGCAACTAATGTAACAACCTGAATACTACATTTAATTTTTATTTTTTCTTATACAAAACCAGTATGCCCAGAAAATAAAGATAATTTGTACCGGAATTCTCAAAGCCAGGTATTTAAGCCCCCACTCATGCCCACCAAGCTCTACCCTGCTGTATGCACCGTAAATATTTGCAGGTAAAAAAAGTATAAATAGTATAATTGCTATCCATCCAAAATCCTTACGTGTCCCGGGATTTAAAAGGCCTGCTGCAACAATAAATTCTATTAACCCTGTTACATATATTACAAACACGGGCAATGGGACCCACGGCGGCAGGAGCTGTGTCATCATCACGGTCTTTACAAAATGGGCTGCCCCGGCAACTATAAAAAGAAGTGATAAACCAAGTACACCATAAAACCTGCTTTTAAATGCGTCCCTAAAAATAAGAGTCGCTAACCAAAAAGGAACAACTAATACAGCAAGTAGGAGAATTGGAGTTACCATATAATTAATTGTAGTAAATTATTTAATAAAAATCATTAATAAACTTTTAGGGAGCTAATAACGGTAAGGTAACTTTAAGTTTAAATTAAAGGAAAAAGGATTAGATGATTTTGGATGATTTTTTATACAATTGACATTCCCAAACATAAAATTATAAGATAATTTACAGAATGGATAAAATAAAGGTACTTAAGTTGGAATTAAATGAATAAAACTGCATTTCTGATCATCAGTTGTTTATTGATAATTCAATTTAATGTAGAATCGGCCATATCCCAAAGCGAAATAGCACAGGAATCCCAGAACCCTATTTCCAATCTCACTGTCCTGTCTTTTCAGAATGATTTGGTATTTGGAGTTGGATCAAAAGAAGAATCAGTTTACAGCCTCAGGGCAGGTCTTATATTCCCGGTAAATCTTGGTGAGAAGGTAGCCCTTGTTAATCGATGGTTTATGCCTTTTATTTTTCAGGAAGCATCTTTCCCCGGCGACACAAACAAGGTCGGCCTTTCAGACCTTAATCTCCAGGCACTACTTACCCCATCAGAACCAAGGTGGTTTATATGGGGGGAACTAAAGTGGGGTTTAGGCACAAGTGTTTTTTTACCAACCAACACTAACGACGGCCTGGGAACAGATAAAGTATCTATTGGTCCTATGCTTGCTTTTGTACGCAGGCCCAGGGCCCTTGTATATGGTTTTCTTCTTCAAAATGTATGGTCAGTTGCAGGGGATGAAGACGAACCTGATATCAACGAAATGATATTGCAGTATTTCTTTAATTACAATTTCAAAAATGGTTGGTATTTAACCTCCTCAAATTTTATTACGGCAAACTGGAAAGAAGATAATGATAACCGCTGGACAGTTCCTATTGGTGGTGGGGTTGGCAAGGTTATTCGGACTAAGCGCCGTCACCTTGATTTTAGGGCACAGACTTACTGGCTTGCAGAGAAACCCCAGTTTGCTCCTGATTGGGGTTTGCAATTTACTGTAAAGTGGTTGTTTACCAAGAGCTTTTGATACTATTAATGTAGATGGTTTACACAAGGGGTAATTTTTATAATAAAAAAAGGAGCAATGACCTGAATCACTACCCCGCATATTACTGAGAAATATTTACCATATTGGAAAATGATAGAAAATTGAGCCTATAAGTCTGTAATTAAATTCTTCATCATTAGTTAATGGAAACCCTGCTCCAAATCCGAAAGCAATATCCTTGTTCTTAAAGGGTAATATTTTTATCCCAGGGTCAATGTTTAATACTGACTCACCATCTTCTTCGCCATTTAAAACTACTTCTCCGTCAAATTCTAATATAGGTTGTAAACTATCGTTCAGATGATAAAGAAAGGAAAAATTATAACCAAATTCATCTCCTTCATTCTGGTCATTATTCTGATTTACTGGAAATCCCAGCTTTAAGAATGAAACAAACTCAAAATTCCGCACTTCATATCCAAATGAAAGGAATGGTTCTATCTCTATAATGTTATCGCTTCCAATACCCTTATCATTATTACCAGTTGGAAGGCCAAATTCTATACCACCACCTACCAAAATACCATACTCCTCAAATATGAAGCTTGCCAATTTTAAACCAATTTCTATATTATTAAAATGATTTTCGTCGATACCATCTTCAACGTCAAGAAATGAATAAGGTATGTTAACTACAATGCTAATGTTTCTCGAGAATGCATATTCCAGTTCTAGGTTTATTGCGTGTTCTTGAAATTTACCTGATGCCTCTGCCTCAAATTCTTCTTCGTCTTCTTCTCCATTAACATCAAAGAAAAAATAATCTAACCTTATCTTTGTATCTGGTGTGGGTGATTCAGAAATAAGTGGGTGAGAAAAATGAAGTTTGTCTCCTATTTGCAAATGATTTGAATCTGCAAAGCTATATGAATTATGAATGAAAATTACTAAGAACAATAAAATACTATGAAAGATTATTAAATTAATTTTATATAAATACACAACTCTGCTCCTTATAAAGAAGGTAAATTTACTTAAAATAAAAATGTTCTGTCAAAATTTAAAGAAACTTACTTAAGAGATGAAGGATGGTGGGGAGCGGTTATTACAATGATAATTGATAAAGCTTTTTACAAAATTTCTATTATTACAAATTGGATAACAAACCTGGTTTAAGTCTATAATATATTTTAATGTTGATAAGAATGAATATGACTTGAAAAGATTTAACGTACTCGAATTATTTATATTTATTTTAATGTTTTCTTCATTTTTATCTTTTTTTATAAGATTGTTTGAATACGAAATATTATTAAAATTTTTAAAGTTTGGGTAACAGAACCTGGGGATATTATACTCATCGATATAATAACTGTTTGAAAAGAAGTTAGATGTTAATAAAGACAAGAAAAATAAAAAAAGTATAGGTATTATTGAATTTATGTTTAGCTTTTTACTCATCGTGAATTAGTATTTTTTTCTCCAATTATTAGCAGTGCCACCAAGGGAACAACATTGAAAACAAAAATAAAAAGTTCGTATAATCCTAGCCAGGAGTACAAAATCACATTAAGAGCTTCTCTTGGAATGGTAAACAGATTTCCATGAATATTGTACAGCAAATCTGGTGCAAATATGCAAATTAAAGTTGCAAGTAACAACAAGGCAACATTTATTATCGTACACCAACCAAAAAATGATTTTAGTGTCTGAATATCCATAATATACTCTTTAAACCTGTTTTTTACTAACACGTTCTATTGATGTAATCAACTTAAATGCAATTAGTGTGCCAATTATTATTATGTAATTATTTGGGGAAGTTATAAAATTTAGGGTTAGAATCAGAAATTGGAAGTGTCTTATTTTAATACAGTTTCATTTGAGCTTATAACTTTATAACATATGTGAGAGGGTAACATCCCTTTACAGATCCATAGGGTCGGTGGGAGCGGGGATTGGTACTTCTTAACCTTAATCACAACAATATTTTATAAGACTTATATCGGTGGGAAAAAAGGGAGTGGCACTTCCTAACGTTATATACAGTTTACACAAAGGGTGATTTTTTATACGACCTGCCCTTTTGTCAACATCGATTTAAGTTGAAATTATGCACAAAGCCAACTAGTCTTCATGACCTCATTTATATAGGTTTTTATCTCTAAAAAATAACTTAACTTATGGATCTATTTTTAGAGAGCAGGTCACGTAGGCTATCGCATCAGGTAATAAAAGCTTCAGCCAGACGAATCATTTTTGCTCTTTATCAGGTGGGTGTTTCACACCTTTTTTTACGGGATACTTTTGCTTCCAAAATGATATTCCGTCCAAGCTATAAACATTTTTTAAACCTTTTTCCCGGGCTTCCTTAGCAACAAATCCGCTTCTATACCCGGCTACGCAATAAGTTAGAACATAATCATGTGTACTTGAAAGCTCCTCAATCAACTTCCAGGAAAATTCATCGTTTTCTTTCAGCTTACTGTGTGGTATCCAAATTGCTCCCGGGATATGATATTCATCCCATTCAGCTTTTTCCCGTACAGATATAAAAACAATGTCGGCTCCTTCTTGCTTCAGCAGATATGCATTACTGCTTGGGTACAACTTTGCCAACAGCTTTTTCTTCAAATTGAATATCAGCAGGCTCCGATGTTTCACTGAAGGTATTAGTGCCAAGAAAGAATACAAAAGTGAATATAAACCATATAAAAAAATGAGACCTTAATTTCATTTTTAAATATCCTAGTATTTTTAGTCTTAACTTTAAAGATTAACTAACTTCATTATAGCTATTTTTTGACTATATGATAAGAAGTCAATACAAGCGGTGTCTAAGGAGGTGCCCATATTGTACTTTTGGTAATGATTCGTAGGGAGTAGTCTTGTTTAGGTGAAAAATATTAAATCTAATGATTTAAGAACCTTCTAAACGTTAGGCTAATGTTTTCAAAGGTTGTATTGGTTTGTATGGGTATGGCGACGGGTGGATTTGAACCAGCGACTTATTGCCTCATATGTTAGAGCTATAGAGTTACTTTATCGGTGGAAAAAGGGGAGCCTAACTTCCTAACGTTGTGTCCCCCGGAAGCGGTAAGACCATGCTTGTAAAAAATCAGAATTCCAGAACATCCCCATCATGCGGGATTAAGAGTTGATCCGGGCTGACGTGATGTTTGTCAGCAACATTTCTAAGTTCATCCCTTGATACCATGAAATGATCAAGACTTTCCATGTGAATGGCTATGACTTTTGAATCGGGTGAGAATTTACATACATCTATGGTCTGAAAACCGTCCATAATTAAAGGCTCTGAATTTCCAAGCTTCGCACCGCTTGAATGAGTAATAATAATATCGGGTTTGTGCTCAGAAATTATATTCTGTACTTCATCATACCACACAGTGTCACCTGCCCAGTAAACAGTAGGTTCATTATCTGCTTTAAAAATAAAACCCGAGACTTTTCCCATAGACTCAATCCATACACCTACCCCGTGCTGTCCCGGTGTCCTGGTAATTTCTATCCCTTCCCAGTTAGTAAAATCCTCGAGAACGCTGACATTTGTAAACTCCACGCTTTCGATCATCGGTTCATCCCCGGGCTGACAGAATATCAACAGATCTTTCGGAAGCACTTCATGTGCTTTTTGGTCAAAGTGGTCAATATGTAAATGAGAGACAATACATAGCTCCACATCCGCGAGTATTTCCTCAATTGAAACAGGTAAGTCCTCAATCGGATTAGGGGACCTTCCTATAAAAGTCTCATAAGCATATTTATCTGCAAGCATTGGATCTGTGAGTATGGTTTTGCCTGCATAATTGATCTTCATTGTTGCGTTTCTGATTAGTTGAAGTTTCATTAATATTATCCTGTAAAAATTTAGTTGCCGTGTTCTGCAATCACCTAAAACTTACACAAGAAAATAATTATATTAAATTAAAAAGATTTATAATTTTATATAAATAATAAGAAGGGACAAATGAAAAAAACACTACTACAAATACAAAATTTTTATAAAACAAATTTCTTGTATCTTTTATTTGTTTTTTCTGATATAATAATTGTAAATATGTAATATATATAGTTGGTTACACTATGTATTACATTAAGGTGTGGAATTCGCCGTTCTCACCGCACTTATCTATGTTTTCCGGAAGATCCTTAAGAAAATCCATATCGTATTCCCTTCCTGCGAACTCTTTACCAAGCACCTCTGAATCCACGCAAATTATCTTTGCCCTGAACCCAAGAGCCAAAAACCTCTCAGCAAGGTCAGTACTTTTTTCATGCCAGATAGGAAAAACGCAGTTCATATCTATCTTATCCATATTCTCAAGCCTGTAATTTCTTACATCCTCAAGGAATATGTCTCCGAATATTATATTGTTAACGCCCGATTCCCTGAATTCCCTTAACCCATCTTCAAAAGACCTTTCGTAAATATCATTTGTACATTGTTTAGGGATATATTTTTTTTAAGTGGTATTCCAACTGATTCAGCCTGCTCTTCCAGAAGTTCTACCCTTAGGCCATGCATGCTTACCCGGCCGTAATCTTCCGTTACGGTTGTAATAAGTGAAACGATTTCAAATTCATTCTGGTTTAATATTTTATGGAGGGCAAGGGCACTGTCTTTACCCGTGCTCCAGGAAAATACCGCTTTTTTCTTCATTTACACAGATTAACCGAATACAAGTTTCCTTCCGAGAGCCAGAGTTATTTAAGAATTTGGTAGAGTTGTTTATTTTAATAATAAAAAAAGGAGCAATGACCTGTGATCAATGCTCCTAGTTATTGATTTTAAAATCATAATTTTTATTAGTTTGGTTCTGTAGGTGCATCATTTTCTGTCCAGCATGAATCCATTTTCCCTCTCCCATTATCGTTGTTTAAACCAATAGATACAACTTAATAGATGATGTTGAGTTAATTAGTATTTACTTCTGTTAAATTAGTCTGCTTCGCAGACCCATGTCATGGCTTTATCTCTTTCACTAACATCAAAATATTGCACTTTGGCTGTCATGAATACTTTACAGAAATAGGCCATACCTTTTTCCCATGCCTTGTCCCCAACAATGGCCAGTCGTTCAATGTCATTGAAATGCCGGATACCAAATTTAGTATCTTCCCATGCAGCTCCTGCCGTCCAGCCGTGAAAATCAATTAACTCCAACAACATGTTCACCTTGCCATATCTCTCAATCTGCTGATCGATTTCGGGCACGAAAAATTCATAATCTTCTTTTTCCAATTTGCCGGTAATTTTTAGATTGACAAATTTCCCTTCCTCAACCAATTCAATGCCCTTAAATGTGACTGTCATTATTGTCTCCTCTTCTCATTCTTTCAGCCATGCTCTTGCCTCTTCAATCTGGTCTTTATCAAATACCCTAATCTTCGGCTGTAAAAACATTCGTGCCAGTGCCGCCAGCCAATACTGCCACATATGTCCGGCAACAACAGCAAGACGCTCTACTTTTTGATTGTGTTCTTTCACAAAACCAAAATGCTTTTCTGCCGCTTCTGTATTATCCCAACCATTAAAACCGGAAGCATTAATCAACACACGGATACTACCATGTTCTTTAATCAGCTTATCCGCTTTCTCCCCTAGTTCCCTAAAATCTTCAGCCTTTAATGTATCAATAATGGTTACTTCTATAAGACTGCCCTTATTATGTTTTATTGTAAGCATTACTATCTCATTTACCGTTATTATTTCAGTCCATGTTGTAAGATAACCTTATAGTTCTTTTTATTTTATCAATTGTTTATATTTTACCGGGTAAGTTTACAAAATTCCCCTTACAGTTCCTAAGTTGTAATCCCCATACACTGACTCCCATTGTTTTGTCCCATTTACCCTCTTGGCATTGTTGCTTGGTCAATCCAAAGCACTAGCATCATAAAATTTTCCTTTACCAGATCTAAACTCGGCAATTAAAATCGGCTGTTTGACAGCTGAAGCTGTTGGAGAAAGGAAAAAGTCTGAAAAAGGTGTTGAGGTGGGCGGAAATATTATTGCCGATAAAACAGTTTGACGTAAGACTTAATTATAAGGATTACGAAAAATTAGAGCATCCAAAGATTTTACAGTTTTCAGAACATAATTAAATTGATCCAAGCTGAAGAATCAAAAAACTTATACAAAGAATAAACCCTATTATAGGAATTAGAACTGGTAAATAAATATGATCTTTTTTTCTTGCAACTCTTAATTTATTTTCTTTAAGCTTTATCACAACCAGTGATAAATTAACACTTGCAAAAACAAAAAGGATAATAGTGCTGGTAAGCTTAGCCAGGGGTACTAGTTTTAAGAATAGTGCTGCAAAAACTATAAATATAAATACGATTGTCGTGGAAATTATTGGCACCTGGGTTCTGGGATAAATATATGACAATATTTTGGGAGCCATATCGGCTTTTGACATGCCATAAAGGACCCTTGAACCCATTATAATTTGTATCAACATACCATTTACCACTGCAACTAAACTAATTACACCTATTAAAGAAACTAAAGAATCATTTTTTTGACTAATAATATCAACAAATGGGGCTTCACTGGATGAAAGTTGCTCCAAAGGTAAAGAAAGTACAGCAACAAGCGAGACAAGTACGTACAATATTGTTGTGATTATCAAAACTGTAATTATCGAAAGGGGCATGTTTCTTTCTGGATTCTTAACTTCCTCGGCCATATTTACCATATCTTCGAATCCTATATAAGCATAAAATGAAAGGAAAGCGCCGTATATTATTGAGAAAAAAACACCAGTATTCATAGATGGAATAAGTTCGTTCCATCTATTGGGTAATGTCATTAGATTTTCAAACCCATAAAAGATAATCAACAGTATTCCTATTATTTCAACAATAGTAATTATTGCTGCAATGTATAGTGATTCCTTAACTCCCCATATGGAAATTAAATATAAACTTGTAATAATTAATATTTTAATTGCCCAGTCAGGAAGAGTTGCAAATAGACTTACATAACCTACAATACCATTAGCAAGTGTAGCAACAGAGACAATACCCGTAATGACAATAGCCCATCCAACAATACTTGATACCCATTTTATCGAAAAAGCTTCTTTTACATATACGGCTTCACCAGCACTTTTTGGAAACCTTGAAGACAATTCTGCATATGAAAATGCACTGAAACTCGCAATTATCCCAGCGAGTATAAACGAAAGGGGCATATACATTCCTGACGTACCGGCAATTTTACTAATCAAGACATAAATTCCAGCACCAAGAATTGAGCCAATTCCGTAGAAGATAATAAGTGGTAAGGTAATTACCCTTTTTAATTCTTTTTTCATAAGGGAATTCTGATGAAAAGTAAATACACAAAGAGTATTAATATACGAATCGATAATAATATTTAATACTTTCCATTTTATCCTACATAAGCTTATGGAGATTGTAAAAAGGCTTGATGCTCATGAGGAAAAATAATATAAGACCCTACACCAGTTCCTTTAGGAACCTTACAATATAAAAAGCTATCAATGCCGCAATACCGCCTATTATTAGAATTTCCATGCCATTTAAATACCATGATTTCCCAACAAATCTGGTCTTAAACGCACCTATAAGAAAAAAGGCTATGGCCGTTAAAACAGAGGATAGGACAAACGGTTTTGCATGCGTACCGGGTAAAAGCCAGTTTATTATAAATGTAGTTAACGGAATAAAACCAATTAATATAAAAGCGACAAATGTAGTTAAACCCGATTTAACGGGTGACTTGTTTGCCAGGCTGAATCCATGTTCATCCTGCAACATGATTTCAACCCACCTGTTAATATCCGATGTTATTGTATCAACGGCATTCTCAAGTTCTTTGTCTTTAAAACCTTTCTTGGCAAATATCTGCCTGATTTCTTACTTCTCACCTTCAGGATAGGATTTTATATGGTCAAGTTCTTCGGATTTTGCATTTTCAATCAGCTCGTTTTCTGATTTTGTTCCTAAATAGTTGCTTATTCCCATACTAAAACCATCCGACAGGAGATTGGCTAATCCGAGGATAATAATTACACCGCTTGAGAGTTTAGTACCGTATACACCAGAAACTATTGCGAAGGTTGTTATGATTCCATCTATTGATCAATAAATAAAATCTTTTATAAAAATGCTTTTCGGCCCTTCGTCAAGACGTTTTCTTATTTCAGAAGGTGTATGGGCTTTTTTGAGATCTGAAATATTAGTTTTGTTAATAATAATTTGAGTATAAACAAAGTACTACCTATTGACCAGATTTTCGTGGTTATAAAGAGGAACCGATTCCGGTACCTTGTTTTTTACAGGTTTTAAAGATTTCAGATAAGAATATATGGCTTTTAAATCATTTTCATTCAACGCGGAAATCTCTTTCCATGGCATTGGCTGCATAAGTTTTCTGTTCATACTGGAATGTAATCCGAGGTTTAGAAAGGTTACAAAGTTTTTTTCACTGAGTTTGCCAATACCGGTTTCTTTGTCCGGAGTCAGGTTAGCCGCATAACTTATACCCCACGGGCCGCCCCATGCAGTCATGCTGTCGGTAAACAGCCCCCTCCATTTGTCCGGCCCTACTATTTCCGGGCGAAATTGAGGCATTAGGTTGTTTTCGGGGTGTCCTGAAAATAATTTGTCCGGGTCATTTATTAGAAAACCATTTTCTGTAATTTTAGGTGAGTGGCAATCAACACATCCAAAAACTTCTGTATGTAACTTACCCCTTTCAATAACTTTTAATTGATCTGTTTTTTTATCTGCAAACAGGTTGGGTATTGTGAATACCATTATTAGAAACAAAACACTAAAAATCAAATAAAACGATTTATTATTAATCATATAATGCCTCCCTACTAATTAATTATTTTACAAGCAAAAATTATTGAACCTAACAATGCACAAATTACTAATATGTAAGTCAAAAGAGGATACGATTTTTCATACTCCCCGGGTGTAATAAACCCACTTATATATCCCAGCCCGAAAATAATGAGCCCAATGGTAATTTTTTCCTCACTTCTCATCAAATTAATACCCTGGCCTTATCGTTAGTACCGGACAGCCGGAACCTCTGATTACTTCTTCAGCCACACTGCCTAAAAAGAATCTTTCAAGGTTTCGCTTGTTGTGTGAATTCATAACAAGAAGATTAAAATTATTTTTTTTTGCATATTTCAGAATTGTGGTTGACGGACTTAAACTGATTATAAGTTTTTTGCTTATGCTTAATTTTTTATTTTTTCCCTTAGATTTTGCCAGCAGGTCTAATAGCTCGCGGTTTGATCCTTCAACTATTTCGTCCATAACATTGGGAGGAATTTCATTGATATTATGAGGAATTGAAAGAATGTATATAATGCTTATATGTGCTCCTGTTTTATTGGCAATATCTATGGCATATTCTAGCGACTTATAATTTTTTTCAGAAATATCTACCGGCAGAAGAATTTTTTTTACCTTGTATTTACCGCTTCTTTTTGTATTTGGGACCGTTAATACCGGTCTCTCTGATTTACGGAGTATCTTAAGTGTATTGCTGCCAAGAATTGTTCTTGATATAAAATCTTTTCCACTGTTACCAATAGAAATGAGGTCTGTCTTTTTGGATTTTGAAAATTTTTTTATCTCGTCATCAATTTCACCTTTAACAATCTTCCCGTAAAAATTAATCCTGCTTTTAGAAAGCTGATTTTTTATTTTTTTAAATTTATTTTCGATTAGAATCTTTTTCTTATTGTCCGCTTCTTTAATATATCCCGCATAATACATAAAGTTGGGAGATATGGGATAATACAACGGCGTGTTTACATATATCCCGTAAATATCTGAGCCGTATAACCCGGCAAAATATTTTGTGATATTAAACGCTTCTTCGGATTCTCTGGAGCCGTCATACGCCCAAAGAATTTTTTTAATTATTTTAATTTTATTTGCCTCCTCCAGATTATTTTCCCTATACATTCAATATAGGCATTAATACTTTAATTTCCAAGATACAATATTATATAATGTATCTTGTAATTGTTTTTTTCACCTCTTCTTTTCGCTCCAATATGCCAAATAAGTAAATATAGCAAACAAGCTTAAGCTTAGGATACTCACTACTGCTGAATTGTTTTACTCTTATTTATCTTATGATAGATCCATGCTGCTATTAACAGTAGAAAATAAATACTAAGAATATAAACAACTTTTTTAAGATCATGAACGATTTCATAATAAATAATTGAAACACACGCAAAAAACAATATAATCATAGCTACAATAGCAACTCCTGGTTTTGTATTTGTTTTCCGGTGTATTTTAAAGTTTGCAAATGCCATTAGAAAAGAAATAAATATAAAAGTAATACTGCCAAACTCCAATATTGATTCCAAACTACCCGTTAGGATAAACAAGTAGGAAGTAAGACCCATAACTATTATTGAATAATGTGGGATATGGCCTTTTAGTCTTTTAGATAATATTAAGGGGAAATATCCATCACGTGCAATAATAGCCATTAGTCTGGACGCACCAAATAACGTTGCATTTATTGCACTTGAAGTTGCTAATAACGCCCCAGCAATAATAATGGAAAGACCAATTGGCCCCAAAATACTTGTTGCTCCGGATGCCAAAGCATACTCCTTATCCTGTATCATTAGTTGTTTTGGAATGGTAAGAATTGAACCAAATGCAAGCAGAAGATATAAACAAAGTGTAATGAATATACTTATATAGATTGCTCTTGGAACATTTATTTTGGGATTTTCAGCTTCTTCAAAAGCATGTATTGTTAATTGAAAACCTTCAAAAGCTACAAATGTAATAGAAGCAACAATAAATATTAAAATAAGACTGGAGTCTGTTTCAAACAATGGAAAATTTATAATAGAATTGTCACTTTTACCGATAAAAAACCCTGATATAACTAATAAGATTATTATTTTGGTATAGACCAACAAATCTTCAATCTTGCCCATTCCCTTTACACTAACTAAGTTAATAATCATAAATATAATAATTATTAAACCTGCTACAATCTTTCGTAATCCAGGTCCATCTTCAAATGGCAAAACACTGCTTAAATATGAGGAAAAAGTGAATGCATAAAGAGCCAGTGTGCTAATGTAACCAAAAACTACAAACCACCCAATTATAGAAGCTGCGAGTGTTGAGTTAGGAAAAGTTCTTTTAAAAAATGAATATGTAGCTCCTTCATCCTGATAATATATAGCTAGTTGTGCATAAGAATATGCAGCTACAAATGCCAGCACACCCCCAATAGCAATAGCAATGACAGTTGCATTCCCAATTATTTCAACGGATATTCCTAGAATTGAAAAAATACCCCCTCCAATCATGCCACCAACAGCAATAGCTATCAATTCAATTAAGTTGAGAGGTTTCCCCTTCTGTCTGATAACTCTTTTGTTCATAATAGAAAAAGGAGTTTAATAATATTTTGCAGTTGAAAAATACTATAGCACATTCAGGTAACACCGTATCACTTGGGCCGGTAAAGTTGAAAATTACAAGTATAGAGATGGAATGTTAATACCTTCTGAAGGTGAAGTTCATTGGATTTTACCCGAAGTGAACTTTAATTATTGGAAAGATAAAATTGTAGTGAGCCGCACCCAAAAGCTGTACCACGTAAATTAAAGGTTTCTCTACTTTTAACTGGTACAGGTTGCGGGGAGAAGGTCAAATATTAAATTATATTAGTCTTGCATATAACCTGATATAATTTATTACTGTTATTTCAATGAAAACGAAAAAACAGAGCCAAAGGGATAAAATAATAGAATTTCTGGGGGATAAAGCTTCGTATCCCCATATTCCAAAATTTCTAAAACATATACAGACACACTCATCCGATGTATTTATAGTTCCGCCTTACGTTTACAAGGTGAAAAAACCTGTCAATTTTAAGTTTCTGGACTTTTCTTCTTTGAAAAAACGAAAATATTATTGCGAAAGGGAAGTAGAATTAAACAGACGTCTGACTAGAGGTATATATCTGGGTATTGAACAAATTAGCGGCAATAAAGGGAAACTGAGATTCGGAAGCGGTGAAAAAATTGTCGAATATGCCATAAAGATGAAAAGAATGCCTGAAAAATACTTTATAAAACATTTACTCAAAAAAGGACTAGTTAGTAAAAAAGATTTCAAGAAAGTGATCAGCAAACTTGTAATTTTTTATCAAAATCAGACTGAAAGAAAGGAAATAAGTAAATTAGGCACTTTAAAAACAATGACTTATACCATTAACGAGAATCGTATTCTTTCAAAAAGATTCATTGGTCAAACTCTTTCTGAAGTCTGTTTCGAAACCATTAACTTATACAACAATAATTTTTTTAAATCTCACAGGGGACTTTTTGAAATAAGGCGAAAGGAAGGATTTATTAAAGACTGCCACGGTGACCTTCACCTTGATCATATAAATTTATCCCCCAACGGAATTAATATATTCGACTGTATCGAGTTTAACGACAGGTTTAGATATATAGACGTGGCATCAGACCTTGCATTTCTTGCAATGGATCTAGATTACAATGGTTACCATAATTTGAGTGAATTTGTTGTTTTAGAATTTTCGAAGAAGATGAGAGACAAAACAATCAATGAGATAATAGATTTTTATAAATGCTATAGGGCATATGTAAGGGGCAAAGTCGAAAGTATCAGGGCCAATGCTAATAACATATCAGAAAATGAACGAAGGATTTCAAAACTTCATGCACAGAAATACTTCAGCCTTGCTCTAAGGTACGCACTCTTCGGTAGCAAACCCATAATAATCGTTGTTTTCGGAAGTTTAGCATCAGGAAAAAGTAAAATTGCAAAAAACATTTCCAATGAACTAAACTTCATAGTATTTTCATCAGACAAGTTAAGGAAAGAACTTACCGGAATAAAACCTACCGATAGAGTTTATGCGGGTTATAGCAAAGGAATCTACAGTAAGGACAACACCGAACGCACCTACTGTGAGCTTTTCACTAGATGCCAATCAGAAATAAAGATTGGCAACTCCGTAATTCTGGACGCTACTTTTTCAAAACGCAAACACAGGACTCAAGCCCGGGAACTTGCTCGGAAACTTGGGACAAATATTATTTTTGTTGAAACATTTGCCAATGATAATATCATAAAGAAAAGACTTGCCGACAGAGAAAAATTAGGGCTTTCGGTTTCAGACGGAAGGCTTGATATATTATTGGAATTTAGTAAAAATTTTCAAAAAACTTCTGAATTGAAGAAAATTAATCATATAAAGGTAAATACAGGGATAAACCAAGGCAAAGTAATAAAAGAGACTCTGTTGTCTTTAATGGGAACAAATTTTTTACTTAATAAGTAATTAACCACAAGTAACTTTGAAAATTACTTTCCGCAAAAGTATATAATATCAATAACAATATGAAAGCAATGGTTATAAACAAAATTGGCACTCTGAATAATAATTGGGACCCGCTTGAGCTTGTTGACCTCCCGAAACCAAAAGCCGAGAAGAATGAAATCTTAATTAAATTGTCAGTCTGCGGTGTATGTCATACAGAGCTGGATGAAATTGAAGGGCGGACACGCCCTCCGGTATTACCTGTGGTTCCAGGACACCAAGCTGTTGGAATAATAGAGAAAACAGGGACTGATGTAAGAAAATTCAATATAGGTCAGAAAGTTGGTGTTGCGTGGATAAATTCATCCTGCGGTAAATGCAGTTTTTGTGTTCAAGGATTTGAAAACCTATGTAAGGACTTCGTTGCAACTGGAAGAGACACTAATGGTGGGTATGCAGAATATATGAAAATATCAGAAGAATTTGCTTTTGCTATACCTGGCAATTTAACCGATTCGGAGGCCGCACCACTACTTTGTGCCGGTGCAATCGGCTACCGATCCCTTATGCTTTGCAACCTTAATGATGGTGCCAACCTTGGTCTCACAGGATTTGGTGCATCTGGACATATAGTAATTAAATTGGCTAAAAGATTGTATCCAGATTTAAAAGTTTATGTATTCGCCAGGAACAAAATAGAAAGAGAGTTTGCAATTGAACTTGGTGCAGTATGGGCAGGTGATACAGAAGATACCTCTCCGGAAAAACTCAACTCGATTATAGACACTACACCTGTGTGGAAACCTGTAGTAGAAGGTTTAAAGAACCTTGAAAAAGGCGGGAGGTTAGTAATTAATGCGATCAGGAAAGAAGAGAAAGACAAGGAATATCTACTAAATTTAAATTATCAGGACCACCTCTGGCTTGAAAAAGAGTTAAAAAGTGTTGCAAACATAACCAGGAAAGATGTTTACGAATTTCTTAATATCGCTTCAGATATTGGTTTAAAGCCGGAATTTAGAGAATACCCCTTAATACAAGCGAACAAAGCACTTAGGGAAATAAAAGAAGGCAAAATTTCAGGGGCAAAAGTTCTTAGGATTTCTTAAAATTTATTTAGGGTAACCAAGCAAAGCAAAAGACTCTTTAATTTCATCCAGGATCAGGGGGTCGTCAATAGTAGCAGGAATTTTGAATTCATTACCTTCTGCAATATTTTTCATAGTCCCCCTAAGAATTTTACCGGACCTTGTCTTTGGCAACCTTTCGACAATCATAGCAATTTTAAAAGAAGCTACAGGGCCTATTTGTCCCCTTATCATCATGATTAGCTCTTCAAGAATTTCATTATGAGACCTGTGAACCCCAACATTTAAAACAATTACCCCAAAAGGGACTTCCCCTTTAAGTTCATCGGCCACAGCAATAACGGCACATTCTGCTACATCCGGGTGATTTGAAAGCACCTCTTCCATCTCACCTGTCGAAAGCCTGTGCCCGGCAACATTAATAATGTCATCTGTCCGGCTCATTACCCAAAGGTAATCATCTTCATCTTTGTATCCTGCATCTCCTGTCTCAAAGTAACTTGGAAACTCTTTAAGATAGGTATTAATGTAGCCTACATCATTATTCCATAATGTAGGCATTGAACCAGGTGGTAGGGGCAGCTTTAAGACAATATTACCTGTTTCCCCTTTACTTAATTCGTGGCCTTCATCATCGAGGATATGGATATCAAAACCGGGTACAGTTTTTGTGCATGAACCTGGTTTTAAAGGGAATTCCTCGATTCCGAGACAGTTTGCTCCGATAGGCCATCCTGTTTCCGTCAGCCACCAGTTATCAACTACTGAAACATTTAAATGCTCCTCGGCCCATAACAATGTGTCCGGATCCAAACGTTCACCTGCCATAAATAGTGCACGAAAACTATCAAGATTATATTTTTTTATATATTCTCCCCGGGGATCATCGCGTTTAATTGCCCTGAAAGCAGTTGGGGCTGTAATCATCACATTAACACTGTGTTGAGAAATTACCCTCCAGAACGATCCGGGATCAGGCGTACCAACCGGCTTTCCTTCGTAAAGAACAGTTGTGCATCCCTGGAACAGGGGTCCGTAAACTATATATGAATGACCGACAACCCATCCCACATCAGAGGCGGCCCAGAATATTTCTCCTGTATTGACACCAAATATGTTTTTCATTCCCCATTTTAAAGCAACAAGGTGACCACCATTATCCCTGACAACACCTTTCGGAACACCTGTAGTACCTGAAGTATAAAGTATATAAAGAGGGTCTGTTGCCTTAATGGGTATACATTCACAATGCTTTGCACTTTTCATCATTTCGGCCCACTCAAGATCACGTCCCGGTATCATTTTTGCTCTGAACTGCGGCCTCTGCAAAATTAATGTATGTTCCGGTTTTGAAGTAGATATTTCTATTGCCAGATCGAGTAGAGGTTTGTATTCCACTATTCTTTTAACTTCTATTCCGCAGGAAGCAGAAATCACTAATTTTGGCTTTGCGTCTTCAATACGGGTTGCGAGTTCAGGTGCTGCAAAACCTCCAAAAACGACGGAATGAACCACCCCGATCCTGGCACATGCAAGCATTGACAGAACTGCCTCGGGTACCATAGGCATGTATATGATGACCGTATCTCCTTTCTCCAAACCGAGATCTTTAAGCACATAAGCTAATCTAGAGACATGATCGAGAAGTTGAGTAAATGTTAACTGTTCAATCGTACCCGTTACGGGGCTATCGTAAATCAGAGCAGGTTGGTTACCTCTGCCCTCTTTAACATGTATATCGACTGCATTATAGCAACTGTTGACGATACCACCGGTAAACCAATTATAAAAAGGGGCATTAGTTGTATCGAGAACATTGTCCCATTTTTTATACCAATGTACGTCTTCTGCAGCTTCCGCCCAGAATTCCTCTGGTCGTTTAATAGACCTTTGATAAACTTCCTGATATCTACCTTTCATAATTTTATTTATATCACATTTAATAAATTAATCGAAATATATGTGCCAATCAAACTCTTTGTAATCATTTAATAAATTTTAATTGCTTAGTGTATGATGTCTTAATATTGGACATTTATATTTTAAATTTTTTACTAAGAATATTTATTTTTACCAATTATTCCTTAGCTTTTCGAACTTGGCACGTTAATTGCTCTTTATTTATATAAAGGGAAGAGCAAATTATGGTATCAATCTTAAATACTCAGTATTTAAACAAGCGCAGGCAAATGGTAATTAACCAAATTGTTGCAAGAAATATCATGAATAAAAAACTGATTCAGGCGATGTTAAATGTGCCTAGGCATATGTTTGTGCCAGAAAAATATATGGAATTTGCGTATGATGATAGACCCCTTCCTATAGGATATGATCAAACTATTTCACAGCCATATGTTGTTGCATTAATGACCGAAAATCTTGAATTACACGAAGGTGACAAAATACTCGAAATCGGCACGGGTTCAGGATATCAGGCAGCAATTCTTAGTGAAATGGGATGTAAAGTATATACAATCGAGATAATCGAGCCTCTCGGTAGAAAAGCCAAATGCATACTTGATTACACGGGTTTTGAAAATGTAAATTGCAAAATAGGTGATGGTTATAAAGGCTGGAAGGAATACGCACCTTTTGACAAAATTATTGTTACTGCTGCACCACCGAAAATCCCCCAACCACTTATAGATCAGCTCGTTATTAACGGTAAAATGGTGATGCCTGTTGAAAATGATCACCAGGAACTGGAATTGATAACTAAAACTGACCAAGGATTGCTTATTAAAAATATAGGTTCTGTATTATTTGTTCAAATGACTGGTGAAGTACAGGCTGGAAAGTAATTAAGAAAATAATCTATGATTAATTATATCTTTATGGCTTTTAATAAATGACATCAAAGATTTATTAATTATCAATAATTATAAATATGAGGCTATTAAGCTTTTTTCCTCACAGGCAGATGGTGTAATAAAAGTTACTATTAAGCCTTAGGTCACGATTGGCTTTAATTTTTATAAGATTTACCTAGTTTAATCACAAGCACTAATGACGTTATAAACCAGACTGCACATGATAGCGGCAATATATTAGTCAGGATTCTTAAATCTTTATAATCAATTTTATAAATACTTTCTGGCAGTATTCCCAGACTGTTAAAAATCAACTGGTTTATAGTAAATATTGAAAAAATAAATGAAACGAAAAGTGGTGTAAAAACAGAAATTAAGATGAAGAATACCAAATAAAGTTTTAAAAGCAGTTTTATTTTCCTTCCTGTTCTCAAATAAATTATAGGAACTCCTATCAAAGTAATAAGAAATAACAGTAGTAAATCAGTAAATTGCAGGGGATTGCTTATATATAATAGTTCCATAATTTCCATATTATAAATTTGCAGATAATCAGATTAATCCTTAGCTAAATACCCATGTTACTCAGACCTATCGATAATTTACTCAACAGTTCAGTAATACCGGGGTGTTCAATTTCAAACTGTTCAATCATATTAGAAATATTTTCGGTAAAATCATCAATATCCGGGTTATCATTATTCTTTAACTGTGAATCCAGATCTTCAACTAGAGAATGTAATTTATTTCTTATATCAACATCTTTAAGATCAGTATTCTCAAGTTCCTGCCTTAGATTATTCAGTATCTCGGTTAATTTTTCTTTGCTCATCTAAATCACCTCGCCTTTAATTCTTAATATTTTTCAATCTTGAGTACTCGAACATAAAAGCAATTATCGCTGGAATAAGCGGTATAAGTACTATGATTATATTTAAACCTAATTTTTCGAATGAAGAAAAACCGCTCGCAAATTGAATATCCAGTTTAACGGCCCGATCTGGATACAAGAAAACCATTATTTCATAATCATAAACTATTATAAATGTAAAAAATGAAATAGAAATAAATACAAGTAAAGCTGGATATAAGGATTTCCTGATCATACTAAAAATTATAAATGATTTGAGAAAATTATTAAGCAAAAATGGAACAAAACCATTTTAAATAAATTGTAATGGTTGTTACTATGATTATTTTATATAATAGTAAGGAGGTTATTTATGACAGATAAGAATAATCATAAATGTGCTGTATGCGGAAAACCCAGCCCTCAGACTATATGCGAGACCTGCGGAGCACATATACAGGCAGAAGCTGTTGGGAAAAAGAAGAAATCAGAAAAGGGGATTAAAGTTGGTGGAGATGTTCTTGCTGACAGAGCTGCCGGGCACAAAACTGGTAACAAGTAGCCCAACTATTTAATCTTTAGGGGTTCTGGCACTTTATTTTTTACAGGCTGCTGAGACATCAAATAAGCATATATCGTGGTTAACTGTTCGTTAGTTAATTGTGCATAGTCAAGCCATGGCATAGGTTTATTAAGTTCTTTTTTCCAGCCAGGATGTTTGCCGGTTCGTATTGTTGTAATAAAATCACTTTTACTCCATTTACCGATACCCGTTTCTCTATCCGGTGTAATATTAGCGGAAAATACAATTGTATCACCTGAAATCCATACAGTTGAACCGAGATTAGCAACAAACTCCATCCATTGGTTAGAACCAATAGTTACTTTGGGTATTTGTTGAATTTGTTCGTTTTCAGGATGTCCGTATAAAATTTTACCGTACAAATCATTCTCAACATTGACTTCCGGAGTGTGACAAAAATTACACCTCCCTTCCATAACAAGTGTTTCTCCTTTACTGATTTGCACGGTACTGAAATTAGTTTGATTTATTCTTTCACTATCACAGGAATAGATAATAAAGGATAGGAAAAAAAGAAGAATAATATTTAATGTAAGCTTCTGTTTCATTTTTATTTTATTATGGAAAGACATTTAACGTAATTGTAATATTTTTAATCATATCTTGGTATATATTTGCCATAAACAACTAGAATAGAATGAACCGGACAACATGATTCTCTTAAAATTTACTCACTTGTTCTATAATAAATTATATCAAGATAACCATAATGACCTTCAATTGCTAAAATTATTAAATCGGCTGCTATTTATTACGGCATTTTTATAAAAAGTTGATCTACCGCAATTTGAACATTCAACTTCAGTATTCCGGCCAGAAAAATCAATACTGTTAAGGGTATCCATATTCATTTTAAGTCAGCTTGTGCTATTTCTACATGCTAAAAGTTTTTATTGAAACAACTGGTATTTTTGAATTTCTGACCACTTCTTCTGTAACACTTCCCAAAAAAAACTTTTCAATCTTCCCTTTATTATGAGAGTTTATTAATATTAAATCAAATTTGTTTTTATTTGCATATTCAGTAATTTTTAAAGCTGTTTGTAAATCTACTAGCTGTTTTTTTCTAATTTTTAATTTAGATCCCTTAAAATTATTATTTCGACTTTGATTTAAAACTGCTTTATTAAAAATTTCTTTTGCTTTTGAAACTATTTGTCCTAGGGAAACATCAACTCCTTTAATAATCTGTTCTTCAATACCTGGAGGATAATCCATAAAATTGTTCGCCAAAGATAAAACATATAAAACTGTTATTGAAATGTTGGATTTTAGTGCTAGGTCAATTGCAAATTTTAATGAGTTGATATTCTTATCAAAAATGTCTATTGGTACTAATATTTTATTAAGATTGAACTCAGTATTCTTAACAAAGCTTGGAACAGTTAGAACCGGAAGATTGGATTTTCTGAGTATTTTTAAAGAATCACTGCCAATCAACATTTTTACTAATAAGTTCTTACCGGTATTTCCAATTATTATTAAGTCTGCTTTTTCTTTATTTGCAATTTTATTAACTGTCTTCTCTATTTCTCCTCTTACTACTTTACCATTAAAATTTATATTTCTTTTTTTGAGGTCTTTTTTTAAGATTTTAAACTTCTCTACAAAATCATTATTAATTTATTCTACCGCTTCTTCTATATAACCAACATAGAATGTATAATTAGGTGTGATCGGATAAAAAATAGAATTGACATAAAGACCAAGAATCTCTGAGTTAAAAAGATGGGCCAAATACTCGGCAACTTTTAATGATTTTAAAGATTCTTTAGATCCATCATGAGCCCAGAGTATTCTTTTTATTTTCAAATTATTTTACCTTTACTTCTTTCTACTTAGTACTGATTTTATTGGAAAAGTATTCTCTTGCAGCTCCTGTTGTCCAGCTGTGAGAATCCACTAGCTCCATCAGCATATTTACCTTTCCAAATCGCTCAATCTTTTAATCGATTTTGGGCATAAAAAATTCATAATCTTCCGTTTCCAATTTGCTAGTAATTTTCAGATTGATAAATTTCCCTTCCTCGATCAGCTCAATGCCCTTAAATATTATTGCCCCTTATTTTCTAATATCTCACCAACAGAATGAGAAGATACAGGAGATATAGATGATGTGCATTTTAACATTCCAGGCTCCAGGAATTTTACAACTTTATCATAGTTATCCGTCTCAACTATATATATAATAGTATGGGACCCATGCTCAATAAAAACATTATTTAACGTAAGACCATCTACATTATTATCTATAAATACTTTTCTGAAACCCCCTATATCCTTGGGACAATCTTGAGGATCATGAATCTGAGTTATTAGAAACTTCATTATCACACCTCCTTAAAAAAAAGAAAAAAATACTGGATAATTATCTTTTCTTCTTTATATCTCTGAGTTAATGCACTTTTACAACTTATTATCTTTCAATATTCTTCTTATTATCTCTTCTTCAATATCTCTTCTTCTGGATTGATGGTGCTTTAAATGATGCTTCCCTGCTTCTTTGGATTTAATAATATTTGCTTCGGCATTTTCTATAACGTTTTCAATATCTTTTTGTGCAGGATGAGTTTTTTCATGTTGCCTGTATTCCAAGTGGTCTTTATTATGTTTATGTTTTACTTCATCTCCATAACGTCTTTTCATTTTTTCCTTCATCTCTTTATTAGACATAATTAACTCCAAGCTAGCTTAAATTTGTTTGCTTTTAAATAAATTAAATTTTAAAATAAGGAGACCATCTATGATGAAAACTTAATTTCACCCTTTATACCTAAACTAATTAAGATAGATACAAATGATAGTCTCCTGAACGTGCCCTGTTAATTTATCAACAGGTGCTTTCGTTTATATAAATAGTTAGTGCATATTTTATGCCATTTAGAATATGTAATTATTTAGATGGGTTGTGATAATTGTTTTATTATTAAAGTTGTAATATGTCTTATTATAATGCATTATCGAATATAATATATGTTTGTAACTACCATAAATAATTTGTATTTATTGTTGGCATATATATTGCTCTAATTAATGTAATAGAAGTTCGTTCTAATAAATATATATGAGGCTTAAATACCTTGATTAAACTAAATATTTCAAATTGGCATGCATTAAATACTGACAAAGTTATATACAAACTTCAAACTAACTCAGCAAATGGTTTAAATTTTGCTGAAGCCCAATCGCGATTAAAGCAATATGGGCCAAATGTATTACAAACCTTTCATAAAAAAACATGGTACTCCGTATTTGCACGTCAATTTATTGATGTTCTTATACTGATATTACTGATTGCAGCAGCTGTTTCACTATTCATTGGATCTATAGGTGATACGATCACCATCATGGCAATCGTAGTTTTCAACGGTGTACTAGGGTTTGTTCAAGAGTGGAAAGCTGAAAAGTCTATTGAAGCCCTAAAAAAGATGCTTGAGCCTCACTGTGAAGTTCTTCGTAATGGCAAGGAACAAAAAATTGATGCAAGAGACTTGGTGCCCGGTGATATTGTGCTCATCAAAACCGGCGATAGAGTGCCTGCCGATATAAGAGTAATTGAACAAACTAATTTAAAAATTGATGAATCACCCCTTACGGGCGAATCGGTATCTGTTAATAAAACCACAGATCCTGTAAATAAAGATGCTCCTCTTGCAGAAAAAACATCGATTGCGTGGATGGGAACATCTGTAACAAATGGGAGAGCTAAAGGTGTTGTTGTAGCTACAGGCATGTCAACAGAATTCGGTCGAATTGCAAAACTTACCGAGACCGTAGGCAGAGAATTAACACCTCTGCAGAAAAAATTAGGCATTTTAGGCAAACAGCTTGGAATCATTGCGGTCCTTATATCGTTGATTGTTGTTTTTGCCGGTTGGTACCTTGGAAAAAGTTTGATTGATATGTTCCTAATGGGTGTAGCCCTGGCCGTTGCTGTTGTTCCCGAAGGATTACCGGTTGTTGTAACAGTCACATTAGCACTTGGAATTCGTGCGATGGTAAAACGCAGGGTTTTGCTCAGACGGCTACAGGCAGGGGAAACATTAGGATCTGCGACAATAATCTGTACTGATAAAACCGGCACATTAACCCAAAACCAAATGACTGTTCAAAACGTATGGTTGCCATCAGAAGAGTTAGAAGTAACGGGTATTGGTTACAATCCCAATGGCCATTTTAGAAAGAATGGTGAACAGATTGATCATATAAGAAATATTAATTTATTATCTTTATTGGAAACAGGTTTGAAATGTAATCATTCACGTATAGACAAAGATGAGAGAGGCTGGTATTCAATCGGAGAACCAACGGAAGCGGCTTTGGTTACTGTAGCTAATAAAGCGGGGCTTACTCTTGATAGCGAAGATCATATTATGAGTGAGTTCTCCTTTAATTCGGAACGCAAAAGAATGACAGTAATAGAGCATTTCCCGAAATACTTGATGGCATATGTAAAAGGTGCCCCTGAAATAATACTGGAGAGATGTACAACATATTTAGATGGTGACAAACAAGTTCTTCTGACTGACACTGAAGTTGAAAGAATAAATAATGCATATCAAAAAATGGCCGAAAAAGGTTTACGAACACTTGCGCTGGCACACCGTAAACTTTCTAAAGATGTTGTGATAGATGAAGAGAATGTTGAATGCGAACTGACTTTCCTTGGAATTGTTGGAATAACAGACCCCCCTCGATTGGAAGTTCCAGGTGCGATACGCATGGCAAGTAGTGCCGGCATAAGAACAATTATGATTACAGGAGATGCGGCACTTACTGCGTTAGCAATTGCTAAAAAAATAGGAATGAATGCTCAAAAAGCTTTAACCGGCACTGAAGTCAAAAAATTAAATGATTTTGAGTTGCAGGAAATACTAAAAGAAAATGTGTTGTTTGCCAGAACAACGCCTGAAGATAAACTTCGTATCGTGAATTTACTTCAAAAAATGGGTCATGTAGTGGGAATGACAGGTGATGGAGTAAATGATGCTCCTGCTTTAAGAAGAGCAGATATAGGAATCGCCATGGGGCTTCGTGGTACAGAAGTAGCAAGAGGTGCTTCGGACATGGTACTTACTGATGATAATTTTGCATCTATTATCGGGGCTGTTGAAGAAGGTCGTCGTCAATATGATAATATTCAAAAATTTGTTCGCTATCTACTTTCGTCTAATATTTCTGAAGTAATCGCGATATTTATGAATATTATCATAGGGGGGCCTTTAATATTACTTCCCGTACAGATTCTTTGGATGAATTTAGTAACTGATGGTGTGACCTCTGTTGCCCTGGGACTTGAACCCCCAGAAAAAGGCATTATGGAACGCCCTCCACGTAATCCAGAAGAACCAATACTTAACCGTTTTGGGATTACAAAAGTTCTACTATTAGGTGGATATATGGGTTTAGTTATATTATGGTTGTTCCATCACTACCTTTCAAATAATGATTTTGAAGCAGCACTGAAAGCACAAACAGTTGCGTTTACCGGCCTTGTCATTTTAGAAAAAATAAATGTATTCAATTTTCGTTCCCTAAAAGCTCCGCTTTCAGTTATTGGTTATATATCAAATCCATGGCTTATCATAGCTTGGTCAGGAACTATAGGCTTACAAGTTTGTGCTGTATATGTTCCCTTTTTACAGGACGCATTACATACAGTCCCTCTCAGTTTATCAGACTGGATTATCATTGCTATTTTTACAATTCCTATATTTGTTGTTTTTGAAACTTATAAAATAATATTGTGGAAACAAAAGACTAATCAATAATTGTGTTTTTTCTATTAAATATCTTTAACTAAAAGAGCATCTTTGATACTGACAAATTCGCCTATATTTTCCAGTGTTAAAAGTCCTATTAATTTTTCGTTTCTCATTACCGGAATAGTTCTACAATCCGATCCTTCAAATTGGGGAAATACCGATTCGAGTAGGTCTGAATCACCAACAGTATTAAAATTTGTAGTCATTACATCTGATGTAATACCGTTTTGCCCTTTTTGTGAAAGGCCTTTAAGTAAATTTTTTTCGGTTAATATACCAATTACAGTATTATCCTTAATTACCGGAAAGTCTTTTTGTGATCCGGAAATAACTAGTCCAACTGCTTTTGACAACTTATCATCAGCGTTTAATGTCTTAAAATTTGTTATCATTGCATCTTTAACAGGGATACCTCCCAAAAGAGATTTTAGTTGGACCATGCTTCCCTCAGCGCCAGCCCCAATCCATACAAATAGAGCTATAACTATTAAAAATGGATTAGTAAAAAGTCCGATAAAACCGAATAGAACTGCCATTGCCTGTCCTATACCCACTGCAACTTGCGTTGCCTTGGTGTACTCCATTCTCATTGCTAAGACAGCACGTAGAATTCTCCCTCCATCCATTGGAAATGCCGGTAATATATTAAAGACAACTAAAACCACATTAACAAACATTAGCTTCTGTAGGAACGAACCCTCTATCATACTGATGTTTATATTTGGTTCAAAATTACCTGTTAAATATAGAATTAAAAAAAGGAAAATCGCTATAACCACATTTACAGCAGGGCCTGCTAAAGTAATCCAGAATTCCTGGATAGGTTTTTCAGGTATCTTCTCAAGTTTTGCTAGTCCTCCTATTGGAAGGAGTGTAATACTCCGAGTGTTAATTCCAAACTTTTTACCGGTTAAGGCATGTCCGAATTCATGAAGTAATACACAGCCGAATACTGCAATTACCAAAAATATCCCTTCAATTACTGAATTTATATTTCGGTACTTCATCCAGTAGATTAATCCAACCCATACAAAAATAAGCCAGAAAGTAAAATGTATATATACTTCAATACCTTTAAAACCACCAATTCTTGTGGACCATTTCATAATTAAATATCCTTAATTTTAAAAATTATTTTCATAAATTTGTTAATGTAACAGTCTTACGGAATCTTATAAGCGCACCGATAAACTCGGCATTTATCCGTTCTCTTTTAGCTTCTAGTATCTTGGCTTCTGCTTGTGACAACTGAGCTTTTATAGATCTGGTATCCATTATTGCAGCTGTCTGATTAACTGAAACCAATTCACCTTCTTCTACAAATATTTGTTCAACACGTCCTTGATATTTTGTTGCAATATCAATTTCAGTTGCTTCTATACGCCCATTTCCCGAAGCAATTCCTATAAGAGGTTCCTCTTTTAAAAAAAACCACCAGCTTACAGCAATTAGAATTGCAAGTAATAGTAAGAAAGTTAATACTATTGATGTTCTATTCATCTTTGAATTTAGTGCCATTAAAAATTTAAAGATTATTAAATAACTACAACGCAATTAATATGCCAATAAAACTTTCAACAATCCTTTGATATTTCTTAACAAGATATTGCTTGATGTCTTGTTTACTGACACGTATATCTTTTTATTTATCAGGCAAATATCTTATATACATTAACAATACTTAACTATAATATCTTGGCACGATGCTTGCTGAATATTTATTTAAAATATGGAGAATAAAATGAGATATATTGAAAATACGCAATTTATCAACAAAAGAGGATATATGGTACAGTCTCAGGTGATTGCAAGAGATATAAAAAATCCGGATTTGATAGATGCGATGCTAAGGGTACCGAGACATATGTTTGTACCGGAAAAATATATGGAATATGCTTACAATGACAGACCTTTGCCAATTGGATATGATCAAACTATTTCACAGCCTTATATTGTTGCATTGATGACCGATATATTAAATTTAAAGAAAGGTGACAAGGTCCTTGAAATTGGAACTGGATCAGGATATCAGGCTGCAATATTGTATGAAATGGGCTGTAATGTTTATACTGTAGAAATAATTGAACCTCTTGGCATGAAAGCTAGAAAAATATTAGAATTACTAGGTTATGATAAAATAAACTGTAAAATAAGTAATGGATATCAAGGATGGAAGGAATATGCCCCTTTTGACAAAATTATTGTAACAGCCGCCCCCCCTATTATACCTAAACCTTTAATTGATCAGCTTGTATCAGGTGGAAAGATGATTATGCCTGTTGAGAATGAACATCAGGAGCTAAAACTGATTATGAAAACCAAAGAAGAATTAATAATTAAAAATATAGCCCCGGTTATGTTTGTTCCAATGACAGGTGAAGCACAAATTGGAGAATAATATAAAATCAGAAGGAAACCATGGTTGAAATTAACAAAGCTTTATTTAATCCATCAAGTGTATTTAACTCACCAAGTGAAGTTTTAAAAGAAAAAGATTTAACGCGGAATCAAAAAATTGAAATTTTACGTAGATGGGAATACGACGCAATTCAATTGCAGGTAGCTGAAGAAGAAAATATGCAGGGTCAAAATGGCAAAATATTGGATGAAATATTAATGGCACTTAAGGAAATTAACGCTGAAAATGAATTTAAGCACCCAACACCGACTAAATATGGACAAGTGTAATATTTCTTAATAATCAGGCAATATTGAACTCATCTTTAATAATATTTTTCCAAAGAACCGGTAAATTATGAATCATTTCTTTAGCAGTATCAATTATTATTGCATCACTTACATTTTGATCTTTTAATTTAATTTCGAGTATTTGTGGATCATTTATTGGCTTTCCAATTTTGGAAACAATATTTACAGATGCATGGTTGCAATATCCATTTTCAACAATTAATTTGCTTAGGTTATTTGCGAAGATATTATAAATCTTACCAACATGACTAACAGGGTTTTTTCCTGCAACTGCTTCTAAATTCATGGGCCTGTTTGGAGTAATCAATCCATTTGCTCTATTTCCCCGGCCGACTTGTCCATCATCCCCATGTTCAGCACTGGTACCTGTAACAGTAAGATAAATGCTTTCATTCTCATATGAATCTGCTGTATTTATGTCAACTTCATAATTGGGTTTTATCCATTCCTGTTCTGTTATTAATTTTCTTATTTTTAAAATGTTTTTTTTGTAATCATCTATATTTTTAATAAACTTGTCTATAATTGCAATAGAAACTGTCAGTCTTACAATGCCATTTTCTCGTATACCCATAACTTTTATGTCTTCACCAATAAACGGATAAGCAGTTTTTATATAAGATGAATTTAATAATTGTTCAGTTTTATATACTGTATTTTCTAATTCATCAAAAGGGTAAAATCCTGTGCCAATTGATGTATCATTACATAAAGGAATATCACCTTTTCCAATCCTCTGATATAATTCAACAAGTTCCTTGCTGCCCGGTCTAATGTACACTTTTATATTCAAGTGATTACTAACATTAAAAAATCTAAAAATATTTTCAAAATGTTCTTTAATGGCTTCAACTGCTATCTTTTCAATCCTGTATTGTTTGCTTCCTTCTTCCACCGTCGCCCTTCCTGCAATAATAAATTCAACAGGGTTCAAAACTTTTCCTCCACTATATGATGGAAGGCTTGTTCCTCCTACAAGAAGTGCTTTATCGACGTTATAGTGCATTATTGCACCATACTCCTTCAAGTAAAATTCACTGATTTTATTTGATACTTTCTCCACAGCTAAATCACAGATAGTATCCGGATGACCTAGACCTTTTCTCTCAACAATTTCGATGTCCTCGTTTTTAGGCAGATTGGATAAAGGTTTGATAGAAATATTTACCATACGATCTTATCTTTCATCAGATTTGAGTAAATTAAAATTTAAGACTGCGAATTCTGATAATTTTAACTTCGATACATACTAAAGAATGTATCAAATTAAGACAACATACAAATAAATATTCAACTAATAAGCAATATCATTGAATTATTTGATCTTGGCACATAAATTGCAATTTATAAATTATAAAAAATTATAGTTGGAGGGAATAATAATGAGTATAGAACAATTTCAAAGAGAAGTTGAACATATTGGGGAGACAAGAGGGGTTCAGGATCATGACCATGATATGATTCATGAATTGAGCAGAAGGTTAGATTCACTTTGGAGGTATGACCAATATATTAGCAATGCCAGTGAGTTTAATGACATACAGGAATATTGGTTAAAGTTAAAAAATCAGGAGCAAGAAAATATTAATGGATTAAAAACCCTAATATCTGAACATATCAATTCTGCGTGTTTCTAAAAAAATAACTTTATAATGCGAGGTAGGGGAAAAATGAAAATAGCACAGGTTGCACCACTCTTTGAAAGTGTTCCACCAAAACTTTATGGCGGTACCGAAAGAATTGTTTCATATATCACCGAAGGACTTATAAATAAAGGTCATGATGTAACGCTTTTTGCCAGTGCTGATTCCAAAACAGAGGCAGAACTTATATCTCCGGTTAAAAGGTCTTTAAGGTTAGGTGGTAAATGTATGGACAGTATCGCACCTCATTTTCATATGATTGTGGTTTTGTAGATGTTAGAGATGTAGCTAAAGTTGTTGTTAAAATATTATTAGATGAAAATATTAAAACGAATTTATACTCTAACAGGCCCTGATTTGCTTACTTGCAAGGATGTGGCTGAAATATTTTCTATTAATCTGCACAAAAGAATCAAATATATAAACGTTTCAGTGAATGAGTACATAGAAGTTCTTCAGAAATTCAAATTCAAAAAAATAATAGCCCAGGATTGTTCAAATTATTTTCCTTAGCAGTTGAAGGGTTGTTTGACAAAAAAACCAGTGATATATTTAAATTAACTAAGACAATACCCGGAAGTTTCGAAAAATTTGTAGTGGATAATATAGAATATTTTAAATAAAAACTAGATTCTGTTATTAATTAATATCTCAATCTCGCTGCTATCGGCTTTTCATACTTTTTATTTTCGCAATCCAATATATATACATTTCCTCTATTATTTAAAGTATTAATTACAGCTATATTTAATAGTTCCGATGTTTCTGGATCATATTTATCGCCTGGCTCGATCATATTTGTTTTTTTATTAAATTTCCCCCAAATTTTTTTGTTAGGTATTAAAAATAATTCGTCTATATTTCCATATAAAGATGCAAGAAATACTACTTCAAAATCACTTGTGTATTTACTTTGATTAGTATTTTTAAATTCTATTACTTTCTTATATTCAATCTCTATCTCTTTTTGATGATGAGTTTTTATTATTTTGCTTACTTTTTTAAATAGATCATTTTTATTTAATTCTTTTGGATTTCCGTGAATTACATCTTCCATAATCTTTGGGTAACTGTTCGCATTTCTATAAACAGGAAAGATATAATCCGCACCGGCTAAAATTAATGGTTTATTATCAATTAAATTTTTAGTAATGGATTTGTCTATTTTGTTAAAAAAATTTAATAGATATTTATTGGTATTAAGATTTTTTGCGCCGGTCCCATAAAACTTTGAATATTTCCTGCTACCCTCACCGGCAGAGGTATAAAACTGAAGTTGCTTTTGGTATTCTCTATTTTTAAATTCATCATTCGTAATATCGTTAAGCTCTTTAATATTAACTTTTTTTATATCAAAATTACTTCCGGAATATAATGATATTTCTTTTTGTGAAAGGTATAAAATATAATAATCCATATTGAAATTAAGAAAGTGTAATAAGGGTAATATGTAAAAGTTTTTTTCTACACTAAAAAAGTTTTTAAAACTAATTGGCAAATGAAAATATATTAAAAAATTTTTGGACAAAAACATTGCCAGTCCTTTTGATTGATGCTGCCAAAACTCATAGTTATCTGTAAACTGATCGGTTTCTTTCAATATTTCATTCAGTTCGGAATTTACAGACCCATCATTTGTATATGATTTTTTTATTTCACGTACTAGATTTCTAAATCTTGTTTGGTTTTGAAGTGTATCATTTCCACTTACATAAGTTGGCATATAGATTGATACTGATAACTTACTATTTTTATTAATGAGTAATATTAATTCATCTTTTGTTAATAGATCCAATTATATATCCTTTTATAATCATAATTTACTTCCTATTTAGATTACTAAATTTACTTGGAGTTACAATTTAGAATCAGAGAGAAAACTTTTGCTAAAATATCCAGATTTTAATTAACACCAAACTCAAATAGTTTATTTTTTTTTGACCTGTACCTGAATATCGTTATTCCCTTACAACCGAGTTTGTATGCCATCATATAAGACTTCTTTACATCATCCACTGTTGAATTATGCGGAAAGTTTATTGTCTTTGAAACAGAATTATCGACATATTTTTGAAATTCGGCCTGTATCTTTATATGCTGTTCGTATGGAATTTCTAATGCTGTTGATAAAATCGATTTTGTTTTCTTTGATATACCTTCAATGCCGGAAATACTTCCGCTTTTTAGAAGTTTACTAATAAATATTTCGTAATTAGGTTCTTTTCTCTCAATATATTTGAGAAATTGAGTATTAACTTCATACAGGTCCTGTCCATCTAACACATTTTTTCTTTTATAAGCTAAAGCAAACAATGGTTCAATACCGGAAGTGGTATTTGCTATAATGCTGATTGTTCCTGTTGGAGCAATGGAGTTTAGAGTGGCATTCCTAATTTTTCTTTTGTACTTAGCATGGACACTTCTTTTCCAATTGGGGAAAACACCTCTTTCCTTTGCTAAGTTTTTTGATGCTTCCAAAGATTCCTCTCTAATAAATGACATAATTTCTCCTGCAGTCTTTACAGCTTTTATTGAATTGTAGGAAATTTCCATTTTTAATAGCATTTCAGCAAATCCCATTACTCCAAGCCCAATTTTCCTGTTGTTTTTTGTTATGGATTCTATTTCATCAAATGGATATTTATTTATTTCAATTACATTATCAAGAAAACGTATTGCAATATGAGTTGTATATTTAATTTTATTCCAATCTATTTGCTTATTTCCCTTAATCATATTAGATAAGTTGATTGATCCCAGGTTACAGCTTTCATAAGGTAAGAGAGGCAATTCACCGCATGGATTTGTAGTTTCTATTTTACCTAAAGACTCAAGAGGGTGATTTGCATTGATTCTATCCAAAAAAAGAAGACCAGGGTCACCACAAGCCCAGGCAGATTCTGCAATAAGGTTAAAAATTTTTTTAGCATTAATTGTTTCAGTTATTTGATTATTTACCGGGTCAATAAGATTATATGTAGAATTATTATCAAGAGCGTTTATGAAAATGTCGGTAATTCCAACGGAGAGATTAAAATCTTTAAATCCCCCATTTTTTTTCTTTACAGTTATAAACTCTATTATATCTGGATGGTCTACCCTTAATACTCCAATATTAGCACCTCTCCTTTTTCCGCCTTGTTTTATATTTTCGGTGGCAGTATTAAAAATCTTCATAAAAGAAAGGGGGCCTGAGGCCTTGCCTCCGGTAGTTTTTACAACTGAATTTTTTGGACGTAATCTTGTAAATGAAAAACCTGTTCCACCTCCAGTTCTTTGAATTAAAGCCATTTTTTTAATTGCATCAAAGATGCCTTCAATTGAATCCTCAACAGGAATTGTAAAACAAGCACTTAGTTGACCCACCGAAGTACCTGCATTCATTAGAGTAGGGGAATTAGGAAGGAAGTCTAAAGAACAAAGAATATTATAAAATTTATCCAACCAGCAACAGCAATTTATCTTATTATCAAATAATTTTTCTGCATTTGCCACAGATGTTGCAACTCGTTTAAACAACTCTTGGGGTTTTTCAATAATTTCCCCTTTTGCATTTCTTCTTAAATATCTGGACTCTAAAACCTTTAGTGCATTATTTGATAATTTAAGCATTAGCCATTAATTATAGTGAATGGTTATTAACAATTATTAAAGAAAACTTTCAAGAATGTTACTTAAATCAGAATGTTGGAGTTTATTTAAAACTTGTTGTTCTATCTGTCTAATTCTCTCCCTGGTTACATTAAAAATTTTGCCAATTTCTTCAAGAGTGTGACTATTTTCAGTTCCAATGCCATATCTTAATCTGATTATTTTTTCTTCTTTTTCAGTTAATTCTGACAAAACAACTTCTAGTTTATTATTTAATGAAGTACTCTCTGTCATAAACTCAGGACTCTGTGTATTCAGGTCCTGCAATATATCTAAAAAAGTTGTATCGTATTCTGTTCCAATTTGATTATCAAGATGGGCTACATCATTATCTTCTAGTATGACTTTAACTTTTTCGATTGATATCTTAGATTTTTTTGAAATTTCTTCATTTGTGGGTTTTCTTCCAAGTGTTTTTGCTAATTCTGAATTTGTTTTGCGAACCTTATTTGCATTTTCAAGTATATAAATTGGTATTTTGATCGTTCTATTCTGATTTAGTATAGTTCTATAAATTTTTTGATGTATCCACCATGAGGCATAAGTAGAAAATCTAAAACCTTTGGTATGGTCATATTTTTCAACGGCCCTCATTAACCCTATATTGCCCTCCTGTATTAAGTCTGCAAGAGGCAAATCCCTGTTAACAAACTTTAATGCAATATTTATCACTAGTCGGAGGTTTGCATTCATAAACCTTTCTTTTAATAAACTTATACTTTTAGAACACAATTTCATTTCTATTCTTAATACTTTTTTTCTATTATCTAATTTATTGCTAGCTACCAAATTCTTCTGTTTTACAGATTCTAGTAATAATGATTTAATCTTTTTATATTCGTTTTTATATACTTTTATTTTTGCGGCTATTTTTAATACTTCGCTATGAGTTAATAGTCTTACATTTGATATATCCTTATAGTAAGCGTTTATCATTCTGTACTTCTCTTCTGAATAAGTACTATTTTTATCAACTACTACCTTAATAGGTGAAACTTCGCTATTTAATTTTTCAAATGAATCTATATTTGATATCACATGATCGGAGTCTTCATATTTTTTTTCAAAAAATTCTAATGATTCTTCTTCAAAGCCATCGGAATTGTCAAAATCTTGGTTCTGTTCATAGTAGAATTCTTTCGTTTCTAATTTCATTTTTCACCTTTAAATATTCATATAATTCAAATTAATCATTTAAAGACGAATATCAATGAATATCTTGAAAATATTTGTCTGTTTCTTATTAATAACCAATACGTAACTTTTGAAATAATAGAACTGATAAAATTTATTTAAACCTTAAAGCTTTATTACCAAATTGGGTAATCTCCGTAGACAATATTTTGTCTTGTTCAATGACGGTATGCTTAAATTCCAAGGGGATAAGTATTAGGTAAGCCTTCTAATTGTACTGTTGATAGGGGCGTTAGGGCTCTGGTCTGATCGATCCAGATATACTCATCAATTATATTTATATAGAGTATGACAAAAAATGAATGTTTGAAAAAATAATTTTATTTAATGTATTATTATCCCATGTTTCATAATAAAAAGTTTTGGGTAATTATCTATTTCTTATTTGCATCAATTGGATTCTATTTTAATCAAAATTGGTATGGTGCATTTCTCTGGTTAATTGGATTAATAGGATTAGTCTGGATTATTAAGAACGACTATTTTACTTAATTCTTAGAAGTGTTGGGGTGGAAGAACTTAAAGCTCCGACCTCAGCATCCCAAATGCTATGTTTAACGTTTACCACACTTGGTAAGACTTGGCTAAGATAGGTATTTTCCATTACATTCATTAATTAAATCAATACTCTCTTTGGTAATGCTTTGTAATAGTTTGTCAGGCTTTTGTTCACCAATTGGTAACGAATTTGGTAACGGTAATTGCAACTCTAAAGGTGGACCTATTATAGGGAGGCAGGCCATATCTTTCGACCTATTATTAATAATGCTACCAAGGGAACAACATTGAATATATAAATAAAGAGTTCATATAATCCGAGCCAGGAGTACATAATCACGTTAATAGTTTCATTTGGAATGGCAAACCACTTGCCATGAGTATTGTAAAATAATTCTGGGGAAGATATGCAAATTGCAGTTGAAAGTAACAACAAAGCTACATTTAGTATAGTACACCAAAGAAAAAATGATTTAAGTATCTGTAGATCCATAATATACTCCTTTATTTAATATAGAACTTTAGTCGTCTTATAAATATCAATCCAAAAATGAACAATATAGGCAACAGTGCTGAAATAATATTGCTAGAATTTGAATTGTTTGATACTGAACAACCGCCATCACCATCTTTCCTAATATTAGTAAATAAACAATCAATATTCGATGAATCGGCTTCATCAATTGTAAATTTAACTTCACCCCTATCATTATCTATCATTAGAGTTTCAACAGTTTCAAAGCAGATTATGACAAGGTCAAATCCGCTTGGTATTTTTTCATTAATAGAATAATCACCCCTAGGAATACGACATGTAATACTATCTCCATCATCCAACACGAAATTTCCATTGTCTCCTCTAAAACCACAACCCACAAGACCACTAAACCCTTCGGTTTTAAATTCAAACCCCCCTCTACCAGCAGGGTCTGTAGCTTTTGAGATTGTTATAAATGATTCAGGGCCGGGTTCAACTGCACCGGAATCACATCTTTCTCCAAATGGTCTTGGGAAGTACCTCTGGTCTATTTCTAATGGGATACATGGCTCCAGGGTTACTGACTTGAAGCACTAAATCTTTTTCAAAACGATTTTGAAATTATATCCTTAAGTATCATGTATCATGCTCTTTATTAATAAAGGGTGTAAAGGTCAAATTTAAATATCTCCTAAAAAATATAAATTCCATGGTTTAACATATGTTAATAATTAATTAGTCTGTTTGATAATTATGGCAATAAAAAGTCGAAGGGTTTTTCATACACATAACAATTACCTATCAGCAATAAAATATGTTGCTTCAGGCGGAAATATGGAAGATTCTAAATCTGCTTTGGAGCAGCTTGCTTCAAAAATCTTAGATTCCGGTTGGTTAAGTGAGCCAAAAAAAGGGAAAATTGACTTCTCCCAAATTCATAAAAGTTTAAACAATGCCTGGGGGATCGAAGCAATATTCAAAATGGAGAATTTGTTAATAAAGGAAGATGATTTGATAAGATTGTCTAATAATTGGTGTATAATGCAAGCTTATTATATTTTTTACTACACTACTCAAGCTCTTGAAGTTCTAGATGGGTATAACAAGTCGAAAACACATCCTCAGGTAAAAAGAAACTTTTTAAAACTTTGGTCCAATAAGCATTGGATTTTATCTCCCTGGTGTATCTCTTACAATGAAAACGGATTTTATAATCTTCCCCCGGGAGTTTCTATTGATGATCATATACATTCGTGGAAAAAGGTTGATGATAAGACAGCACTTAACCTTTTTTGTAAAGCACTTAGAACTACAAGAGAGGATTTTATAGAAGAGGCCTTAATGAAAAGGAGACAAAAACATTTTAAAAAGGATCCGTCAAAAAAAATCAGGCTTACTCAAAAACAAAAAAAGCAAACACAAGTCAGAGTGAGGCCGACATCATTAATAAGTTATTTGTTTAGACTTAAGAGAAAAACTACTTATGAACAATCTAGTATATTGGCTATCGGTCCGGAAAACATTTATCAGTCAGCAGAATTTCGTGAAAATCTAAGTTTTATTATAGAGTCGACCTTGTTAATAACCGAGATGATTACTTTAAAAACTGTAGGTAAGGATCAATTCTTTTCATGGTGTAAAGAGTGGGATAAATATAAAGCCCCTGCAATGAATCAAATTGGTCCTGGAAGCAGGTTAAACATAATACAATAATTTGTGTCAAGCCTCATATAATAGGTCCAAAGTTACTGGGCAAATAATGGGCAAGAAAAACTTTATTTTAGCATCAGTTTTTTATTTATAAATCTGATTAATAAAAGAAAGATATCCCGGTTGTGAACTCGGAGCCATGCCTCCAATCGGTAACTTATATGATATGGATGTCTATGTTTCTAAAAGCCTGACAGAAGACAAAGAGATATTCTTTAATGCCGGTAACCATACAGAACTGATTAGATTAGCCTATAAGGATTATGAGAAGCTTGTAAAACCAAATATTTTACGGTTCTCCGAACATAATTAGTCAGGGATATTTAGTTCCTTGAGTGTAGACTAAAAATAGGTCAATTTTCCGGGGTTTTATCACCAACTGTGTCATAATACCTTGGCAGATAAACACCTTGAGCAACAGGTATAGTTAGTATGGGGCAATTTGAATGCCTAAGAACTTGTTCACTGGTACTACCGAATAAAGCGTCGAGGAAACCATTATGCCCCTCGGTCGCAATTACTATTAAGTCTGCTCCTATTTCTTCAGCAACCCTAATTATTTCTTCATATATTCTATTTTTTCTTACTTCAAATCTTATTATGCAGTTCTCATTATCGGGGAGTTTTATTTCCGGCATATCTTCTTTGGATAACAGGTTGCTATTATCAAAAACATGCATAATATGTAACTGTGTTTTTCCTTTTCCATAAATACGCCCCATATTGATACCAAACTCAACAGCCCTTTGAGGTTTAGGTTTATGGTCAATTGGAACCAGAATTTCATTTAAGTTAATTAGCCCGGTATCCGGAGATACAAAGGGCTTTGAATTATGAGGGATAAACATTGTCGGTACAAGTGCCTTTCTTGAAATTGACTCGGAAATAGAAGAATGCAACCATCTTGGAACCCCTTCCCTACCGTGAGTGGAAAACACAATTAAATCAACTTGCTCTTCATATATAAGTCCGGTAACAGAATCAATAATATTTTCCCCTTTACCAATAATTTTTTTTACTTCAACGCCTAGCTTTTCATAAATATCCTTTCTACTTGCACCTTTATTTATCAATCCCCATTTAAATAACGTATCTCTTACCTTAGGGAATTTATCCCAGTCAAGAGTATGCTTGCCCTCCTCCATTGCATACATCAAAATCAATTTTGATTTTTCCTCTAAAGCGAGTTTCAGCGCATGATTAAAAGCTACCATACTTTTTTCTGAAAAATCCGTCGGGTGCAATATTGATTTAAAACTCATATTCTATAATTTTAGTTGGCACATTTAATACAATGACATGCATAGGGTAATGCCACTAGCCTCTCCTTTGCTATCTCTTCACCGCATGATGAACAACTGCCGTATTCATTTTTTTCCATTCTTTTCAGTGAATTATCAATTTGATTTAGTTCTTTAATTATATTTTCTCCCAGCATATCAACCACTTCGTCATTCTCCCTTTCTGAAGCCTGCTCAGCCCAGTCCTTATCATGTTCTTTACGTTTACTTTTTGTGATTCTGTTAAGCCTGTCCTGAAGCTCTTCACGTTTTACCTCTAATTTTATCTTAAGATCATGATAATTATTCATCTTAATTACCTCCTGAAGTTTTTTGAATCATTGATATTTCATGACCATGATGATTATTTATATCACCTGGTATAAAATTAACCATTAGATTAAAAAGGCCTGTCAGAATTAACTGTATTCTGGTCATTTTATGACTACTCCTATCCATAGGGTTTTGTACTCAAAATCTAACTTATTCTACGGACCTATTATAGGGGGGCAGGTCACCCAAAATTAAAAGAATATGATATTGAGTAGTTTAATGCACAATTACAGGAATGGGTTTTACAACTTTTAGGAAATCCTTATATTTTATTTTCATAGATTCCCATTTTGATCCTGTATTAAAAACTATCTCATACATACCATTAAGGCTTTCATCAACATATATCGGAAAGTTACAAATTTCTTTAAACGGTGGTATTGTTCCCCGATCACATTCTTTAAACACTTTTCTGAATTCGTTGTTATTAACGAATCTAATATCTTTTTTGCCAAGTGATTTCTTTAATGAGTTAATATCGAATTTTTTGGTATTTGGAATTACAAGCAATAAATGGTTTGTTTCTGATTTTAGCAGGTAGGTCCTGACAAAATTATCTGGAGAAAATTGTAAAAACTCCGCCATATCCTTTACTTTTAAAAATGGCTCATGGTAGTAAGAAATATATTCTATTTTATGTTGAGACAGACAACTTCTTAATTTTTCATTTGTACCCATATAATTAGTTTTATCTTCAAATTTCATGCCATTAACCAGATTATAAATAGTGTTAATTTAGTGGTACTTAGAATATGTATAAAAACTTTTAATTTGTATGTTGTATTAATTTCGGACAGTTAGTATTTTTGATAAAGAATAAACTATTCTTTTCAAAGATAAACAACCTTTCATAAAACTGTCCCAATATTAAATATTTTCCCCTTGAAGTGTTTGTTTTCAATTATTTTTTCATCAGGCACTCTTTTTGCAATTATAAGGTATTATAAAAATGAAAAGAATTCTGTTCCTTAATGATTTTTCAAATAAAACCGAATCTGCCAAAGAAACAACAACTTATATCATAAAAGAGATGGAATTCACAATCTTAATACTGCATACAATTGAAGCACTAAAATATAAATAAAGGAGAAAACTTCAATGGAAAGAAGAACATGTCATCAAATAGTATTATCAATAGCTTTTGTCGTTTTAATTACTAGTATTCCAGATTTACTTGCTTCAAGAGATATAGATAAAGAAATTAAAACTAAGTTTGGAAAATTAATTACAGAGGAATTCGGATGTGTTGATTGTCATACACCGAAGATAGTAATAAATAATCAGGTATTGATTGATGAAAATAGAATGTTCTCCGGACATCAACAGGATAACATACTTCCTGAATTCCCCCCCGAATTAGTTGCACCAGGAAAATGGAGAGGTTTATATACAGCAGATATGACAGCATGGGGAGGTCCCTGGGGAATATCATATGCAGCAAACCTTACACCTGACAAAAAAACAGGAATAGGAAATTTGAGCGAAGATAATTTTATTAGTATTTTAAGTTTAGGTATACATTCGAGCCTTTCAAGAAAAATTATGCCACCAATGCCATGGAATGAAATCTCAAGGTTAAATAAACAGGAACTTGGGGCAATTTACTTATATTTAAAAACTATAAAACCTATTAAAAATAAAGTTCCCGAATCTGTACCTTTATATAACCATGAGCAGACAGTTAACAAATGATTGCAAGGAATTTATAGTTGATAATAAAAAGTTTGTTTATATTTATTCTAAAGATTGATATATGGAACATTTTGAAATTCTTAATCTAAATAACCCAATAACAATTAAAGATAATTTACTAGTTTTTTTATTTCTCTGATTGGAATACCGGTTATTTATTTAAAAATAGGTAAAAGAATAAAACTTCTGATTCAATTATTTTTTATATTTTTTATTCTTGTCGCGGTTTTTACTCCAATATTTGTAGCATATGTTTTCTCAATCTATACTTTTAATCAAATATTGTTAAGCAATATTGGAATAATTCCTGAAAGTCTCTATAAAGTAGATTATAAAGACATAAGAATTGCAACTAATGTCCTGCCATTATCTTGTGCTGTATGGTTTATAACTTCTTTAGTAATTGTGATTAAACTTGGTAAATCTTATAAAGACTAGCAGAAATATACTATATAAATATATTTAAGGTTATTGTAATAATTGGAAATGACAAAAGATGATTAAGTTTTCATTAATAATTCTTTGATAAAAAAGCCGAAAGTAATAAAATAACTTTTATGGATTGGTTTACTAATGAAAAATTCTGGGAACTTTACTATGAATGGATAATTTTCCAGGATTCTTATGAAGCTGCTGATGATCAATCCGAAGATATAAGTTTGTTTAACTGGGATCTATTCTGGAAATGTCCTTGATCTCTTTTGTGGGCCCTGTCGCCACAGTATTCTCCTTAAAAAAAAGGATTTAATGTAACAGCTTTAGACCTACATCAATTTCTACTAGACAAAGCGGCTGATTATTCTAGAAAAGAACCTGTGGAGATAGAATTTATATTGTACGTTTGGCTCTAAACCGTTTGTAATTGTTCTGTTTGGATTTATAGCTACAGGAAAAAGTACTATCGCAGAACTTCTTGCAGATGAATACTCAGCAATTGTCATATCATCTGATAAGGTCAGAAAAGAAATAACAGGTACAAAACTTACAGAAAGGGATTTTAAAGGATTTCGTAAAGGTATATATACAAGTAACACTACTAAAAATACCTATGCTGAGATAATTAAGCGATGTATAAATGAAATAAATATGGGTAATTCCGTTATTTTAGATGCTAGTTTTTCTAAAAAGCAATATAGAGATATGGTAAAAGAAAAATTAAAAGAGCAAGATATTCCTATATTTTTTATTGAAACAGATTCACCAAAGAAAACAATAATGAAAAGACTCTTTGAAAGAAGAAATAATATTCAATTTCTGATGCTAGATTGGAAATATTTTATGAATTTAAAAAACAGTATGAAGAACCGAAAGAACTTAATAAAAATATGTATATAAAAATAAAAACAAATAAAAATTCAATTTCTGTAATAGGTGATTTATTTAAAAAACTTATATCTGTAAATTGATAATACTATTTTACAAGCTTCATTGTCAAAACCGGACAAGGTGCTTCTTTTATTACCATTTCGGTAATGCTTCCAAGAAAATTACTAAATCTATCTTGTTGTTCATGTGTATTCATAATAATTAAATCTGAATTATGTTTATTTGCGTGATTTACGATTCCCATCCATGCATTATTATCTACATCGACCTCAATTTCAATATCAGAATATAAATTTTCATCAGATAAGCTTTCCTTCAGTTCTGATTCTGATGTTTCTTTGAATAATTGGCTTATATATTTTGGTGTTATATCCTCATCAATTTCGACAATGTATAAACAGTGTATTTTAGAAGCGAAAGGTTTGGTAAAATTTAACGAATAATTTACAGTATTTTTTGGTAAATAATCCAATTTGTATGGTAATAGAATATCTTTGAAATTACTAAACTTCTTATCATTAACACATAAAACCGGAATATCGGAACTTCTAATAACTTTTAGGGCTGTTCCTCCGAGTAGTGAATCCTTTCCACTTCTCCCTTTTCCCACTACAATTAAATCAACTTCGAAACTTTTTGCTGCATCTATAATTGCTAGTGAAGGAATGCCATGTTGAATTTTTATTTCATTATTTATTTCCTCTTTTTCTAAATCTTTTGCAATTCCAATTAACAAATCGTTTCCGCTAGGTATAAGTGTGTTATTAACCCAGTCTGAAATTTTAATTTTTTCTTCTTCCTTAACTGAATAATTAAAACTTTGATAATCAGGGATAACATTAATTACAAAAACCTTAGCATTGAAATTCTTAGCTAATTGTTTCACATATTCCTGCGTCTTATTGATATCGTCAACTTTACTTATTGCCCAGAGTATTCTATTTATCATTTTATCACCTTATTTATTAGTAGTGCAATTTCTATGCCTGATAATATTTAGTATGATTACAATAAGAAAAACAATATTAAAGGACATACATTGTCAGATTTTATTACAATAAGACAATAATCCATTTCTTTATAAAACCAATGATATTAACAACTTATACATGGCATGAATCTTGCGGTATAATTACAATAAATAAATTTAAAGGATCTTAACGTAATTATGCCGATAAATCTTTCAATTTTTGATGTTGATGATAAACAAAAAGCTATGATTATTGATCAATTTAAAGATAAAAATTTGTACAAGTTAAGTTTTAAAAATAAATCTCTTGATATAAATAATGCCAAATATGAAAAGGACACAGAAGGAATCGCAGTTTTTATTCAATCAACTATAAATAAAGAGGTACTTAAACATTTAAGAAAGTTAAAAGTAATTGCAACAATGTCAACCGGATATGACCATATTGATTTAAAAACATGTAAGAAAAATAACATTACTGTTTGCAATGTGCCTTCATATGGAGACAACACAGTAGCAGAATATACATTTGGTCTGATATTAGCACTCGCAAGAAAATTAAAACCAACTTTTGACCGGGTAGGAAAAGGTATTTTCAACAGGACCGGTCTGATGGGCACAGATCTAAAAGGAAAAACCTTAGGCCTTGTCGGCACCGGCCGAATAGGTTCACAAATGGCTAAGATTGGTTCAGCCTTTGAGATGAATGTAATAGCATTTGATCCAAAAAAAAACAAAGAACTTGAAAAGAAATACGGAGTTAAATATAAAGAGTTAAATGAATTAGCTAAAGAATCTGATGTGATAAGCCTGCATGTACCTTACAATAAATCTACACATTACTTAATCAACTCAAATCTTATTCAGTTATTCAAGCCAAATGTGCTTATTGTTAATACTTCCCGAGGGAAAGTAGTGAATACAGAAGCGGTGGTGAAAGCTCTAAGGAAGGGAAAACTTGGAGGTGTTGCATTAGATACTTTTGAAGGAGAAGAGATCTGGATAGAGGAGGAGTTCCTATGGCGTGATGACCTGCCGGCCATACCATTGCAGCAGGCTATGGAAAGTTTTTTTATTCTAAGATCCGAAAGGGCCATACTCACTCCCCATAATGCGTTTAATACAAAAGAGGCTTTGGACAGAATTCTGATATCGAGCGTTGAAAATCTTAAATCATTTTTTATGGGCAATGCCAAAAATGTAATTAAATAAGGGAGTTAACATTTTTTGAATAAAAAAAATTTTATCCGATGGTTCGGGGAAATATCTATAAGTGATATTGCACTGGTTGGAGGCAAAAATGCTTCATTAGGAGACATGTATCAGGAACTAACCGAGGAAGGAATTAAAATACCAAACGGTTTTGCTATAACTGCAGAAGCGTATTGGCATGTTTTAAAATCACATGAAATTTTACAAAATATTAAAGATATATTGAAAGGATTAAACAAAAATAATATTAAAGATCTTTCAAGAAGGGGTGAATCTGCAAGAAACTTAATACTAAATGCCGGAATTCCAAATGACCTCTGGGAAGAAATAACTACTGCGTATGACAAACTTTGTAAGGAGAATGAAAGAGAAGTTGAGGTAGCAGTGAGGAGTTCGGCAACTGCTGAAGATTTGCCCACTGCTTCTTTTGCAGGCCAACAGGAAACATACCTAAATATACGAGGCTATAATTCTTTAAAAGAGGCTTGTAGTAAATGTTTCGCATCTCTTTTTACTGACCGTGCGATTTCTTATAGAATGGACCATAATTTTGACCATTTTAAAGTAGGGCTTTCAATTGGAATACAAAAAATGGTACGTTCTGATCTAGCAACAAGTGGTGTAATGTTTACGCTTGATACTGAAAGTGGTTTTAGGGATGTTGTATTTATAACATCCTGCTACGGGTTAGGAGAAAATATTGTTCAGGGAACTGTAAATCCCGATGAATACTACGTGTTTAAGCCCACATTTAAATATGGTTTTAAATCAATAATCAGAAAAAAATTAGGTGAGAAAAAAATTAAGATGGTCTATGGTTTGGGCGGGTCGAAAGAATTGACCAGAAACATTGAAGTTTCGTTATCAGATCGCAGACGATATTGCATTTTAAATGATGATATTTTAAAACTGGCTGAATATGCCATAGTTATTGAAGATTATTACTCCAAGAAAGCTGGTAAACCTCAGCATAAAGATATTGAATGGGCAAAAGATGGTTTAACAGGAGAGTTGTTCATTGTTCAATCAAGGCCGGAAACAGTACAGTCACAAAAATCGCCTGATGTACTTGAAACATATTATTTAGAAGACAAAAGCGAAGTTTTAGTAAAAGGAAAAAGTGTGGGAGAAAAAATCGCGACCGGTTCTGCAAGGATAGTGGAAAGTATTGAAGAACTTCAAAACTTTAGACCTGGCGATGTACTTATTTCTAATAGCACAACACCAGATTGGGAACCGGTTATGAAAAAGGCCTCTGCAATCGTAACAAACAGGGGTGGAAGAACATGCCATGCTGCAATAGTTAGCAGAGAACTTGGGATTCCTGCAGTAGTCGGAACAATTGATGCAACCCAAAAAATTCGTACCGATCAAAAAATTACTGTGAGTTGTGCTGCGGGGGACGAAGGATTTGTCTATGATGGAATTTTACCATTCCATATCGATAAAATAAGCCTAAAAGATCTAAAAAGGCCAAAAACAAAAATAATGATAAATATTGCCAATCCTGACATTGCTTTTTCAACCTCAATGATACCTAATGACGGGGTAGGTTTGGCCCGTATGGAATTTATTATTAACAGTTATATCAAAATTCACCCGATGGCTTTAGTTCACTATGAACGAGTCTTAGACGAAACAGTTAGAAAAGAGATAGATAATCTTACTTATGGTTATGATAATAAAGAAGAATATTTTATTGAGAAACTGTCACAGGGAGTCGGGACAATTGTTGCAGCCTTTTATCCTAAACCTGTAATTGTACGAATGAGCGATTTTAAAACAAATGAGTATTCGAGCCTTGTCGGTGGACAATATTTTGAGCCAAAAGAAGAAAATCCCATGATAGGTTTCCGCGGTGCATCACGTTATTATGATGACCTTTACCGAGACGGTTTTGCCCTTGAATGCAGGGCCATGAGCAAAGTTAGAGATGAAATGGGCCTTAATAATCTGATTTTAATGATTCCCTTTTGTCGAAGAATTGAAGAAGGTAAAAAGGTCTTGAAAGAAATGGCTAATAATGGTTTAAGAAGGGGTGAAAATGGACTTGAAATATACATTATGTGCGAAATACCAAATAATATTTTACTTATAGATGAATTTAGCAAACTATTTGATGGATTTTCAATAGGCTCTAATGACCTTACTCAACTGACACTCGGTGTTGATAGAGATTCTGAAATTATATCACATGATTTTGATGAACGTGACCCGGGTGTTAAGAAATTTATTTCAATGACAATAAATGGTGCAAAAAGGAATAAAAAACACTGCGGAATTTGCGGTCAGGCCCCGAGTGATTACCCCGAATTTGCTGAATTTCTAGTTAGAGAAGGTATAGATTCTATCTCCCTTAATCCGGATTCTGTAATGAAAACGACACTTAAAATCATTGAAACTGAAAAGGGGCTAAATAAATAATATCAAAATGAAAGCAATGGTAATAAATAAAATAAGCATGCTCGATTCGCATGGACATAGGGAATTTACAAATTGTCAGGTGTCTTATTCTCTTACAAATAATTTAACTATCAAAAATATTTTTCTAAAAACTATTCAATAAATACAAATGATTACACCAACAACTTTGATGGTATGAATATTGCTATATATTCATATTGAGTTTAAAAACAGGTTTAAAAGGAGCGTATAATGCCAGTAGAAAAATTAAAAAAATATCTTGATGAGAATAAAGTCAAGTACGTAAGTATAAAACACTCCGAGGCATTTACAGCTCAGGAGATTGCTGCTTCGGCCCATATCCCAGGTAATGAACTTGCAAAGACCGTTATGCTTAATATTGAGGAGAAAATAGCCATGGCTGTAGTACCTGCAACATATCATGTGGACTTCAGGTTGCTTGAAAGGGAGACAGGCGCAAGCAGGGTTTCACTTGCAACTGAAGATTCGTTTAAGGAAATATTTCCGGATTGTGAACTAGGGGCGATGCCTCCTTTCGGGAATTTATATGATATGGATGTCTATGTTGCCAAAAGCCTGACTGATGATGAAGAAATATTTTTTAACGCCGGAACCCACACTGAGCTGATAAGGATGTCTTACAAGGATTATGAGAACCTTGTAAAACCTAATATTCTGCAGTTCTCGGAACATAATTAACAAATGAAATTCAATTCACCGGCTGTAAACTAATATTATGTCCGAACATAAAGCCAAAATATTTTGGAACAACAAGTCGGAATTTTTTGACTATATGGGTTTATCTAATCATAGCAGTTTTATAATCGGCCCCAGGTGGAAAGTTATAAATACGTATGCAAAAGAGATGGGTATTGGCCTCATAGTGATGGGGTCCCATGGGTTAAAAGATAATACGGGCAAAATGCTTGCCGGAACAACAAGTCATAAGGTCATGTTTACTTCTCCATGTCCTGTACTGGTAGTAAGAAATGATTACAGCAAGGTGGATTATTGAAAATGAGTAAAAATAATTTTTTAAGCAGTGTTCTATGGGCATCTTTTGGACCTGATGTGTCTGAAAATGTAATGCAATATGCGATTCATTTTGCAAAAGTATTCGGTTCAAGTATTGATTCATTATATGTAGTACCTACTACTTATAACCAGGAAAAATCAGAATGTTTTACAGAAACAGAAAAACAGCTAAATGCAGAGTGGCTCGAGTTTTCGTCTAAAGAAAACATAAATAAAATAAAAATTTTGCAGAAAAGAATATGTAATGAAAATATAAAAACGTCCCGCAAAATTATGCAAGGAGTTCCCTGTTACGAGATTCTAAAATTTGCTGAGGACAGATCAGTCGATTTGATTGTTATGAACAGGGGTATGAAAATGGACGGGAAATGTATAATAAAAAAACTACACTCTATGTAGTAAATAATTCAAATGTCCCTGTACTTACCGCCAACGATTCTTCTGAATTCAGGACTATTAAAAACATACTGGTCCCCGTTTATATTCATGATATTAATTCTAGTTCATTTAATTTTGCCCTTAACCTTTCAAAAAGTATTGATAATTGCGCCATAACTTTACTTAATATAAATGATCCTTCTTTTCCGCCTGAAGTTGTCGAAAGAAAGCACGGAGACGCTTATTTCAACCTTTCAAAATCAAAGAAGAAAAATAAAAACATTCATACCGCAGTTATTGATTCTGAAAATATTCCGGAAGGCATAATGGAGTTTATCGGTACAAAAGTAATTGATCTTATTGTTCTTCAAACTTTTTCTGGAAATAAGGAAGATGTATTTCATACTAAGGGAAGTATCGCGGAAGAACTATTACAAATGACCGATTGTCCGGTAATCACAATTAAAACAGGTTGACCTGCCCCCCTATAATAGGTCCATAGTTTAAGTTAGTTTTTCTTATCAATTATGTCAGCATAATTATATGAGCATAATTATTCAAAAAATGCAGGAGCTAAAAGGAACTTCTAAGCATAAAATAATAGAACTGATAAAATTTATTTAAACCTTAAGGCTTTATTGTCAAATTGGGTTATTTACGTAAACAGAATTTTATCCTGTTCAATGGCGGCACTGCTTAAATCCCAAAAGGGATAAGTATCAGGCACGCCTTCTAATTGCTCTGTTGATAGAGGTGTTATAGCCTCTGGTCTGATCGATCCAGATATACTCATCAAACTGACGGGGCAGAACTGCCTCGAAATAGTGGCTGGCAAGCTCCGTCTCGGGTCGGTAGATGACGCCAATGGCCCGCTCCAGCTTTGGCTTGCTCAACTGAGTATAGAGGTCGCCTTTCTGTTCGGCATGCAGAGGAAGAATGAGTCCCGGACTTATTCGTCAAATGGAAAAGGCGTTCATAGCTTTGCGGATGGGATGGGCGGACCTGCATTACCTCCATAGGACCATCCCAGTTTGAAGCCGCTGCAACTGTGCCGTGATCGGTGCCAAAGCCGATGCTATAGGATTCTTCACCAAATTTTTTGCGGCAAAGCTGACCGATATTGTGCTCGCCGCGCGCCGACATTTCCGTCGCCGAGGCATCACCAACATGTGAGTTATGGGCCCAAACGACGGCCTTCGCACTTTCTCCATGAAATGTCATAACGTTCAGCAGCGTATCGAACATGTGGCTGTCACGTAGGTTCCAAGAGGCGCGGGAGCCATAATACATCACACGATAATAGCGTTCGGCATCTGCGACAAGCTGGGCGTTTTGCGCTGCATCAAGAAAGCGCTCGCCATCGTGATATGCATATTCAAGGTGTTTTTTATGAAGCTCGGCAAGCATGCGCACAACATCCTGTTCGCAGTTGCGATAAGCACCTGTGAGCGCCGCATGACCATATGCCGCTGGGTCCGCCTCCCATGGACTCAGGCAGCCATAACGCCGCCGTGCAACTATGGCAAGATCAGGGTCAACCTCCTCGAGATAGTCTACAACAGCACGAGCAGAATTATAAAGGCTGTAGAGATCAAGACCGTAAAAACCCGTTCGGTCATAATACGGCAGGGCCTTATTGTGCTCATGTAGCCAGTCGATGAAATCCCTGACTTCTGTATTGCGCCACATCCAAGTCGGGAAACCGGGCAAATGCCGTCCATTCGGATGGTGGAGTGTCGCGGTGCCGTACATAGTGATCGATCCGTGCTGCATCCGGCCAGTCGGCCTCAGCAGCAACGATATTGAAGTTCTTCTCCTCAATAAGCCGCTTGGTAATGAGCGCCCGCATTCGGTAGAATTCCGAAGTACCATGACTTGCCTCGCCGATGAGAACAACACGGGCCTTGCCAATACGCTTCAGAAGTGGATCCAACGATGCTTCCTCTAGTGTGGAAAAAGCTTCAGCGTTGTACGAAATGAGAGAAGGCAGTGACTCGCTGGCTCTGGGCAGTGTCTGAATGACGCGCGGCCGCGTGATTTCACTCTCGGCTTCTTCAAGCTCCCAGCCTTCCTTGCCGATTAGCGGCACGAAGCGCACATCTGCCAGATCTTCGCGGTCATACCCATTTTCATCCACGCGTGTGATACGGATGAGCTCTTGTGCCCTGGAATCGGCCCCGACCGGAATGACCATCCTACCACCGATGGCAAGCTGTTGTTTCAGAGCTAGCGGAATCTCGGGTGCTCCAGCGGAAACGAGAATTGCATCGAACGGGTGACTCATCTCTCCAGCCTATTGTTCCATCAGCATGAAGGACATGAACATTTTCATAGCCTTCATCAATCAGGTTAGAGGCCGCTTTTTCCGCCAGCTGATCGATGCGTTCGATGGTATAAACCTCACCGGCAATCTCGGCGAGAACAGCTGCCGCGTAACCAGATCCGGCACCAATTTCAAGCACTTTCTCACCACCTTTCAGCACCAGCGCCTCGATCATATAGGCGACAATGTAGGGCTGTGAGATCGTTTGCCCGGCCGCTATCGGCAACGGCCTGTCTTCATATGCAAGGTTGCGTACATTTTCGGGCACAAAGGCCTCACGGCTCACCTTGCTCATGGCATCCAACACCCGCTTGTCGCGCACGCCACGTGCGAGAATTTGCTCCACAACCATCCGTTCGCGGCTTTGTTTTTCCAGATCAGTCATTATAAATTAATATTTAATCTGAACCAATTTCAACCAATTTTTTAAAAATAATAAGTGCTTTTACTTTATCATCGGTTTCGAGTTCCAGAACTTCATCGTTGCCGTATTCATCATATTTTATTGAGATACGATTTACATTATTTAAATCGTGTGATAAATGTCTTCCGTCCGCTCTGTCATCTCCAAAGCTTAGATTTACGATAGGTGAGTCTTCACCTTTTAACTCTAGATCTATACCATTAAAAGGCAATATATTAATTTCAGTCTGTGTTCCCATATCGTCAAATATTTCTAATCTCGCCGGTCTAAGATGATTTTTTTCATTAAAACCTTTAAAATATTCCAGCCAAGTATCTTTTTTGATTTCATTATTCATAACAAATTTTAACAACTCCCTTTCTTATTATAGTGTTAATAAAATGTAACTCATATGCAAACTAATTTTATTTAACCTTAACTTTTACATCTTTTACTTTAGTTTCCGGTGCTTTTGGTAAAGTAATTTCTAAAATACCATCATCATACTTAGCTTCAATTTTATCTTCCTTAACTTTTGAAGGAAGACTTATTGATCTTGCAAAGCTTCCTATTGATCTTTCTGAATAGTAATAATCTTCATCTTTCACTTCTTTCTCTTTTTTGACCTCACCTTTTATATTCAAAAGACCATCAGATACTGAAATATTTACATTCTCTTTATCTATTCCAGGTAGCTCAACCTTTACAACAATTTGATTGTCTTTTTCAAACATATCAATTGATGGGAAAATTAAATTAATTCTTCTTAAGTTTTCTAAATTTGGGAATCTGCTTTGAAAAAAATCTTCAAATGATTTTCCAAACATATTCCCGAAAAACTTATCTACATCTCTACTCTGTTTCTTTTTAGCTAATTTCATTTAATTAAACCTCCTATTAACTTATTATTTTATTTCAAAATAAGGAGACCATCTATGATGAAATCTTAATTTCACCCTTTATACCTAAACTAATAAGATAGATACAAATGATAGTCTCCTGAACGTGCCCTGTTAATTTATCAACAGGTGCTTTCGTTTATATAAATAGTTAGTGCATATTTTATGCCATTTAGAATATGTAATTATTTAGATGGGTTGTGATAATTTTTTTATTATTAAAGTTGTAATATGTCTTATTATAATACATTCTCGAATATAATTTATGTTTGTAACTACCCTAAATAATTTGTATTTATTGTTGGCATATATATTGCTCTAATAATGTAATAGAAGTTCGTTCTAATAAATATATATGAGGCTTAAATACCTTGATTAAACTTATTATTTATACATTTATTGCAATATTAGTTGTTCTATTTATTGTCAATTCAATCCCTGTCAAAATGAGTAATCCCCCAATTACAAGTGATATTAAAACACCAAATAATGTAAAAAATATTTTGAGAGAATCTTGTTATGATTGCCATTCGAATGAAACAATATGGTATTGGTATACAGAATTTGTCCCAATTTCCTGGTTAATAGCACGTGACGTTAATGAAGGCAGGTCGTATCTTAATTTTTCAACATGGGAAAATTATTCCTCTTCAGAAAAACAAGAACTATTGGCTGAAAGTATAGAAACAATACAAGAAGGTGAGATGCCGATGAAAATATACGAGCTAATGCATCCTGAAGCTAAGATAAATAAGGACGAATTGAATGTATTAATAACATGGATAAATAAAGAGTATGGACTAATAGAACCTAATAAACATGGCAACGATTAGAGGTGTCTACATAGATGTCTATTTTGCCTGATTTAACAAAAGTTTATGTCTTAGTTCTTTGGGCTTTGACCATAGTGTATCTACTAGCCCCTTAACTTATTTATTATTTGAACTCAGAGTTCTAATTTTTAAATTCCAACTTTAAAGATGGTCCTAAATATGGAAAATTAACATTTAAACAGCCAATTCTTCAAGGGTTTTAATGTTATTGATTTCCCCAAGTGCGATCAAAGTATCTCCAGCTTCGATTATACTTTTTGAAGATGGATTAAATTCCATGTTACCGTTTGATTTCTTTATTGCAACAATTATGATTCTTAAGTCCCTACCTATGGCACTTTCCTCTAGAGTTTTATGTACAAATTTTGAGGTTTCTTGGAAAATTATTTCTTCTAATTGTAGTTCAAAATTTCCATCCATTGTTGCAAATTCAAGGAAATCTACAACTGCAGGTTTTAATATGAGGTTCGCTATTTTTACACTCCCAGCATGGTAGGGGGATACTACTCTGTCTGCACCTGCCCTTGAAAGTTTATTCTCTGCAGCTTCATCTTTTGCTCTTGTTACAATAAAAATGTTTGGATTGAGTTCACGTGCACTTAGCACTAAAAAAAGATTTTCTGCATCTGTGGGAAGTACCGAAACTATTCCTTTAGCTTTTTCTATGCCTGCTGATTTTAGAGATTCGTCTATAGTTGCGTCTCCTTCAATCAATAATCTATCTTGTCTGTCAGATTGCTGAGGATTTTTTTCAATTACTACAAGATCTACACCTTTTTCAACAAGCTCGCTGGCTATAGTTTTCCCCATTCTACCATAGCCACATATTATGTAATGGTTTTTTAAATCATCGATTTTTTTCTTCAATGTTCTTCGTTCAAATATGCCTTTTAATTGTCCTTCAATTATTACCTTAGCCTCTAAACTGAGTATGTAAAAGATAATACCTACTCCGAGTATCAAAAGAAAAATAGTAAAAATTTCACCATTTGCGGAAAGATCATGAACTTCTTGATAGCCAACTGTAGTTATAGTTATAACTGTCATGAAGAGTGAATCTCTAAAGTTCCAACCTTCTATGACCATATATCCCAAGGTACCGAAAACAATAATTGAAATAATTAATACAATAGAAATTAAAAGCTTATCTCTTAACCCTTTCATTTAACAATATCTTAGTTGTTTAATCTATTTAAAAACACTTGCCGGGAATCAACTGAATATAGAATACCCGTTCTTCCGCTAAAACTGACAGAATCCTGAAGCCAAAATTGAATATAACCGGTACAATAAATTCCAGTAATTATAATCAAATTTGTATAAATTATTAGAAGAGGCTGGCCCTTTAATAATATGTTATGACCTCAATTAATAAAACTCGAGCTAAAATAATGGTTATTTCTTTAATAGCTACCTTTTTGGTCATAAGGGTGTGGCTTTTTTTCTATCCGAATGCAGATTTTAATGTGGCTGGGTACAATATTCACCACTTATATACCGGGCTTATATTAATTATAATTGGGGGTATCCCTCTAATTTTATTTTCCGATTCAAAACGAATTTTAGACCTGGCAACGGCTATTTTTGGTATTGGATTAAGCTTAGCCCTTGATGAATGGGTATATCTTATCGCAACTGACGGTAGCAACTTGTCGTACTTCTTTCCCATTTCACTGTGGGGAGGCATAATTTTGGTGGGATTAACGTGTCTTTATATTGGAGCATTATATTTTTTTTCTGCAATAAGACAAAAATAACAATTTAATAAATATTACTTATATTAGGGGGTAATTAAAAACCGCGCGCAAATGGAATATCCAGTTTAACCGCCCGGTCTGGATACAAGAAAACCATTATTTCGTAACCATAAACTATTATA